>ENA-OUQS01001641-OUQS01001641.1-human-metagenome-genome-assembly--contig:-NODE-1641-length-17381-cov-4.909616_pt1 | contig 17381 bp, 12 predicted proteins | sample MGYA00248463_ERZ548848 | MGnify/ENA primary metagenome ERZ548848 (study PRJEB26491, sample SAMN04978192) | human metagenome | host: Homo sapiens | study: EMG produced TPA metagenomics assembly of the... | reverse complement strand
GGGTTGCTTATATTTTATCAACATTACAAACAGGACCACTTACCATTACAGCGGGTCTTTTACACGATGTCATGGAAGATTGTGATGTATCACGTGAAGAAATGGTGAAAGAATTTGGAGAAGAAGTAACGACCCTTGTAGAAGGTGTTACGAAGATTTCTAAAATGCCATTTAAAGATGAAGCAGACGTATATGCTGAAAATCATCGTAAAATCTATATTGCGATGGCTAAAGATATACGTGTTATCTTGATCAAATTTGCCGATCGTTTACACAATATGCGTACATTACAATTCATGCCCCCAGAAAAACAAAAACGTATTTCTCGAGAAACTTTAGAAGTCTATACACCGATTGCTCATCGTTTAGGGTTGAGCGATATTAAAACAGAATTGGAAGATCTTTCTTTATCTTATTTAGATCCAATTGCTTATCATGATATTGCGAGACTTCTTCAAACAAAACAAGATGAGCGAAAAGAATCTGTGGCGAAGATGATGGAAGAAGTTGAAAACTTATTAAAGGAAAATCATTATCAATATCGTATTTTAGGTCGTGCGAAATCTATCTATAGTATTTATAAGAAGATGTTTAAAAAACATAAACGTTTTGATGAACTTTATGATCTTTATGCACTCCGTATTATTTTACAAAATAAACTTGATTGTTATAGTGTTTTAGGATTGATTCATGATCATTATCGTCCAATTCCAGGACGTTTTAAAGATTATATTGCTATGCCTAAACCAAATATGTATCAATCACTTCATACTTCTGTTATTGGTGAAGATGGTAATACTTTTGAAATCCAAATTCGTACTGAAGAAATGGATGAGCTTGCTGAACTTGGGGTTGCTGCTCATTGGCGTTATAAAGAAGGCAAAGGTTATTCTGCCAAAGCGGAACAAAAAGAAATTGGAGAAAAACTTCAATGGTTACGAGAATTTATTTCTTTGTCAGATGATATCAAAGATGGCGATGCCAAAGAATATTATGACTCCATTTCTCGTGATATTTTTGAAGCCAATGTTTATGTTTTAACGCCACAAGGAAAAATTGTTGAACTTCCTAACGGTTCAACACCAGTTGATTTTGCTTATCGTATTCATACAGAAGTAGGACATCATACAGTTGGTGCGATTGTCAATAATGTCATGGTGCCTATCGATACAAAATTAAATACAGGGGATGTTTGTGAAATCAAAACCAACAAACAATCCGCTGGACCAAGTGAAGATTGGTTGAAATTTGTAAGAACCGCAGGAGCTCGTAATAAAATTCGTACTTTCCTCGCTAAAAAAGAAGCTGAAACTAAGAAAGATACGATTGAAGATGGTAAGAAAATCTTAAAAGATGAAATCAAAAAACGTGGACTTGATGAAAAGAAATTCTTGGATCCAGAAACTTACAAAACATATTTAGGTGCTTTTGGAGCAAGAAGTTTAGATGATATTTTCTATTTTATTGGAAAGAAAAATCTTTCAGTAGCGACACTTTTAGAAAAAGTAAATCCAAAGAAAACAGGTTTCTTTGATAACTTATCTAAAATCTTACAAAGAAATAATGAACAAAAAGAAAAATTAGAAAAAACGACATCTAATAATGGAGTTGTTGTTAAAGGTGTTTCAGGATTAAAAATACAATTATCTAAATGTTGTAATCCAATTCCAGGAGATCAAATTACTGGTTATGTTTCACAAGGACAAGGAATCAAAGTTCATCGTGTGGATTGTCCAAATATTAAACAAAAAGAAATTCAAAGCCGTTTAATTGATGTTTATTGGGATTTTGCATCACTTTCTAATTTGAAATTTGATGCTGATTTACAAATTGATGGCTTAGATCGTACAAATTTATTAAATGATATTATTACGGTTTTAGGACAAATGAAAATCAATATTTTAAATATTCATGCGGATGCATCAGATGATGGTAGAGCTTTAATTAAATTAAAGATTGGTGTTGATGATGCTGAACATTTAAATCGTGCAATTGCTAATCTTGAACGTATTCAAGGAATTTATGATATAAAAAGAGTGATACATTAGAATTATAGCTTTAAGCTATAATTCTTTTTTTTGAGAAAAACTATGAAAGAAGAAAAAGTAATTATTCATTTTGAAGATGAAACAACAAAAACAAAACAAACAAGTTGTTGATGATTTTAAACAAGAGATAAAAAAGAAACAAAGAGTACATTTCCTAAAGGAAATGGTAGGAAATTTAAAAAATATTTCTTTTAGTTTATATTATAATCATATTATTGATGACAGTCTTACTTTGTGGAGTTATAAGTGGGTTATTTGCTTTCTTTATTTTAGGATTCCTTATTTTTGTAGGAATCCTTTATTATTTATTTAGACATAAAAAATCTATCGCATGGATAGATTTTTTTTATAATAAATGAATATTATTTTTTTCACATTCATCAATCATTTCTTGAGGCCAAATACTTGCTTGTACTTCACCAATATGAGCACGATTTAAAAGTAACATACAAAGTCTTGATTGACCAATACCACCACCGATAGTGTAAGGTAATTCTTTATTCACGATGGCTTGATGATATGGAAGATTTAAACGATCTTCACAGTTTTCTTTCTTTAATTGTTCAACTAAAGAATTTTCATCCACACGGATACCCATTGATGAGATTTCTAAGGCACATTGTAATGGTTCGTACCAGAATAACAAGTCACCATTGAGTTTCCAATCATCATAGTCTGGTGCACGTCCATCATGCTTTTGTCCACTTTGTAAAACATTACCGATTTGCATAACAAAGACACACCCGAATTCTTTACAAATTTTATTTTCTCTTTCTTTAGCTGCTAAATCAGGATATTGATTTTCTAATTCTTGTGCAGTAATGAAATGAACACGATCTGGTAAACGATTAACAACATGAGGGTATTTATACCAAACTTCATGTTCCATATGTTTAATGACTTTAAAAATCTTTTTAACATGATTTTTTAATGTTGTAATATTGCGATCTTCTTTTTCGATGACACGTTCCCAATCCCATTGATCAACATAGTAAGAATGTAGGTTATCAACTTCTTCATCTTTTCTAATAGCGTTCATATTTGTATAAAGTCCTTCACGAACACCAAAACCATATTTTTTAAGTGCCATTCTTTTCCATTTAGCAAGAGAATGAACGACTTCAATATCATCGTTTTCAAAACAACTGATTTGGAAAGAAACAGGTTTTTCAACACCATTTAAGTTATCATTTAAACCACTGCTTTTTTGGACAAAAAGAGGTGCTGAAATTCTTTCTAACATTAAAGCTCTTCCAAATTCTTTTTGAAATGTATCCCTTATGTATTTAATTGCTTCTTGTGTTTGTCTTAAAGATAACACAGGATCATATTTTTCTGGAATAATGAGATTCATTTTAATTTTTTCCCCCTTAATAATATGTTCTATTTTATCATTTATCTAGATATATGAAAGATAATAATAAAAAATTATAATAGCTATAAAAGTGTTTCAAATGTATTCACTTGTTGTCAATTGCCTTTCTTTTCTGTATAATAAGAAAAAATGAAAAGTAGGTGTAAACATGAGAAATTTAGAACATGTCAAACATGTTATTATAAAGATTGGTTCGACTTCTTTGTGTAATGAAGATGGACAACTAGATAAAGAAAGAATTTTAAAACTCATCCAACAAATAGCTATTTTAAAACGTAAAGGGTTAAAAGTAACACTTGTTTCATCAGGAGCGATTTCTTCAGGAATGGGTGTTTTAAATTTAAGTGAAAAACCTAAAGAAATTTCTAAAAAACAAGCACTTGCGGCTATTGGACAAGCTCATTTGATGCAAATTTATGAAGATTTATTTTCATTGTTTCATTTAAAATGTGCACAGATTTTATTAAATCATGATGATTTTGATCATCGTAAACGTTTGATGAATTTAAGCTATGCTTTATCTTCTATTTTAGATTATGATGTGATTCCTATTATTAATGAAAATGATACATTAGCGGTAGATGAAATCAAAGTAGGAGATAATGATACATTATCTGCCTTACTATTACCTATTGTGGATGCACAATTACTTGTTTTAGTTTCAGATATTGATGGATTTTATAATGATAATCCTCATACCAATTCCAATGCAAAATTATTAAGTGATATTGAACTTGTGGATGATAAAATTATGAACTATGCGAAAGATTCAAGTAGTCAATTTGGTACAGGTGGGATGGTGACAAAATTACGTGCTGCAAAAATCGTTAATGATTATGGAGGAGATATGGCCATCGTTAATGGCAATAATGAAACAGCTCTTATTGATTTATTAGAAGGAAAACAAATTGGAACATATTTTAGTGGAAAAGCGGGGCGTACTTTAAGTGCTAGAGATCATTGGATCATGTATCGTAGTTCTCCTAAGGGAAAAGTCATTGTTGATGATGGTGCATATGAGGCTTTAAAAACACATACAAGTTTACTACCTAAAGGAATCAAAGAAGTTGAAGGTTCATTTATGCAAGGTAGTGTCATTGATGTTCTTTCTTTTAAAGGACACTTAATAGCAAGAGGTATTACGAATTATTCAAGTGATGAGTTAAAATTGATTAAAGATCATCATAGTAATGAAATAGAAAGTATTTTACATTATAAAGATTATGATGAAGTGATTCATGCAGATAATCTAGTCATTAATAAGGGGTGAAATTATGATTAAGGAACAACTTAAAGAAGCTAAAAAAGCATGTCGTTTTATGCAAAATGTTAAACCAGAAGTAAAAAATAAAGCTTTAAAAAATATTTCTGAGGCATTAATTCAAAAAAGTGAATTGATTATTCAAGAAAATCAAAAAGATATTGCAGAAGCTAAAAATAATGGTATTAAAGAATCGATGGTTGATCGTTTATTATTAAATAAAGAACGTATTGAAGCGATGGCAAAAGATATTTTAAAAGTAATTGATTTACAAGATCCTATTGGAACTCTTGTAAGAGAAATTAAAAGACCCAATGGTTTAGTGATTCAACAAATCAGAATTCCTTTAGGAGTGATTGGGGTAATTTATGAATCAAGACCTAATGTAACAGTAGATATTGCCAGTTTATGTATTAAAACAAACAATGTTTGTGTTTTAAAAGGTGGTAAAGAAGCCATTCATTCAAATCGCATCTTAGTTCAAATTATAAATGAGGCTATTCAAGATGTTTTACCAACACATACGGTTACTCTTATTGAAACAAAAAAGCGTGAAGAAACTTTAGATTTAATTCAAGCCCATGATTATGTAGATGTCATTATTCCTCGTGGAAGTGCAGGGCTTATTCAATATGTTGTTAAAAATGCAACTGTTCCAGTAATTGAAACAGGAGCAGGAATTTGTCATCTTTATGTTGATCAAGATGCTAGTCTTGATATGGCTTTAGAAATTGCAAAAAATGCAAAGATCCAAAGACCATCTGTATGTAATGCAATTGAAACGATTCTTGTTCATCAAAAAGTAGCTCAAGAATTTTTACCAAAACTTCAAGAAATATTTAAAAATGTACAAATCTATGGTGATGAAAAAACAAGAAAAATCATTGATTGTTTAGAAGCTACTGAAAAAAATTATGCTACAGAATATGATGATTATATTTGTAATATAAAAGTTGTAGATGATATTGAAGAAGCGATTGAACATATTTATAACTATTCAACAAAACATTCAGAATCGATTATTACCGGAAATAAAGAAACAGCAAAATATTTTATGGATTCTTTAGATTCAGCTTGTGTTTATCATAATGCTTCTACACGTTTTAGTGATGGGGGAGAGTTTGGTTTTGGGGCAGAAGTTGGTATTTCAACGCAAAAGCTTCATGCCAGAGGCCCACTTGGTTTACAGGAAATTACTTCTACAAAATATATGATTTATGGAAATGGACAAGTAAGGAGTTAAGACTCCTTCTTTTTTTATAAAAAAATAATTAGTGTACTAAATATATTGACATTGATTAGTGCACTAACTATAATGTTTAGTATACTAACTAATAGGAGGTGTCTTATGGATCTATTGGAATTTGAGGATATTAAAGAAATCTTTTTACAATTTAAATCTCTCCATAAAAATATTCAAGAACTTACTAGTAAAAAAAGCAATAGGGAAGGATTATCTGCTGATCAGTGTTATTTGTTAGGTCTTATTGATCATTTTGGTCATCCTAATCAAAAAATTCTTGCAGAACGTTTAAAAATTACACCAGCTACTTTATCAGTAAGATTACAACGTTTAGAAAAAGCAGGTTTTATTGAAAAAGTTGTAAGTAGACATGATAAAAGAAATGTCTCATTACATATTACGGAAAAGGGAAAAGAAGAAATTAAAAGTTGTAAAGATGATATGAAAATGTTTACAACACGCTTATTTGGAGGAATAAATAAAGAAGATTTAGATAGAATGAAAACGTATTGTCAAATCTTTGAAAAGAATATTCGTTTAATGAAGGAGGAGTTAGATGTTCAAGATTAAAGGATATTTAAAGAAATTCTGGTATTTAATTCTTGCTTGTATTTGTTTATTGTTTGTACAAGCACAAACTGAATTAACTTTACCAGATTATATGAGTGATATTGTTTCAGTGGGAATTCAAGCAGGGGGATTTGCTTCACCTGTTTCAGATGTTTTAACGGAAGAAACTTATCAACATTTATTATTGTTTGTTGATCAAAAGGATCAAAAAACAGTAAAAAAAGATTATAAAAAAGTTAGTAAAGTCAATCAAGATATCATTGATACATTTCCTAAGGCTAAAGGAAAAACAGTTTATCAATTGAAAGATTTATCAAGTGATGAAGAAAGTAAGTTAGAAAGTATTTTAATGAAACCGATGTTAATTATTACTTCTCTTGATAGTATGGATACTTCTAGTAAAGAGTATCAAGAAAAATTTGGACAATTACCTCCAAATATGACGATTTATGACGCTATTTCTTTTATGGATGAAAGTCAAAAAGCAAAGATGTTTGAAGACATTGATAAAAAGATGGATACCATGGGAGAAAGTACTTTAAAAATTGCTGCTGGTAATGGTGTTAAAGCAGAATATAAAAAATTAGGTGCTGACATTGACAAAGTACAAACCGATTATATTTTTAAAACAGGTTTAAAGATGTTAGGAATTGCTTTACTTGGAACAGTGGCTGCAATTTCAGTTGCTTTCTTTGCGACAAAAGTTGGTGCTGGTGTAGCGCGTGCTTTAAGGAAAGATGTTTTTGAAAAAGTAGAAAGCTTTTCTAATGAAGAATTTAATCATTTTTCAACAGCGTCGCTTATTACACGTACAACAAATGATATTACTCAAGTACAAATGGTGACAATGATGCTTTTACGTATTGTATGTTTTGCACCAATTATTGGTATTGGAGCTTTAATTAAAGTTTTAAAAGAATCACCATCAATGACATGGATCATTGCAGTTGTTATTCTTGTTATTTTTGGTGTGATGGCGGTTGCGTTTGCTGTAGTTATGCCAAAATTCAAAATTATTCAAAATTTAATTGACCGTTTAAATCTCACAATGCGTGAAAATTTATCAGGAATGCTTGTTATTCGTGCTTTTGGTAATGAAAAACATAGTGAAGATCGTTTTGATAAAGCCAATAAAGATGTTACAAATTTAAACTTATTTGTTAATAGATCAATGGCTTCTATTATGCCAATTATGATGTTTATCTTTAATGTCGTTACTTTAGTAATTGTCTATTATGGTTCTAAACAAATCGATTTAGGTAATTTAGCAATTGGACAAATGATGGCCTTTATGCAATATGCAATGCAAATTATTATGGCTTTTTTAATGATTGCAATGATTGCTATTATGTTACCTCGTGCCAGTGTTGCTGCTAATCGTGTTTATGAAATTATTGAAACTAAGCCAACAATTCAAGATCCAACAAATCCAATTGCTTTAGATGAAAGTAAAAAAGGACTTGTTGAATTTAATCATGTTTCATTTGCTTATCCAGGGGCAAGTGAACCGGTTTTAAAAGATATTGATTTTGTTGCTAAACCAGGACAAACAACAGCTTTTATTGGCTCTACTGGTTCAGGAAAATCAACACTTATTAATTTAGTACCTCGTTTTTATGAAGTCAGTGAAGGAAATATTAAGGTTGCAGGGGTTGATGTTCGTGATATGACACAACATGAATTACGTGATCGTATTGGACTTGTTCCTCAAAAAGGAAACTTATTTTCTGGAACAATTCGTTCTAATTTAAAATATGGTGCACCAGAGGCAACAGATGAAGAATTAGAAGAAGTGATTCGAATTGCTCAAGCAAAAGAATTTATTGATCAAAAAGAAGAACGTTTTGATATGGAAATTTCACAAGGTGGAACAAACGTTTCTGGTGGTCAAAAACAAAGACTTGCGATTGCTCGTGCTATTGCGAAAAATCCAGATATTTATATTTTTGATGATAGTTTTTCAGCACTTGATTTCAAAACAGATGCTAAACTTCGTCAAGAATTAAATCAACTTGTTAAAAAGACAAAAAGTACAGTTTTATTAGTAGGACAACGTATTGCTTCTATTATGGATGCAGACCAAATCATTGTCCTTGATGAAGGAAGAATTGTTGGTAAAGGAACACATGATGAATTAATGAAATCATGTCAGGTTTATCAAGAAATTGCCTATTCTCAATTATCTAAGGAGGAACTAAGTCATGAGTAATGAAAGAAGAAGACAAGGGCCTCGTGGACCAATGGGTCATGGAATGAGAGGTAATGGTGAAAAAGCCAAGAATTTTAAAGGAACATTAAAGAAATTATTTGTTTATTTAAAACCTTATTATTTTAAATTAGCGGTTGTTATTATTTTTGCAGCTTGTTCAACAGTATTTACGATTATAGGACCAAAGATCCTAGCAAAAGCAACAGATAAATTATCTGAAGGAATTATGGCGAAGGTAAGTAATACAGGAGGAATTGATTTTGATTATATTGGTATGATCTGTTTGATTCTTGTTGGTTTCTATCTTGTCAGTGCACTTTTTAGTTTTATTCAAGGATTTATTACATCTTCGATTTCACAAAAAGTTGCTTATGATTTAAGAAGTTCTTTATCTAAGAAGATGTCAAGAATGCCTTTGAGTTATTTTGATAGACATTCTAGTGGAGACACTTTAAGTAGAGTAACCAATGATATTGATACAATTGCACAATCACTCAATCAAAGTTTATCACAAGTGATTACATCTTCTGTTACAGTTGTTGGAATCTTTATTATGATGCTTACCATTTCTGTAAAAATGACATTGATTGCGGTACTTGTTTTACCACTTTCGATGTTACTTATTATGTTTGTTATGAAACATTCTCAAAAGTATTTTAGCAGACAACAAAAAAGCTTAGGAGATGTCAATGGTCATATTGAAGAAATGTATGGTGCTCATGATGTTGTTAAAGCCTTTAATGGGGAAGAAGATTCTGTTAAAACTTTTAATGAATATAATGATGCACTTTATGATTCAGCATGGAAATCTCAATTTTTATCAGGTTTAATGCAACCTTTAAGTAACTTTGTAGGAAATTTAGGATATGTAAGTGTTTGTTTATTAGGTGGTTTTTTAGCAGGGGGTAATACGATTACAATTGGTGATATTCAAGCGTTTATTCAATATGTACGCCAATTCAATCAACCAATTGCCCAACTTGCGCAAACAATGAATATGTTACAAAGTACAGCTGCTGCAGCTGAACGTGTTTTTGAATTCTTAGAGGAAGAAGAATTAGAAGCTGAAACCGTTAAAATTGAAACAGATGAAGTTGAAAAACTACTTGGTTCAGTTACTTTCAATCAAGTTAATTTTGGTTATTTACCAGAAAAAACAATTATTCATGATTTCAATATGCATGTTCATGCTGGACAAACAGTCGCTATTGTTGGTCCAACAGGAGCAGGAAAAACAACGATTGTTAAATTATTAATGCGCTTTTATGAATTAAATAAAGGTTCAATTATGATTGATGGTCATGATATTAAAGATTTTTCAAGACATGATTTAAGAAGTTTGTTTGGAATGGTTTTACAAGATACATGGCTTTTTAATGGAACAATTAAAGAAAACTTGATGTATGGTAAATTAGATGCCAGTGATGAAGAAGTAAAAAATGCTTGTGAAATGGCGTATGTAGATCATTTTGTCAATACTTTAGAAGATGGTTATGATACGGTTCTTGATGAAGAAACATCAAATATTTCACAAGGTCAAAAACAATTATTAACGATTGCTAGAGCGTTTCTAAAAGATCCTAAAATTCTTATTTTAGATGAAGCAACTTCTTCAGTTGATACTCGTACAGAAGTTCTTATACAAAAAGGTATGGAAAAATTAATGGAAGGACGTACAAGTTTTGTTATTGCACATCGTTTATCAACAATTCGTGATGCCAATACAATCATTGTCATGAAAGATGGTGACATTGTAGAAATTGGTAATCATGATGAATTGTTAGAAAAAGGTGGATTCTATGCCTCACTTTATCAATCACAATTTGAAGGTAGCGAAATTTAGAAGCAAAGAAATTTGCTTCTTTTTCTTTTCAAAACATGTTTATATATGGTATAGTACAAGCCGAGGGGATGATGTTATGGTGAAAAGAAAACCACAATATGTCAAAATTAAAGAATATATTATTCAAAATATTGAAGATGAAAAATATAATGAAAATGAACAAATTGAAAGTGAACATGCTTTATGTGAACTTTTTGGTGTTACCCGAATGACAGTGCGCCAAGCTTTAACGGAATTGATTAATGAAAATGTGATTTATTCTGTACCTAAAGTAGGTTCATTTGTTTGTAAAAAATCTAGATTTAAAAGTTTTGATGGACTAAACAGTGTTACAGAAGACTGCGCTAAGAAAAAAGAAGATTGTACAAGTCATGTCGTTTTAAATGAACTTGAAGAAGCTACAGATTTAATGAAAAAAGAAATGGCTTTAGAAGATAATAAAGTATGGCATGTTAAACGTGTAAGACTTGTAAACGGAGAGCCTTTATGTTTTGAAGATGATTACTGTAATTATGATTTAACAGGAGATATTCCTTTAGAAGTATCAAGTACATCTTTATTTAATCATTTTGAAAATGATCTCAATTTACATATTGCTTTTTCCGATCAACAAATTGATGCGGTTTTAGCGGGTGAAGAACTAGGGAAATATTTACAAGTTGATCCGGTGACACCTTTGCTTAGAGTTTTATCGATTACATGCTTACATAATGGTAAATGTATTGAATATGGGTATACTTATTATCGTGTAGACAAGTATACTTTTAACCAAGTTGCATATCGTAGAAAATAAAAGGATGTTGTCAAATCCGTTTGGTTTGTTATAATGAGAATGTTAAAAAGGAGATTTTAGATGAATTATTTATATATTGCATTAATATCAATGGTACCTTTAATTGAACTTAGAGGAGCAATTCCTGTTTCTCAAGGGTTAGGATTACCAATTATTCCATCTTATATTGTTTGTATTCTTGCTAATATGGTACCTGTACCTTTTATTTACTTATTTGCTAGAAAGGTTTTAGTATGGGGTTGCGATAAACCAGTTATTGGTAAATTTTTCACTTGGTGTTTAGACAAAGGTGAAAGAGGTGGAAAAAAACTTCAAGAAAAAGTAGGAAGAAGTACTTTTGTTGCTTTATTATTATTTGTAGGAATTCCACTTCCAGGGACAGGTGCATGGACAGGAACACTTGCAGCTAGTATTTTAGATATGGATTTTAAATCAACAACGATTGCTGTTATGCTAGGAGTTTTACTTGCTGGTGTAATTATGATGGTGGTTAGTTTTTTAGGATTTTCATTAATTTAGAAGTGTTTTACGCTTCTTTTTTTGTAAAGGAGGACGGTTATGAATGTAGAAATTATTAACGTTGGAACAGAGTTATTACTTGGAGAAATTGTCAATACAAATGCAACTTATTTACAAAAAATGTGTAAGGAATTAGGTTTTAATGTTTTCTTTCAAACGGTGGTAGGTGATAATCCACAAAGATTTTTAGATTGTTTAAATATTGCTTTTAATAGAGGATGTGATTGTGTTATTACTACAGGTGGGCTAGGACCAACTGAAGATGATCTTACAAAAGAATTATCTGCAAAATATTTAGGATTAGAAATGATTTTTAATGAAGCAGAAGCCAAAAAAGTGAATGATAAATGTTGCTTTGTATCACAACTAGATCAAGTTACGGATAATAACTTTAAACAAGCTTATTTTCCAAAAGATTGTTATGTTTTAGATAATCCTATTGGAACAGCCAATGGTTGTGTGATGTCTAAAGATAAAAAAATGATTGTTAATCTTCCTGGACCACCAAAAGAAATGACATATGTTGTTGATCATCAACTTCAACCTTATTTAGAAAAATATCGTCAAGCTAAAATCTATACGTATGATATTTTAACTCAAGGTGTTGGTGAATCGGCAGCAGCTACTTTGATTGATGATATTGTTCAAAGTCAAAAAGATATTTCTATTGCTTTGTATGCTTCTGAAGAGTATGTAAGAATTCGTTTAGGAGTTAAAGCAAAACATCAAGATGAAGCAGATGTTTTAGTGAAAGAAACAAAAGAATTGATTGAAGAAAGATTAAAGGATTATCTTGTTGAAAATCCTAATTTATTTGAAGAAGTGATGAAAAAGATTAATGGTTTTACGATTTTAAATGAATGTGATTTTTCTTTAAGTGATTATTTTATTAATAATGGAGGACCTGTTTTTATTCATTTAACGTTAAAAGAACATGCTCTTGGAGAAATTGTTCATGTGTTATTAAAATACAAAGAAAAAGAAATATCTTTCGATATTCCTTTACTTGTTAAAGCAAGTCTTTCTTTATCTAAACTTGAATCTAAATTGATTTATCAAATTGATCAATTAATTCGATAAATTTTAAAGTAGCTTGTGATAAGCTTCTTCTTTTAAGATAGCCATAACCGATGCTTCTTGAAGGAAGAGGCTTTTTGAGTTTTAACTCATAAACTTTATTTTTATCTAAAAAATCATGAGAAAACTCTTTGACAACACAAGCATTTCCTAAATTAGCATGGGTAAATTCTAATAAAAGATGATGTGCTCCGAGTTCCATTTCGGGTTTTAATAAAATACCATGTTTCGCAAAATATTTATCAATATAATTTCTAGAATTACTTGATTTTTCTAAAAGAATAAGATTCTTTTTTGAGATTTCTTGATAGGTATACAAATGTTCATCTTTTTTTTTGGAAATAAAGATATCATGTATGGTCAAACATTCTTTTAAAACTAAACTTTCATCATCATAGGGAAGATTGATAAAGGCAAGATCAATCGTTCCATTTTTTAAATGTTCAACTGTTTCAATAGAAGTTCCATTGACAACATTGATTTTGATTGTTGGATAAAGATGATGAAATTGTTTTAATAGGTCAATTAAGTAATTTTCACAAATTGAATCACCAGCACCAATATTTAACTGTCCTGAAAGTAATTCATTATAATGAGAAAGTTCATTTTCAACACTGGTAATTAAAGCAAGGGCTTCAGTAATGTTTTTATGAAGGAGCATACCTTCTTTAGTAAGAGTAACACCTTTGTTTAAACGAATGAAGAGTTGAGTGTTGAGTTCTTTTTCTAAAGCATGAATTGTTTGAGAAACAGCGGATTGGGAAATGAATAAATTTTTGGCTGCTTTTGAAAAAGATAGGGTAGAAGCCGCTTCGTTAAATATCTTATATTGTTCTAGTTTTATCATATTAGTACTCCTTATATCAAATATATTATATATTAATTTTACTTATATTAAAATATAGCATATAATAAAAATGTATGAAAAAGCCAATGATAGAAAGGTGGAAATGAATTATGGCTGGTGTAGTTGTTGTAGGAAGTATGTGGGGAGATGAAGGTAAAGGAAAAGTTACCGATTATCTTGCACAAAAAGCAGATGTTGTATGTCGTTATGCTGGAGGTAACAATGCAGGTCATACCATTGTTTATGGTGGTAAGAAATTTGCTTTGAAATTAATACCATCAGGTATTTTCTCTGGGCATGAAGTAATTATGGGAAATGGGATGGTTGTTAATCCTAAAGCATTTTTAGAAGAAGTGAAATATTTAAATGACGGTGGTATTGATACAAGCAAAATCAGAATTTCTGATCGTTGTCATGTGATTTTACCTTATCATCTTGAAATTGATGAATTACAAGAAAAGAGAAAAGGTGATAAAAGTATTGGAACCACAAAAAGAGGTATTGGACCTGCTTATGTAGATAAATATAGTCGTATTGGTATTCGTATGGGAGAATTCGTTGATGAAGAATTATTCTTAGAAAGATTAAAAGAAACTTTCCCAATGAAAGTTGCAGAATATCCTGAATTAAAAGACATGTTTACTGTAGAAGAAATTTTTGAAGAATACAAAGAATACGCTAAAATTATTAAGCCTTTAGTTTGTGATACAGGAATGTTATTAGATCAATATTTACAAGAAGATAAAAAGGTTTTATTTGAAGGGGCTCAAGGAGCAATGTTAGATATTGATTATGGTACTTATCCATTTGTTACATCATCACATCCAGGAGCTAATGGGGTATCTGAAGGGGCTGGTATTGGACCTTTATATATCAAAGAAGCAATTGGAATTATTAAAGCTTATACAACTCGTGTTGGATCAGGACCATTCCCAACTGAATTAAATGATGCTACAGGTGATTTAATTAGAGAAAGAGGACATGAATATGGTACTGTAACTGAACGTCCAAGAAGAACTGGATGGTTTGATGCTGTAGTTGTTAATCAATCAAGAAGAATGTCTTCTTTAACAGGTATTTCATTAATGTTATTAGATGTTATGAGTGGATTTGATACAATTAAAATCTGTAAAGCTTATAAATTAGATGGTAAAGAAATTTATGGTTTACCTGCAACTGTTAAAGATATTGAAAGATGTGAACCTGTTTATGAAGAATTACCAGGATGGAAAGAAGATATTACACATGTAAAATCTTTTGAAGAATTACCTGTAAATTGTCAAAATTATATTCGTAAAATCGAAGAACTTGTTCATTGTCCAGTAAGAATGTTTAGTGTTGGACCAGATAGAGAACAAACAGTTGTTTTAAAAGATATTAAATTTTAATAAAGGAGGTCTTTCATGAAAAGAGAATTAGTCATTGTCATGGATTTCGGAGGGCAATATAATCAATTAGTTGCTCGTCGTGTTCGTGAATGTAATGTTTATTGTGAAATCTATTCTTATAAAACACCTTTAGAAAAAATTAAAGAAATGAATCCTAAAGGAATCATTTTAACAGGTGGACCAAATAGTTGTTATTTAGAAGATTCACCAACTTATTCTAAAGAATTATTTGAATTAGGTATTCCTGTATTAGGTTTATGTTATGGTGCTCAATTAATGCAACATGTTTTAGGTGGAAAAGTCGAAAGAGCAAATGTAAGAGAATATGGTAAATCAATTTTATTAGTTGATCAACCACAATCTAAAATTTTAAAAGATGTTCCTGAAACATCTACAGTTTGGATGTCACATTTTGATTATATTTCAAAAATTGCACCTGGTTTTGAAATTACAACACATACAAAAGATTGTCCAGTAGCATCTTGTGAAAATAAAGAAAAAGATTTATATGCGATTCAATTCCATCCAGAAGTTTTACATAGCGAATATGGTAAAACAATGCTTTCTAACTTTGTTTTAGATGTATGTAACTGTGCTGGTGATTGGCGCATGGATTCTTTCGTTGAAGAACAAATCAAAGCGATTAAAGAAAAAGTTGGTGATGGTAAAGTATTATGTGCTTTATCAGGTGGTGTTGATTCATCTGTTGCCGCTGTTTTACTTTCAAAAGCTATTGGTAATCAATTAACTTGTGTCTTTGTAGATCATGGTTTACTTCGTAAAAACGAAGGGGATGAAGTAGAAGCTGTCTTTGGGCCTGATGGAAATTATGAATTAAATTTCATTAGAGTAAATGCACAAGAAAGATATTATGAAAAGTTAAAAGGTGTTACTGAACCGGAAGCTAAACGTAAAATCATTGGTGAAGAATTTATTCGTGTTTTTGAAGAAGAAGCAAAGAAAATTGGAGCAGTTGATTTCTTAGTACAAGGAACAATTTATCCAGATGTTGTTGAAAGTGGTCTTGGTGGAGAATCTGCCGTTATCAAATCACATCATAATGTTGGTGGATTACCAGATCATGTTGACTTTAAAGAAATCATCGAACCATTACGTGATTTATTCAAAGATGAAGTACGTAAAGTTGGTTTAGAATTAGGAATTCCTGAATACTTAGTATTTAGACAACCATTTCCAGGACCAGGTCTTGGTATTCGTATCATTGGTGAAGTCAATGCTGAAAAAGTAAAAATCGTACAAGATGCAGATGCAATCTATAGAGAAGAAATTGCAAATGCTGGACTTGATCGTTCTATTGGTCAATACTTTGCGGCACTTACAAATATGCGTTCAGTAGGAGTTATGGGAGACGAAAGAACATATGACTATGCAATTGCTTTACGTGCAGTCAATACAATTGATTTCATGACTGCTGAAGCTGCAGAAATTCCATATGAAGTATTGAATAAAGTTATGTCTCGTATTATTAATGAAGTTCGTGGAGTTAATAGGGTAATGTATGATATTACATCGAAACCTCCTGGAACAATAGAATTCGAATAATCCAAACAATGAAAAATGCCCATTCTATGGGCACTTTTTTATTGCTGAAAACGTTTTGAAAACATTTCATAAAATTCAATTTTCGCTCGTTTTCACTTTTTTGAGTAAAATTTACGAAAAACTGGCAAATTTTACTGGAAATTCGTAAAAATTCTTCATTTTTTTCATAATTTTAGAGAATTACTCATTAAAATTTCAAGTGGCTTACAAGTCCGTTTTTTTACCCATTTGGCTTTTATGTGGCTTACAAGTATCTAGCGTTCTAAAGTGGCTATCAAATAAATGGGTATTTATGCTTATTTGTTGAGTGGTAACACTTTACTTTTTTCTTTCGTTCTCATTGCAAGTATCATTTCTAAAACCCAAATCATCATTTCTTCATCATCATCTTGGATAGGAGTACCATAAATATTTACAAAACGAACCAGTTCGTCTTTTAAACTCCTAAACACATAAGGGTTACCTTGTACTGTTATTTCTTTTTCAAGGATAGAACCGATTATGTAATCTTGCTTTGTTTTACCTGACAAAGCTACTTTTCTATTTAATAATTCATTTTCTTCTTCTGACATTCTAAATGCAACGACTTTATTTCTTAATCTTCTTTTATTGTCATAATTTTTTCTGCTCATTTTTAATACTGTA
>ENA-OUQS01001611-OUQS01001611.1-human-metagenome-genome-assembly--contig:-NODE-1611-length-17846-cov-9.789332_pt1 | contig 17846 bp, 20 predicted proteins | sample MGYA00248463_ERZ548848 | MGnify/ENA primary metagenome ERZ548848 (study PRJEB26491, sample SAMN04978192) | human metagenome | host: Homo sapiens | study: EMG produced TPA metagenomics assembly of the... | reverse complement strand
AAAGCCGATGGCCCATCTGACTTCCTCGGGATAACTCAATCCTCGGGATTAGATCACTTATCTGGATATCCAGATAAATGATCTGTGGCAGTCAGGGTATAGGCGATGTCCTGCTGGTATCCGATGCCGTTCCCGCCGTTCTGTGGCTGGCGGTCTATGGCATTTCCCGTAATGCAGATCACAGGTTCCTGCTCCACCAGCGGCACATTGTTTCCGCCCGTCCCATAGCGGGCCGACATGGTGGGCGCTACCTCCTCCATCTGCCGGTAGCGGGCATCAATGCCGTGGTTTTCATACACCAACGGCTGATGGCCGTGCTCCTGCGCCCGCAGTGTACCTGTCATACCCTCGGAAATTTCCATGACCTGACCACCCTGATCGTTGATGCACAGTACGGATGGCATACAGTTCCCACTGGCGCCTGCCTTCAGTGTTGGGGCAACACTTTCGTGGTATCCGATGCTCCCGGCACTGGCTCCGGCACCTGCAGAAAAACCGGCGACAAATGTCTGCTGTTTTATTCCCGGCTGTGCATTTAGAGCACCCGCCACATCATGTAAGTCACGAACCTCATCTCTTTGGTTGGCCGCAAAGGCTATAACGCCATTCCGACCGGTGGACATCCCACAGTTCACGCCCAAGGTCGCTGCCACATCGCCGGTCAAGTCTCCGTTGTAGCCGTCAAAGCCCTCAGTGTTTTCACTTGCCTGCGTCACGAAAGTCTGCATCTGCATATTTGAGGTGGCCATCAGCGCACCAGACACCCCTTGCAGGTCGATGCCCTCGTCCCGCTGGTTGATGTGATAGGCATCTATATCTGTGATCTGGCCGTCCGGGAGCGCAAGACCCGCCTGGATCTTCAGCGCCCGTTCCAGCTTCTTTGGCAGCGCTTTGCCCCGTTCAAACGCCCGGCGCAGTATCCCCATGCAAGCCTTCGCTGACAAATAATACTTTGTCGGCGGTGCGCCCTGCAAAATCCGCGATAAGGAAGATTCTCTTGCGCCTCTGGGGGACACCCCAGTATTGAGCGTCCAGGCACCGCCAGCATAGGGAGAAATCAGTTCCCAGTAGGATTCGCCCAGCAGGTTGCCATGCCCAGGGGTAAGGTCCAGGGACATGAACGGTACCGCACTTAATTCGGACGATCTCTTCCAGGACGATGCGGAAGTCCTCGCCTTTCCGCTCTCCGCTGGAGAAGGCTCCCGGCACATTTTCCCATACCATAAATCGGGGCCGAATATGGATACCTGTCCGGCCTCGTGATCTGTCTGCATCTCTCATCTCCTTTACGATGCGGGTCTGTTCCGTGAAGAGGCCGGAGCGCTCTCCGGCCAGCCCGGCCCTGGCTCCGGCTACGGACAGATCCTGACACGGGCTGCCGCCGCAGATGATATCCACCGGCGGCAGCATGGCCCCGTTCAGCTTCGTAATATCTCCATAATGCAGCATCCCCGGCAGCCGCTGCTGCGTGACTCGAATGGGGAAAGGCTCGATCTCGCTGGCCCATAGGGGGATGACACTGTTGTGTCTGGCCGCCAGCGGGAAACCGCCAATGCCGTCAAACAGGCTGCCCATAGTAATGCACCTCATTTGGCCGCCACCGTCCGGGCAATATTGACGGCGCTCTGAGCTGTGTAAACCGCCGAGGTAAGATTGGCCTTCGTGGTGGTGTCCAGCCCAAAGGCCCCAGCGATGCGGGGAATTTCCCCGGCAGAGAGCATGAGTCCCAAGCCCAGCAGGGCGTGGTCTTTGAACACCATCAGCCCGGCCACAAGGATGGTGGCCTGCAAAAACGCCGTGAGGCACAGGCCGATGACCTGCTTGCACCACTGGACGAATCCGTCTCCATACCCCCTAGGCACAGAGAACATATAAAGGCTCCCCACGGCGATCTGGATCAGCAAAATACCGCCCCGCTTCAGATTGCTGAAAAACACCTTGATGACCGCATAGGCCATAAGTACAAGGCAGAAGAGGACCATAAGCCCGCTGGTCTCCCGCCCAAAGCCCCGCAGGGGATAGGTGGACTCCGTTAGGCTTTCCAGGTTTTCAAGATCTGCCAGCGCCGCCTTTGCCACATCCCCGATGCTGGTGGACCCAAAGCCGGTGATGCCCGCCGTCAAGGTGCCCTGCAAAGAAATTGCCAAAGAATAGAGCCGCACCGGCACCTGGGTAAAAAGAGAGACGGCCAGAAAGCCCTTAAGGACATTCAGCGCCGTCTCTTTCACATTGCCCCGCCCAGCAGAATATTCGATGCCGCATTCAAACACAGCCACCACCAGTCCCGTGGCAAACAGGGCCCAGCCCAAATAGGAGAAAAACAGCACCACGCTCTGCACCCAGTTCATCTCGAAGAGCTCAGCGCCCATGCTGCCCATTTCCGAAAAGAAATTTCCGAGAAAACCCACCACCTGACTGTAAAACCAGTCCACGATCTGGCCCAGTATTTTGTCCGCTACAAAGTCCCATATAAACAATTCATCACCTCCTGAACATGCAAAAACCGTCCCGCCAACCAACAGCGCAATTTCCCACTCATACCCCGATAATACTCCAAATATACAGCGGCGCCGTCAGCGTGAACACAAGGCATGCAAACAGAATGGCCGGAGCCGTCCATTCAAATTGCCCTGTTTTCCGATAGTCAAAATACGCCGTCCCCAGCTTCACGAAGAAGAAAATAGCCAGAATCATGTCGATGGCGGGGAATACCACCTTGTTGACCACCGACTTGATCTGCCCGGACGCCGCCGTCCAGGTGCTCTCCACCGCACCCGCCACATCGCCGCTGCCTGCGGCAAAAGCCGCCACAGACAGCAGGCAGCACAGCAGCGCCGTGATACTCAGAATGAGCATGATACGCTTTGCAGTTTTCATTTTGCGTCCTCCTTACAGTGTCATTTCATTCATGCCGTGCCGCAGCTCGGCCAATTTTTCCGCTGCCCAGTCAGGGATACACTCGTCACGGATAATGCCCACGAACTCAGAGCGGTTCCACCTCGTGGTCTCACCGTCTCCCAAACAGGTGCAGAGTACCGAGCGTCCACGGGCGTGAGGCCGACAGCCAAAGCCGCTCAGGGCCAGCCACAGCTGATTCTCCGGCTGCCAGTAGGATTCCCGCAGCGTATCCGGCGACAGGATCAGCACCCTGCCGGTGAAGTCCTGCTCCCCGGAGTTGGGTTCACAGTGTTCTGCGCCGAACAGGTGCAGCTTTGCCAGCTCCGCCCGGTATTCGCTGACGAATCCGTCCAGCACGGCGGGATGGCTGTTTATGAGGAAGGTATGCCTGTGTCCTCCATCTTCGGGGACGAAGACGGAGCGGCTCCACTGCTTATTGGTCTCGTGGTAGCGGCCATCATAGGACTGCTCCTGCAAAGTGTTGGCCAGCACAAAGCCCACCCGTTTGTAGCCATACTGGTCGATAACGCTTTTGGCGCAGTCAGTGCTGAGATGCATCCCATCAAAGCCCTTGTGGATGGCCAGCTCTATGGCCCCGGCGCAGGCACAGTTGGTGCGGAAGTTAGCCCGCCACAGCTCCAACTCGCCCCGCTCCCGAGCCTCTTTGGCCGTGTAGGGGTACAGTGCCTCACTCGGCAGCATAGACAATGTCTCCTTCCTCCAAAAGCTGCGCCAGTGCAGACGGGCAGCATCCACTCAGCATGAGCAGGGGTCGGATGCTGTCCGGTACCTGCGGCACATCCTCCATGTCTTTTTCGCAGTCGGCTGCACAGGGCATCCTGCACGCCTCCTGCAGCACACCCAGCAGTTCTACGGAGGCCCGAGACAAGCCCTCCAGTGCGTGCAGCAGCTGCAGTGCTGTCATTTCCTGCGGCATGAGCAGGATGTGGTCCTGCCCCAGCCACGCAGACAGGGAGATGCCTGACAAGCCCAGTTCCTCCAGAGCACCGTTGGGAATGAGTAGGCCGTTCTTTTCAAATTTCATTTCATTGTTCATGCGAAAATCCTCCTATACTTTTAAGGGCTGCTGCGGTGTATGCACCAGCCTGCACGATTTACCCCGGCTGTCATAGTCGCCGAAGAAGGACATCTGCGGCGCAAAGGTACGGGGATCGTAGTTGGTCATGATGTACTCACGGTACTTGTTGTTTTTCTTCTTGGACTGGCTGTTGGGGCGCTCCACCTCGTAGATGAAGAAATCATCATACAGCTTCCGTATGTACGGGCAGTTGTTATAGGACACCATAGCGAATCCCTCATGCTTTACCAGCACATCGTGGAGCCGCTGGTGGTCGCTGCGGGGAAACTCCACCGTATAGCATTCCGCCTCATAGTAGGGTGGGTCACAGTAGACCACGGTCTGCGGGTCGTTTCGGGCGGTGATGATGCTCTCGAAATCCTTGTTTTCCAGTACCGCATCCTTCAGCCGATGAGAGCACTCCCACAGATCCCGGAAAAACCGCCGTATATCGCAGGAGCCTACGCCATAGCTGTCTCCGCTGCCATTGTAGCTGTAGCGCTGCAGCTTATAGAATGCTGCGGCACGGCGCACATTGCCTAAACTGCCACGCTCCAAAAGCAGCTGCCGCACGACCTCCGCCTGGGGTGGTTCAAAAAACACCTCCGTCAGATCCAACTGCCGTTCCATGTACTCCATGGTGAAGTCCTCGCCCTGCAGCTGACGCTGCAATACATCAAATTCATCGTGGGCGTTGATAGGGAGAAAGCCCAGCTCCCTGACCAGCTCCAGCGGACGCTCCTTGGCGCAGAAGAGCAGGTTATATAAATCGTGGTTCAGGTCGTTGTAGATCTGCAGACACCCGCTGGGGACGGAAGTATTCATGGTGATAATGCCGCTGCCGCCAAACACATCCACCAGTGTCTTGTAGTGGGTAGGCAGCAGCATTTGGATGGCCCACATGAGCTGGGCCTTGCCGCCTACCCACGGCATGAGCTTCGTCATCTGCCTACTCACCGAATTTCTCCAGCGCCCGCTCCAGTCCGGAGATGGCGGCGTCTAACCCGCTGCGCATTTTCTCAAGGCTTCGGATGGTGGCATAGACCTCTGCCGCCGTCTCCGCATAGTAATACCCCCGCTGATCTGCTGCGATCGGCACAGTGCCTCGCCGCAGGCGGTTGATGTGCCTGCGAAGCTCGTTTCCGCTGATGCCCAGCGCCCGCTCCAATTCCCGGCTGCTGACCACATTTTTATGTCCCTTGCATCCGTTCTCCAGATACCGGGAGATGGTCTCCTTCGTCATTCTTGTGTTCCTTTCCTGAAGCCGCTCACCGAAAAGGGCGCAAAAAGAGGGACCGCTGTCCCTTTTCGGAAAGCGGCCCCATTATTGATTCAGTTTACTGCATGGTCATATCCACGCCCTGCTGCGGCAGATGCATAGGCTGTCCATCCGGACGATGGACATAGCCATAGTCACTGAGGATGCCCCTATCTCTATACATCAGGTCTGCGCCGTAGGCGGTGAGATTCAAATTCCGGATGAGCAGGTCAAGCTCTGGCCCGTCTGCCATAAGGGAAAGTTCCTCCCGTGCCCGATCCTCCAACGAGTGGATATTCGGTTCGAAGGCGTATTCACTCAGGTGCTCTGTCAGCGCCATGGCATCCTCCAGCTTGTAAATATCCAGCTGACTGGCCACTGCCTTGAACGCCGCCAGTTCCCCATTTGCATCCAGCATTTCGAGACACTGCGCAAATTGATTGACCTGCTCCATGCTGGTGTGAGCCATATCTACGAAGGCCCACATCTCCGGCATGGCGGTGTCACATTCCTCCAGCTGCACCTCCTGCCAGCTATCCACCTCCAGACAATCCAGCACGGCATCCAGCTCCGCCTGCTTTGCGGGCAGGTACAACTTTACAGCACGGACATCACTGACGCAGAGGAAATGGATCATATACGGCGGCTTCCGGGGCGGCCTGCCCAAGTTGGGCGGGGCCTGCCGCAGCTCGGCTTCCCGTACTACATAGCCGTTCGGGGTCATAGCGCCGTGTTCGTCCCTGCGCATTTTTTCGCCGATCTTGGCATAGTCCAACAGCTCCAGCACACTCTCCGGCACTTGTTCCAGCTCCGGCAGGAACTCGTTCTCCACATAGAACCGGCCCAGTGCCGCATCATCCCGGACCTCCGGCACCACATGGCAGCAGTCTACGCTGTACGCCAGATCCAGCAGCCGCTGGAGGGTCAGTTCGCCGCCATTGGTTTGGCACAGCTTGTCGACCTCCATCTGCACCAGTCCCTCAAAAGCGATGTCCTCTACATGGTCGAATGTACTCAGCTGCTCCGCCAGTGCATTGAACTGATACAGGTCGCTGTCATCAAGGAGCGGGGCAAGAAATCCGTACCGTCCAATGTCCTCCACCTGCCAATAGGATTCCCGCCCATCCTCCAGCCGCAGCTTATCCAGTGCGTCTATCAGTTCCCACGGCGTGGCGGGCAGATCCAGCTCTGCGTGGCTGCTGCTATCCGGATCGCCCATATATACGGAAAAAACCTTTTTACCCAAGCTCCATGCCTCCTCTCTGCTGCACGATGTCCATGCAGTGATCCGGGTCTGCGCCGGGGACATCCCAGCCGCACATGCTGCCGATCTTCATGGCCTCCTCCTGAGCGGTCGTCACACCCAGCTTCCGGTTCTGCTCGTCTGCAATGCGGCGGTTTTCCTGAGCATCCGTCGTAGACCAGCCGCTGGGATAGTACCCGCTCTCCCCTCGCTTCACGCAGATGAGCTGCCCCGTACCCGGTAGCAGGGTAAAGCACAGCTGAGGCAGCTTGTCCCGATAAGGCTCAAACTGCTCCTGCTCCGTCCGGATGCTCCAGTCCTCATCCTGCCACAGGTGCACATACAGCTCCCGGCCGCCATCCAGTGTGATCGCTTGCTGCTCGAAGCCCTCGCCCCAGCCGTCCGAGGCTTGGCCGGAGATGTACTTCTTCAGCGCAGCCAGCTCTCCGGCCGACAGTTCGCCGCTGATCTGACACTCCGCCACGCCCCACAGCCTGCCGTGCCGCTGCTCCACATCGAAGACAACGGAATGTACCTTGTCGTTGACGCTGTCCGGTTTTCTGTACCAGTACATGATGCCTCTGACCTGTTCCTCCTGCATGCGGTTTTTGAATAAGGCGCTGCGGATCTTGTCCTCATACGATGCCAATTCGCCGCCGGTGAGCCGTTCCGCCTCCTCCGGCATATCGCCCCACTCGTCCGGCTCGTAGAGCTCAGCGGTGAGGGGCATATACAGCTTCAGCACGCTGCGTTCGGGCGGCAGGACAGTGAAGCTGTCCTCGCCGGGGATAAGGGCCAGAGTCCGCCCGTTGTCCCATTTCATCTGAAATTGCCCGGCGTCATCTACGCACACGAGCGTACCCTCTGTGCCGGGTGCTACCGGCGCATAGGGGTCCTCCATGGAAACCAGCCGAATGCGGGTGCCGGGCGGGTATTTTTCCCGCAGGAATTTCACCATTTTCTCGGATGTAAACATTTTTAGATCCCTCCTATTTTCTGTGTGTATTCAGATAGCGCATATGGATCATCCTCACTGAAGAAATCCAGCAAAATATCATCTGCCGCCTTGCAGACGGCAGGATCGTCTGTCAGGACTTCGTAGCGAAACCCGGTGGTATCCCGATAGGGCAGTTCCGCCCGGATACAGTCCAGAAACGACTCTGCATCGTAATAGAGGATGTCATCGTCCCCGACAAATGTGGCCTTGCCAATAGGCTCTATAATGCATCACTTCCTTCTTTCGCAATACACCACCAGCCGTTGCCGCCCGCCGCTGGCGTAGGGGTGGCAGGTGATGAGCGTCAGCAGGTCACGCCCCGGCTGGATCTTGATTTTGTCCACCTGGTCCGGCTGGATGATCTTCACATCAACCACGGCATAGGTGAGCGTTTCCCACAGATTGGTAATCGTTACGGTATCGCCCGCCTGCAAGCGGTCTATGTGCCGAAAATAATCCGCGCCATACCATCCTCTATGCCCGGCAATGACGCAGTTGGTATTTACGCCGCCAATGGGCGCCGAAGTGTTCCCCAACACCGCCGCCCCTGCGGCAAGGTGCGAATCCGACGCGCCCAAGTAGACCGGCATGACCAGCTCCAGCGTGGGTATCTCCAATACACCTATGATCTCGTCCTCCACGCCGCAGTCTCTCAGCAATACAGCGGGCTCCTCACAGGCCAAAGCATCGGCCAGTCCCGCCTGCCGCTCTGCATAAATGCGTTCGTTATATTCCTGCAAGTCTGTCAGCACCTCGGAGTATGGCTGTCTCGCCTCCTCCAAAAAGCCCTGTGCCGCCGCGCTCATGTCCGCTTGCAGCCTATGCCCGGAAACCACCGGCCACAGCAGAATACAAAGCCCCGCCACGGCCAGCGCCGCCGCCAACAAAACAGATTTTTTACCCACGACGTCGCCTCCTTGCAAAGAAGCAGACCCTGCCAGCCGCAGCCAACACACCAAGGCCGATGCCCAAGCCCGTGAGATAGTGCTGCGTCCACGAAGACGCAGCCTTCGGAGTTTTTCCATTTTCTACCACCAGCTCCGGCACATACGGCACCCGATGTCCCCGCACCAGCAGCCGGTGGGTGTTCACCCCAAAGGGCGTACAGGTCACCAGCGTCACCAGGTCTTGCCCGTCCTCGATTTGCAGCAGCGATGTGTCCCCAGGCAGCACCGTGGCGATCTGGTCCACCTCGTAGGCCAGCGCCTCACCCAGCACATGGATATAGAAAACATCGCCTTTCACCAACTGGTCAATGTCTGTAAACAGCTTCGCCGAAGCCATCCCGCTGTGAGCCGACAGCACCGCATGGGTGCCTGCCCCGCCTACAGGCAGAGAAGTCCCCACCACATGCCCCACGGCCCGCTCCAGCGTCTCCACTCCCGTGCCGTGCCGCACCGGGAGATACACGCCGATCTTCGGGATGTCGATAGTACACATGGCCCCGCCTATGGCGAGTTGCTCTGCATAGACCAAGGGAGAGGCCGAAGCCCCTCCCGTACTGACCGCCGCCTCACCCTGCAGCAAGGCATTATACGCCTCCGCCGTCCGCCGCTGCTCGGCCAGCTCCGCATTGTCACTGTCCGCAATAGCGGCGGTGTACACCGCCTCCACATCCGAGTGATACTTTTCACTTACCAGTTCACCCATAAGCGGGTAGAGCAGCAATCCCAGCGCCAGAAGCACACAGGCTACCGCCAGCAGCCGCCACTTCACTGGTCGTTCCTATTGTGCTTCCGCCCCCGGACCACAATAAACGCCGCCACGCCCAGCAGCATACAGCCGCCCACGGTGAACATCCAGGTGCCGTAGCCGCCTGTCTTAGGCAGGTCGAAACCAGGGTTGTTGATGACCGTCAGCGGAACAATGGCATTGCCGCTCTCCATGTCCACCGCGTCGCCGTTGACGCTGCCGCTGGCCGTCAGGAGCTTTGCACCGCAGGTCTCGCAGGCGCTCTCGCTCTCCGCAGCGGTAATAATAATTTCGATGCCGTCCTTCAGCAGCACATACCCCTTGTCGGTGGCGGTCTCCGTCAGCGTATAGGTGTCGTCCTCCAGACCCATGACCCGGATGTGTCCCTCTCCGTTGGGCACGAACACCGTGGCCTTGTTCTCTTTCGCTTCGTGGCCGGTAACATAGTACACGCCGTCCACCAGCTCCGCCGTCAAATAATAGCCGTCCGTGTCGTTATGCAGCAGGAAGCTGACATTCGTCAGGTCACCCTTGCCGTCTGAAAACTGCTTCAGCACATCTACGCCGTAGGTGTAAACATGGCAGCAGTCCTGGAGCGTATCAAAGTAACCGGTATTGGTGCGCTTCCAGGTCAGGACCACCTCGTTGGGGTTGTCGGTATCACCCAGCTGTGCGTCAGCGGTAAGGGTAGCGGCATAGATGATCCGCATAGTACAGTCGCTGTATCCACGCTTCACGCTGTCCGTGTAGACACTCTCGGATTCATTGATCTCCGCCAGCCCGGTCTCTGTCATACCAATGGTCATGGCGTTGGCGGCGTCATCATAGCTGACAGAGAACTTACCTGAATCCTCGTTCCAAGCAGTGATCTGGTCGGTGCAACCGGCATCCCGGAAGAACTCGATGACCACATCATTCTTGTTGTAGCAGATCCCCTTACTCAGCGTGTCCGCAAAAGTATAAGTCGTGAGGCTGGTAGCCTTGGAGGTAATGGTGGGCAGTGTGCTGATGATCTGATAGTCCACCACATCGCCCACGGAAGCGGTGGAGGTGTGTGCATAGCCGTCCGCAATATCCCCCGTGCCGCCGTTCTTGCCTGTGCTGTTTTTATCCTCCCGGACGGTTTTTTCCAGTGTGGGATTGCCGGTCTGATTCTTCGGGTACACAGTCACATCATAGTTCCAGTCTTTGCCGTCGATGGTGGTCATGGGCAGGCTCACAAAGAAGGGATTGCAGGTGCTGGTGACATCCTCAGGCACACGGGTCTCCACCACCAGATACAGCCCCTGCTCCAGTCCGCTGACCTTGCTGTGTCCATTTTCATCCGTCTCAGGCATGGCCTTGCCGCCATTTCGGACGGCAGCCTCCAGCGCATTTTTGACGGTGGTGGCGTTGGCGGTCAGCGCATCGCTCATGGCCTTGTTCAGCTTGTCGGAGGTATAGTAGCGGATGCCGCTTTCGCTCTTGTAGGCATCTGCTGTGGTCAGGCCGATGGCCTGAAGAATGGTATCCTCGGCAAAGCCGTACAGCACGCCTACCTGACGCTGCCCGTTCACCAGTTCGTTATTCATGGCGATGTCAGCCACCCGCAGATAGGTGAACTCCACGCCCTGGATGGCGTACTGCGCCAGCTTGTCGGTAACGGCATCGTCCTGCACACCGGTGCTGACATAGGACGCCGCATCCCACGCTCCGTCTGCGCTGGCTGCCGTGATGTCGTACTTGTAAAGGGAAAGGGATGCTTTCCTGCCGGAGTCAATGGTCGGCGCTGCAAACGCCGTGCTGATAAGCCCCAAGGCCATGACCATAGCCAGGAGCAGCGCCCAAAGTCGTTTTGTTTTCTTCATCGTTCAGTTCTCCTTTTTCATCGTGGATTTTTTGCAAAAATAAACACCCATGCAGAGCATGAGTGCCGCAAACAGAATATAAATTGTTAAGCCTGTGCCTCCCGTAAAGGGCAGCGCAAAGCCCGCATTGTTGCAGGCGGTAATGGTGATGTCGTGGCTGCTTGCGTCCAGCGCCCCCACGAACAACGGCTCCACCAGCAGCGTCATTCCCTCCGCCGCCTGCACCTCCGTTACCCTGTAGTAAGTGCTGCCGTCTGCTGTCAGGTTTTCCCAGCAAACGGAGCCGTCCGCATCCGTTTCCGCCGTGCTCACCTCCTGCCAGTTCACCTGATCCGCAGAGGATTCCAGCAGAAACCGGATCCCAGACAGAGGATCACCCTCGGCATCCACCTTCTTCACCGCGATCCTGCCGGGGATGGCGGCGGTCTTGATTTTAAGGTAAGCCGTCACCGGATCCCGGACGCTGGCAGAGTAGGTGACCACATCCTGAATACCGGCAGGCGATCCCCACACGCCATCGCCCCACACCACCATACCGGCGCTGGTGGTGCCATCTTTGGTAGCGGTGATGGTGATGGCATCTGAAATGGGCTTTTCCGCTGAGACCGTCAGCACATCTCCGTTCTTGCTGAAGGTCAGGTCGGCATCCTCACAGCTGAAGCTGTACCTTCCCAGTATTCCATTGGTGTCGGTGATGCTGCCGGTAAACTTGCTGCCGTCCCAAGTCAGCTCCAGCGTCTCTGCATTGGTGGCGGTAGAAGTGCAGAAGCTGGGCCGCTTGCTGTGAGTCTGCACGGAGTCCACAATGGAATCATAGTAGCTGAGGATCTTGCTTCGCAGGGGATGGGTAGCGTCCACCCGCTCCAAGGCCTCGTCATAGCCTATAGATTTCACGTCAATATGGTGGAAACTGCTGTCCCGTTCACCTGCCACCACCTCCCAAATGAGGACCTGCGTGGCATAGGCCCAGGCCATCTTTTCCGCCGTACTCTCTACATCTGCCCACCAGCCGCCGCCAATGGTGCCGTGGTAGCCGTAGCTCATAATGCGGCCAATCAGCCGCTGCACCTCACGGGGCGTAAGGGGATGCCCGTCAGGCAGAGTCAGGTGATCCCACCATGTATCGTCATGATCGGTGAGAGAATCGTAGTTTTTCTGTGGTGCGCCGGGTTCGATGCAGTAGGCCACCTCTCCCTGCCAGGAGTCCAGACACCGGAACTGCGTGTAGCTTGTGGCCGATACCCGGTAGCCAAAGCGCAGATTCAGCACGCCGTGGCCCCAGTTGCCGCTGGATTTCAGGGTGTCATCTGACAGAGGGAAATTCCAGATGTACACCTGTTTGGATGCGGCGAAGACTGTGGTAGGCAGCAGGCATAGGCATAGCACCAGCGCCAGCAGGAAAGCCGTCCCGCACTTGATGATTCGTTTCAAAATAGACCTCCCGTTCTTAAATTTGAATATAAGAAAAGGGCTCTCGACGAGAGCCTTTCCTCTATATACAGCTTCCGTTATCCACGTCCGATGAACAGCTCATACTGCCCGTCTCCGACCTGTTCCGTCCATATCCACACAGCGGTGCAGCCTTCCTGACCCTTATAGTACGCCAGATCATCCCGGATATAGGCGGCCAGAACATCTTCCGTCTTGCTACTGCAGCGGATGGGCGTGTCCCATGTGCCGGCAGCCGCAGGATCCAGCACCAGACCGATGCTCACGGCATAGTCCTTGGCGTAGGCCAGCCAGTAGTCCATGTTAAAAGATTTCTCCTCCGGCTGGGGAGTTGCCTCATCCGTCATAGGTTTGGACGGGTCGGAGTCTATGGGTGGAGCCTCGGGCGGCACAGTCTCGGCAGGCAGCACCTGTACCGGAGGATCTTCCGACGCAGGCGTTGTTTCTCTGGCAGAGGAAGTGATTTTCTTTTCTCCCGACGGCTCCGTATCGATAAGGCCGGGGCGTTCTGCCTCATCTTGTGTTACGACCTCCGAAGGGTTTGCGTTTCCATTTTGCGCCGCTGCGGCTCTGGAAACATCGGCAGATGTTGTTTGCGGTGGATCTTCTCCTGCGGTTTTTGCGGATACTCCGGTCCCGCCGCAGCCTACAAGGAGCAGTACGCTTAGCATACCCGCTATGATTTGCAGTTTTTTCATTTTGTACCTCCAGTTTTTATTTTTCCGTCCTGTGCCGGTACACAACACAACTACCACAGGATCGCCCACAAGTCAACGGAAATCTGCGCAGCTGCCATAGAAAACTGGAAGCCCTCTGGCACGACCTCCATTCCAACTCATACCATGCCGCCCATTTCCATGTGGGATGTTTCTTCCTGCGCCATGTTCTGCCGCTGCACATCCAGATCATAGGCCGTCAGATACCCGTTATAGTCACCAGGGGACGGATTACAACGCAGGCAGTAGCGGTAATGCTCGGTTTCCACGATGTAGCCGTAGTTCTGTGTCCAGCCGCCGCTGATTTTCCCGCCGTGTTCATAGCAGAAACGCTCCATAGCGAAGCGGTTTTTCAGCATACTCTCCCTCAGCGTGTCCACGACCTCCTGCAGCTCCGCCTTGAACGCGGGGCTGTTCAGTTCCTCTGGGCCGCGGGGCCACCAAGTATGCCAGAACTCGTTGCCGCTGCGCCCGAAGTCCATGCGGATATGGCCGATGGTACCCCGCCGTTTATCTTCTTCGGGGTGCGGGGTATAAAATAAGCCCGCCTCATCAGGGCGGGCCGAACGGATATGGAATCTGCTCATATTTCCCATCATTTTCACCTCTTTCTTATGGTATAGCTACACAACATAGCACATGTCAGCTGTAATAGCTACTGAAGCATTTGCTGTCCCTGTGTCTGCCCCTCCGGAAAGGGTGGGTCTAAGCGTCGCAGCCGACCGAACTCTGTCTCCACCACACCGTCATGCTCCATGCAGTCCGAACCGTAGCGTTCAAAATCCATGTAGCCCTCCAGCTCATAGATGGCTTCATCGTCCAGTCCCAGCGTTTCCTGCAATCGCTGCTGACCGTAACCGTAGGCGCCCTCCGTAATGCGCTGGTAGTTGTCCAGATTTCGCAGCAACTCACAGGCTCCGCGCAGGGTGTCTGGCCGCTCGGCATCCAGAATGGCCGCATAGGTCAGGAGCATCCCGTCCTTCTGCCAGATGTCCTCCAAGGCTTCGGCAAAATCGTTGTAATCCTCCACGGCGGGGCAATCCGTATCACGGATCAGTTCCCCAATGTAAGGCACCTTGAAACGAATATCACAAAGCTTGGCATCCGCAAAAACATCAATATCGAGGTAAGCCTTCACAGCATCGAGGTATTCCTCGTCGGCGGGGAGGACGAGGGTGTAGTCGGGCTTTCCATCGACACGCAGCGTCATGCGGAGCATTTCATCCCGGCTCTCGTCCCGCCAAGGTTCTGCCGGCGAAAGATAGCTGCGGTCGGTTTCCATATCCTGCGTCAGCAGACTGCGGGCATTCGGAACAAAGGCGCTGTACCGGGCGTAGTTATAGCCCTGCGGGTCAACAAGGAAGCCGTCTGTTCCGTCTGCATCGAGAATGAGCAGGCAGTGCCTGGCGTCATCATCGTGTCGGATAGCATTTTTGTTCTCTGCGATGAAATCATAATCCGCCAGCAGGGCACGGCTGAACTGCTGAAACCGCTGGGCGGGCAATTCGATGACCTTATCCACGGTGCAGGTTTCGCCTTCGTACTCGGACTGCTTTCGCTTCAGTTCCGCTTGAATGATCATGTCATGCCTCCCATCTCCATGCGGCTACACTGACTGCCATCCATGATCTCCGCCAAACTGATATCGCCCTTGTAGGCGATATAGCCTCTGCCTGTAAATATTCCGTTCTCCTCATTCATGCGCTGCACGGCGTAGCCCTCGTAGTCATAGAACTCATCCAGATTCTCATCATAGTCAAAGTGACCGGACTGCTGAATCATGTACTTCCCATACTCTACCGGGGAATGTGCGCCGGGAGCGAAATCAAACAGGTCGAGATTCTCCACGAGATTCTTGACCTGTTCTGCATTTTGAGGCTTCGCCAGCGTTACCACAGCGCCCAGCTTTTTGATGGCATCCGAGGAAAGCGCATCCGCTGCCTGCGCCAGTGCATTGAGATCCGCAAGGCTTTCCTGTTCCATATCCAGCAGCACACCCACTTCATCCGGCAGCTGAGTGTCCTCCAAGCGAAGCCGGGCATCCGCAGGATCCGTGATGCCCCCACGAAGGAGGGCGCGGTCGATCTCCTCCTGCACCATGGGGAGGAACAGCCATGTGATGTGTTCTGTGTCCTCCGGTTCGGCTTTAGAGGTCACCGCAACGGTGATGACATTCGGCTTGTAGTAATAGCAGGGGAAGAACCGGCCATCGTAGATCTGCTCTAACTTCATGCCGTTGTCGTAGACCACGCCGTAGGGCGTGATCGTGCCGCCGCCGTTTTCAATGAGCTGCCGCGCGGTTTCCTTGCCGTCCAGCGCGTTCAGCTCATCCACACTTGCGCTGCCGCCGTGCAGGTTCATGTAATGGTCGCGGCCGATGGCGGCGAGGTCGGAAAAGTCGGTGATGACCGTGGCCTGCTGGCAGCAGAAGGTCAGGTTGATGAGATCCTTCAGCTCGAACAGCTCCAGCTTGTGCGCCATCGCCTGAAACTGCGCAGCCTCGCCGGTGTCGAAGCTGTCCAGCCGTTTGGCGAGGTAGTTCAGCTCCTCCACATTGACTGTAAGCATTTCCGTGCGCTTGAGGACGGTGTAGAAGCTGTCGATCCTCTCCACCTTGCAGTCGGCTTTGACCGCATCGCCGATCTCCAACGCCTCCAGCAGCTCCACGCAGTGCGCGTACTGGTCGCGGGGGATGGGGAACGGGATGGTCGCCACGCCGTATTCTGGGTGATTGGGGTTACCGAGAACCGCTCGAATCATCATGTTATCTCCTCCGTTTTTCTTTCCAGATTTAAGACCACCTCGCCATACCTGCACAGCAGGAGTGCTCCGAGGATGAGCCGGAAGGCCCTGTCACTGACCAGCTCTGAAAAAGCCAGGTCTTCTATGACGATGTTGTCACCGCCAACGGAAAGGGTCTTCGCCGCCTGATAAATGCTGTACAGCTCCGGGTGAATACCGGAGAGGCGAATGGCGGGGAAGTCGAAGCCGCTGCTGTCGAAATGCCATAGGACTCTTTGCCAAAGCCCCTCATCGGCGGTAAGCAGAAACAGCGCAGCCGCGTTGCGCTCGGACATACCATAGCAGCGGTTTTTCCAATGCGTCCATCGCTCTCTGTGGGCGTCACCGAGGAAGAAGCGAAAGGGCTGCCTGTTCAGCTCATCTCGCAGCCGTCTTTGCAGCGGGCGGAACATCCTCCCACCGAAGCACTCCCGCGCCAGAGTGTTCAGCTCCACCACGCCGGCCTCGATGCGCTCCTCCAGACAGACGCATTCATTCAGGTGGCAGGGGTGTCCGCTGTCGTATCTCGTGCAGTCTTTGCAGCGCACATCATCCGCACTGTAGCGAAAGCTACTGCGGATGCGTCCGCTTCTGCGAGGCTGATGACGGGGTGGCGTCATCATCTGCACCTCTGCGGCGAACAGGGGTGTGAACTTCATAAAGTATCGCGTCAAGCAAATCAAACTCCTTTTTTGAAAATAAAAAAGGGCCGGAGTCTTATTGCTAAAACTCCGGCCCATGCCATACTGCTATTACATTGTCTGCTCCTGCGAGGCTCGTTCCTGTGCGTCCTCCTGCTGACGGACGCGCTCGTCCAGATCCGGCACGCATATCTCAATCTGTTGCTGGACGCTGTGGATCAGCTCCACCTGCTTATCCGTAAGCTCAAAGAAGTCCTCATTCACAGAGTCGGTGCAGCATCGGTAAATCTCAGTCAGCTGCTCCGGGCTGAAAAGCTGCTCCTTTTGGATAAGCCCAGAGCGTGTGGCGAAATCCTGCTTGGCGGCATCGTAGTTCTCCATGAAGTAGTGTCCGTGTACCACGCCTGTCCGGTCATAGTCCCAATCCCATGTGACGAATTGAACGCCGTATTTGCTCGGAGAACCTGCCAGCACCGTGCCGCCAAAGTCAGCGAGGATGCGGTAGTCGCCATCCAGTCCGCTGGCTTTGAGCTGCGAGGCGGCTTCCATAGCGGTCATATACTCCAGCGTCTTCGCGGCGATGTCCTCGACGCGATATAGGGCATCCTCTGCTTGGGGCGTGTCCGCATCCTCTCGCCGATAGAACACGCTGCCCTTGCCGGTGATGCGGCAGAGGGGTGCGCCGTTCCAAAGGACAGGCAACTGCTCTCCCTCCAACGGCAGGGTTTCAAAGCCTGCACGGTGCAGGGGATTACGGACTTCTTCAAGGTAGCGAAGCTGACGATTTGCGTTTTGGGTGTCCATGTGAGAGATCCTCCTGTTATAAAAAAATGAGGCCGGAGAGGTCTTCTCCGGCCTGCCGTTTCAGACGCTGCAGCCAGCGCCCTTTTAGAAATTGAAAAAGGGCGCCGCTTTTTTCGGCCCGTCAAAGCCGACAAAACGACGCCCAAATATTTGTGATTCTTTTTCTGCGATGATGCCGCTTTTTTCGAGAGAAAAGTCCTCTCTAAAAGGGCGCTGGAGGTTGGAAACTGTCCAAGGCATGAGGTCCTCCGGTTCAAATCCGGTCAGTTGCTCCGAGACCTCCATAAAAATCTATGGTTCAAAAGAAGAAATCCGGGCTCGAAAAAGCCCGGAAACGGTTGATGCGCCTGGCTTTGCGCCAGACGCATCTATACCGGTAATTCTTTATGGTCCGAGTGTCGAGATTCGAACTCGAGGCCTCTTGAACCCCATTCAAGCGCGA
>ENA-OUQS01001597-OUQS01001597.1-human-metagenome-genome-assembly--contig:-NODE-1597-length-18079-cov-4.000721_pt1 | contig 18079 bp, 15 predicted proteins | sample MGYA00248463_ERZ548848 | MGnify/ENA primary metagenome ERZ548848 (study PRJEB26491, sample SAMN04978192) | human metagenome | host: Homo sapiens | study: EMG produced TPA metagenomics assembly of the... | reverse complement strand
CAGGCGCGCTTAGTTTTTTTGGGCGAGCCCGAGCATAACTTTTCGGGGTGAAAAGAGACTGAGGACTTCTTATAAAAAAAGCAGATCGGGCCATGACGGCTCCGATCTGCGTAATGGAATCGCTTTCTAAGAATTAATCCTTGCGAATAACCAGAATAGGCGCTTCCGTCAGTGCGGCAACATGCATGGCGGTCGAACCGAGAACGGCCGCTTTAAAGTTGCCGTAGCCGTGGCTGCCCATTACCACGATGTCAAGATTCTTGTTGGCATAGTCGGCCAAGGCATGGTCGGCGTCCCCCACGACGAGTTCAGCCTTCACGGCAAGGCCGGCAGCCTCAAAGGGTTCAATTACCGGCTTTACGGCGTCAGCAAAGACACGGCGCTGCTCCGCTTCACGTTCTTGTCGCGTGAGCGTAGGCATATGCGGCGAAACCGGATTAGGTGCGACGGGGTCTGGAATCGGCGCGGAGGCATGCACCACGGTAAATTCCGATTTTGCACCAAAGAGTTCACGGTTTCGCAGCACAAAGTCTGCGGCAGCAGCGCCGTAGTCGGAGCCGTCGACGAAAATGCCGACACGGAGCTTGTCCATCAAGGGCGGCGTCTTGTCGCGCAAAAGGAGCATCGGCACCTTTGTGCGGGCAAGGAGGTCGTTGGAGACCGAGCCAAGAAGCAGTCCCTTGACGGGATTGAGGCCTCGGGTGCCCATCACGATAAGATCGGCCTTAAAGACCTCTGCTTCTTCGGCAAGCGTCTTGCCGATATCGCCGTAAAGGACGCGTTCGGTGACGCCGCGGCGGCGGAGAGTCTCCGGGCCGAGCTCATCAAAAACCTTCTTCCCGGCTTCGAGGTAGTACTGTTTGACCGCCTCCATGCCGAAAAGATGGATGATCGTTTCCGGCACGGAGTACTGCACGTTCACAAGTTCAATTTCCGGCGTGGTGCCGAGAAGCGTTTCGCGGTGCGAAATGAATTCGATCACGCGGCGGCTGTGCAGACTTTCATCAACGGGAACAAGAATGCGCATGTGGCATGTCCTTTGAGTTTGAAAACTTGACGCTCAAACAAGAAGTTCGTCTTTGTCTGAACGGATAATGAGGATCGGCAGTTCAGTTGCGGCACCGACTTTAGCGGCGGTTGAACCGAGCACTGCAGATTTGAACTTGCCCCAGCCGTGCGAACCCATGACGATGAGGTCCGCGTTTTCGCCGGCATAGGCGGCAATCGCTTCAGCCGCATCGCCCGTGCGCTTAACGGCCTTGGCGTCGAACCCCGCATCGCGAAGCGTGGCGAGCACCGGCGTCACGGCATTTTCCCAAGCCAGCTGGTTCTCTTTTTCAAAGAACTTCAGCGTAGGCGCGGGCGTCACACTGTCGACTTCCGCGAGCGCCATCTTGGTGTAGTCGGGCGCCACAAAGATCACGTCAATAGTGGGATTCGGACCAAAAAGACCGGGGTGGTCGGCAATAAAGGCTGCGGCCGATTCACCGTAATCTGAGCCGTCGACGGCGAGCAGCAGGCGAAGGTTCTCGCGTTCGGGGAGCTCTTTTTCGCGCACGAGCAGTACGGGCGTTGTCGTGTGCTCAAGCACGCTGCGGGAAACAGAACCCAGGAAGAAGCTCTTAACGGGGGAAAGACCGCGAGACCCCATGGTAATCAGGTCAATATTGTCGTCGACTGCGATTTTGGCGACAGCTGGTCCGCAGTCGTCAATACGCACCGCCATATGCGGTTCAATGCCGTAGGCCTCGATTTCAGGCGCGAGTTTCTCAACAATCGCCTTGCCTTCAGCTTCATAAACGGACCGAACGGCTTCCAGACTGAAATGCTCAATCACCGTTCCCGGAATGTTCTGCTGCACATTGAGCAGCGTTACGTCAGGTTTTTCGCCCATGAACTTCGAGCGGGCGCCAATAAAGCGAACAGCTGCGCGGCTGCATGTGCTTCCGTCTACAGGAATCAGAATCCTCATTTTCACTCCTTTGAGAAGCTTTGTTTCTTTAAAGCTTCACTATCTCTTATTGACAGTATCAGCACCGGGAGCTTCCGACCGATCTTCGTCGCTCCTCTTTCGTGTCTATCAGTGTTGATTGGGTGTTTCACCATGATGTGACGCCGCCGAAGGTTCGGAGGGCTCCGCACAGGTGTCCCAGTCCGTTTCCGGCGTCATGGGAAGGTCATCATTCTCTGCTTTGGGGTCAAGCGCACCTGACGGCATCCTCACAATGAGAAGCGGCTGATCAACGACAGCGCAGAGCTTTGAAGCCGTGGAGCCGAGCACAGCCTGCAGGAAGTTTCCGCGGCCATGGCTGCCGATGACAACAATGCCGCCGGTCTTTCGAGCATGCTCCGCAATTGTTTGCGCAGGTTTGCCGAAATATTTGACGCCGCGGGCATCAATGCCGGCGCGCGAGAGGATTTCGAGCGGCGCAGCGACAGCTTCTTTCCAGAGCGCATCAGCTTCTTCGTTCCAGCGATCCCGGGTCTTTACAACTATGGATTCGAAACCGACGGAGTGGTTGGTGAGCCAGCGTTCCATATCGGGGAGCACGCTCACGACATCAACCGTTGGGCAGGGACCAAAGAAGTCGCGCGAGCGAACGATAAATTTCGCTGCGGCACTGCCGAATTTGGAGCCGTCGACAGCCAGTGTGATATGCAGGTTTTCTGTCGGTTCGGGATATTGCGTTCCTTTAATGAATAGGAGCGGGCGTTCGACAAGTGCGAGCACCGAGTGCGATGTTGAACCAATAAAAAGACGGGAGACGCCCCTGCGGCCGTGCGTACCCATGGCGATCAAGTCGGCGCAGAAGGTGTCGCTGGCATTGGCAATCGCCTCACCAGGCCGCCCGTAGACGACTGCGCGGTAAAGCGGAATGCCGCCTGCGGAAGGCAACAGGGATTCAAACACTCGTTCGCCCTCGGCGGCAAACGCCGAACGCACTGCCTCGAGCTCCATCATCGTGCCGATGCCGCTTGAAGGAACCGGCGGCTCAACCGTGAGGAGCTGAACAACGGGCATAACCGGCATTTGCTTGGCGCGGTCGGAAACAAACTGTAAAACACTGCGGCTGGGAATACTGCCGTCAACCGGTACGAGAATGCGCATGGAACACTCCTTCATTATGGGGGGCTCCGGAGCGCTCAGCGGGGGACTTATCCGCGGCGCCGTGCTGGAAGACTGATGGTCAGCGTCCTTTGGAAGACGAATGATTACAGTCTTCTTTCTTGATTTGATTATGATCCTTCTTGGCTTTCGAGCGCTACCGTATTTGTACTATTTTGAAAATGCCTTATTTTAAATCTTTTTGTATAACGACATAAAAAGTCGCTTTAGCCTAATGCGGTGTCGAGCGCCATCATGATGACAAAGCCGAAAATGAAGCAAAGCGTGCCGGCGTCAGAGTGCTGAGACAAATGGGCGGCAGGGATGAGCTCTTCGACCACAACGTAAAGCATGGCCCCGGCGGCAAAAGCGAGCATGAAGGGCATCACTGGGAGAAAGAGCGGAATGGCAAGGGCTGCGAGAATGCCAAAAAGCGGCTCAACAGCGCCTGAACCCGTGCCGAACCAAAAAGCCCGCCAGCGCGATACGCCTTGTCCGGCAAGTGGCAGTGATACTGCGGCGCCTTCGGGGATGTTCTGGATGCCAATGCCCAAGGCCAGCGCGAAAGCCGCAGAAAGTGAAGCGGAATCGCCGGCAATGGCTGCAAGTCCCGCAGTCAGACCGACCGATCCGCCTTCGGGGATGTTGTGCAGCGTGATGGCCAGAAAAAGAAGCATCGCACGGTGCATCTTTGTTTTAGGCCCTTCGGGTTTCGAAGCGCCGGGGTGAAGGTGCGGCAGCACGGCATCAAGGAGTTTAAGAAAACCCGCGCCGGCAGCAATCCCTAAGGAGGCTATCAGCCATGGCGTATCCCCTTGTTTCTGCGCCATTTCCTGAGCCGGTATGATCAGACTCCAGACAGAGGCAGCGGTCATGATGCCGGCAGCAAAGCCGAGCGAAAGCGTTTCAGCCAGTTCTGTCTTGGCATCAGGCTTGAGAAAAAATACAGCTGCGGCGCCTGCGGCGGTACACAGAAATGTGAATCCTGTATATACAGCTGTCCACTTCAGAACGGCCAGGAGTTCTCCATCCATCGTACTTGTCTGCTTAAAGGAAAAAAACGAGAAATATTTTAATTGAGAATTATTCTCAAAAACATCGTATCGGATTTGAGCAGTGTAGGACGATCGACGAAGTATTCATAAGCACTCTACCCGAGGCGGGTCGGCACAGCATCAAAGGGCAGGGTGCAAATTGCGCTCAGCAGAGCGGCGGACTCTGCCGCAGTTCGCCAAAGCGCATGCGCATTATTCATAATGTTCCAATCGATTCGCACAGTTGACGGCAGGCTGCCGCCGCACTGTCCTCTCCGCTCTCTTTTGTTTTTTGCAAGGACGCATCAAATGCTTAAGAACGATATTGCCGCTCTCGCCCCCATGCCGGACGATCCCATTCTCGGTCTCGTCAGTCTCTATCAGGCCGATGAGCGTCCCAATAAGGTCAATCTCGGCGTCGGCGTGTATCTGAACGAAGCGGGCAAGGTGCCGCTCCTTGAGGTGGTCGAAGAGGCCGAACGCCGAATGACGAACCGTCATCAGCCGCGTACTTACATGCCGATGTCGGGGCTTCCCGCCTATTGTCAAGCCGTGCAGAAGCTCGTTTTCGGCAAGGATCACCCGGCAGTTGCGGCCGGCACAATTGCCACTGTCCAGACGCTGGGCGGCACCGGCGCACTGCAGCTGGGCGCGGCATTTGCGCATCAGTTCCTGGGCATTCAGGAATCCGTCGTATCGGATCCGACCTGGGGCAATCACATTGCGATTTTCAAGGCTGACGGGCTCTCTGTCGGCAAGTATCCGTATCTTTCGGCTGACCGCTCGGCAGTGGATTTTGATGCCATGATCAAGGCACTCAAGGCGCTTCCGCCGAAGACGCTGGTGCTCCTCCATGGCTGCTGCCACAATCCGACCGGGCTCGATCTCACCCATGAGGAATGGCGTGAGGTTGCTCAGGTCGTGGCGGAAAAGGATCTCCTTCCCTTGATTGACATGGCATATCAAGGCTTTGGCGACGGCATTGAGGAAGATGCTTATGCCATTCGTCTCTTCGCTGAGCTTGGCCTCACCTTCATGGCCGCAACGTCGTGCTCGAAGAATTTCGGACTCTACGGCGAACGCGTGGGCGCGCTGCATATCTACTGCGGCACTCAGGAATCCACGGCAGTGGTGCTTTCAATCCTCAAGCGCATCGTTCGCCAGGAATATTCCAACCCGCCTTGCCACGGCGGCCAGATTGTTGCCGAAGTTCTCGCCGACCCGGCGCTCGAAGCGGCCTGGCGCAAGGAAGTTGACGGCATGCGCGCCCGCATTCATGCGATGCGCACGGCGCTCTTTGAGGCCGGCAAGGCCGAAGGCGTGGATATGAGCTTTGCCGTCAAGCAAAAGGGCATGTTCTCCTTCACGGGTCTTGCGCCGGAAGAAATGGATGTGCTTCGTGAAGAGCATGCCGTCTACGGCGTTCGCAACGGCCGCATCTGCATTGCGGGACTGAATCTGCGCAATGTTTCCGTTGCTGCCAAGGCGATTGCAGACGTCATTAAGTCGCGTCAATAAACGGGTGAAAAACATGCTTCGCCTCAGCGGACTGCGGGGCGGAGCATGGCGTACATCGAGGCCCTGAGGGATCGAGGGATTTTTCAGAGTTTTTTTGTGCCCGGAGAGCCGTCTTCTCAAATTTGCTTATCCTCATCCCAGGTCGTGGATGAGATCCGGCTTCAAGGAGAATTCGAAGTCGTCTTCGGCAAACTTGACTTCCGGCCACTGTGCGGCGGCTTGAGAAAGTGCTCGAATGGGATTGCCGCACTGCACGGGCCAGCGCATCAGTTCCGTGCCGCTCGAGAGTTCCGTGAGAATTGCGGCATGCGGCGGTTCGCAAGCTGCAGAAAGCATTTTGGAAAGCTCTGAGCGCTGTTCGTCAGGGGTTTCCGCACCGGTGAGACTTTGAACCCATTGAAGCATTTCGAGCGTACTGCCGATGAGAAAGCCCGCGCTGGCGATGCCGAAGTCCGGCGCTCCGTTCATCTCCGGCAGTGCGTCGGGAGCGGATACGTAAACGCTTCTGCCGTCGGCCGACGGTTCGGGATTGAACCACAGACGAAAGGCCGTTTCTTCATCGAATTGCGCAAATTCCGCAGCACGCGCATGCATAACGTCAGGCGATGCACAGGGAACACCCAGTCTGGCAGCAGGAAGCGGTGCTGAGAAAAGCAATTCTCCCGGCAGATCCTGAAGCATTTCGAGGATGGAAACCGGCTCGAGCGTCAAACGCATGGTTCGTTTGGCGTCGTAGAAGGCGTAGCGCTGAAGATCAAGCATTTTTGGAATCCATGTGACTTCTTGGACTGGCTGCGTGCTGCCGAAACCGTGGCACGAACTTCCCTCAGCATAATGCAGTGCTCGCGGTCATTGAAGAGCAGCCTGAAGCAAAGGATTGCTTCAGGCTGTATGTTTTCAAATCTCAGAAAGAGGCTTGACAGAGTTGTTGCTAAGACGTGAGTATCAAAGGGCTTTCACAGCATCCACGTCGATAGCGATGCGGGCATCAACAGCGATGGGTTCGCCGTCCTTATCGCTCACCATCAGCGGGTTGATGTCAAGCTCCTTCACGAAGCGATGCTGATCGGCGAGCTGCGAAATGCGCAGCAGGGTGTCTTCGACCTTGTCCATCTGTGCTGGGATCATGCCGCGGGCGCCTTCAAGGAGCTTCACCGCTTTGACGGAGCGGATGAGTTCCTGAGCATCAATGTCGGTGAGCGGCGCGATGCGGAAAGCGACATCCTTAAGGACTTCAACAAAGACGCCGCCGAGACCGAACATAATCATCGGACCCATTTGAGGATCGGTGGCGATGCCGGTGACAAGTTCGCGCTTGCTCTTGACCATTTCCTGAATGATGACGCCTTCAAGACCTTCAAGCAGCCCCTTGGCCTCGAGCTTGGCAAGCAGATCCTGATATTCGGCGCGCAGCTGTGCTTCGTCGGCAATGCCGACACGCACCCCGCCCACATCCGTCTTGTGCGAGGTGGATTTGGACGTCATTTTCATGACAATGGGGTAGCCCACGCGGGCGGCGAGCTCAACGGCTTCTGCTTCGCTGTGAGCCATGCCGCTGCGGCAGGTGCGCACGCCGCAGGTGTCAAGCACTTCGAGGGATTCGCGCGTTGTGAGTTCGCGGCGGCCCTCAGCGGCGGCGGCTTTGAAGATCGAGAGTGCACGATCTTCGTCCATCGGGCGCTGCGGCACCACGCCTTCCGGACGAGCCTGCCAGAGGCGCTGCTGGTTGAGGCGGCAGAAAGCTTCTGCTGCTTCTTCCGAATACATATAGAAGGGTACGGTGACCTTCATTTCGGAGAGCTGCTGGAAGAATTCGCTCTTGGTCATGAAGACGCCGACGATGGGCTTTTCAGGATGATCAGCGCGGATTCGCATCAGTTCGCGGGCAACATCGATGTCTTTGAGGCCAAGGAACGGCAGGTAAATCACCATCACCATGTCGACATTCGGGTCGGCCAAAACCGTTTCGACCGTACGGCGGTAATGCTCCAGCGGGGCAGAGGCGATCATGTCGACGGGATTTTTCACCGAGGCGGCTGCAGGCAGGAAGGAACGCAGTTCCGCCTTTGTTTCGTCACTGATCGGGGCCATCTGCATGCCGAATTCACAGACCGCATCGGTCGCCATGATGCCGGGACCGCCGGAATTGGTGACGATCGCCACGCGGTCGCCCTTCGGAATCGGGCAGTTGGCGAAAACTTTGGCGGTGGAGAAGAGGTCTTTGAGCGACATTTCGCGGATGACGCCGGACTGCTTTAAGAGCGCGTCGGCTGCGCGGTCGCCGCCGGCGAGGGAGCCCGTGTGCGAAGAGGCCGCTGAAGCACCGGCGGCCGAGCGGCCGGCTTTGAGCGCAACGATGGGCTTTTTCTTGGAAATGCGGGTGGCGAGCTTACGGAAGTTCGCGGGATCCGGAATCGATTCCATGTAAAGCAGAATCTGCTTCACATCCGGATCGTTTTCCCAGTATTCAAGCGCCGTTTCCGCGTTCACATCGGCCTGATTGCCGATCGAAATAAACTGCGCGAAGCCGACATTGAGGTCCTTGAGAATGTTGAGGATGCCGCCGCCCAATGCGCCCGACTGCGAAACAAAGCCGATATCGCCCGCAACGGGGAGGCTTTCAGCAAAACATGCATCAAGACGCACATTCGGGTTGGTGTTGACGACGCCGAGGCAGTTTGGCCCGACCATGCGCATTCCGTTGGCGCGGACCTTGGCAGCGAGCGCTTCTTCGAGCTCGCGGCCTTCGGCGCCGGTTTCCTTAAAGCCCGCGGAAATGACGACGAGCCCCTTGATGCCTCGGGCAGCGCATTCGTCAACGGTGGAAAGCACGAACTTCGCGTTGACAACGATGACCGCCAGATCCACGCCGTCGGGGAGTTCGTTGACGGACGTATAAGCGCGAAGTCCTTCGATCTCGCCGCCCTTGGGGTTGACCGGGTAGATGTGTCCCTTGAAGCCGTATTCGAGCAGGCGCTTCAGAAGATCGTTGCCGATCGTGTGCGGACGAGTGGAGGCGCCGACGACGGCGACTGCACGAGGCTTCAGGATATGGTCAAGCAGCATGGCGGGTGAATCCTTGGTGTTAGTGTCAAAGAGACTCTTTTCAATATGCGGCTGCGCCAGGCGCTCAGTATTTCTATAAAGATTGCGTTGGCAATGGATGCCCGCAGCTCTCGCAGGCATCGTTGAAACAGACGGCATCACTGCATTGTATCGATTCAAGTCCAATTGTCATTTGACCATTCGGATTACTTGCGCCCCCATTCTTTTGTTCGCCGGCGTTTTCTATGGCGAGTGCCTTCGGAGAGCCTAAGCGCCCCGAAGGCACTCGAAGGAGCCATGCGTTTGAGCGGGCGGCTCAGTTACTGCTTCTTGGCAGAGTGGTTCTTAATGGCGTCAGCGATGGCTTCGCGGAAACCCTTGGTCGTGATGGTTGCTCCGGAAATGCTGTCGACTTTGCCGTTTCCCGCGACGGCTGCAGCAGGCAGCGACTCCAATGCCTTTGCGCCGATGCCGGGCGTTTCATGGTGTTCAATCACACGGACGGCTTGAATGCGGTCGCCGTCAAACTTCACGCCCAGGACGATTGCGCCGCCGATACCCCGGCTGCGGCCCGTCACTTCGCCGGCTTGAGCTGCTGAGGCACGAACGGCTTTGGGATGCCAGTTCGCGGCGCCCTGCATGACGCTCTGAGGATCTGCATCCGTTTTGACCCGCGCGGCTTCCATGCCGGCGATTCGGCCGAAAGCAAGCGCTTCCCCGATATTGCCGCCGCCGTTATAGAGATTCGGAAAGACGGAACCGAGTTCGCCAGCGGCATAAAGATGAGCAATCACACCGCCGCCGCGTTTGATAAGTTCGGCTCGCTCATTGCGTTCCGGACCGCCTTGCGTATTCGTGAAGGTTTTCTCGACTTTGACGCCGTAGAAAGGTGCGGAAAGGAGCGGCTTCAAATAGCGTTTGCCGCGTTTGAACTGAAGATCTTCACCCTTGGCGCACTGTTCATTGTAAAAGTCGATCTGTCGGCGCAGACCGTCAGGATCAATGCCGAGTTGGCGGGCAAGCTCTTCAATCGTATTGCCTTTCTTCACCATCCCGGAAGCAATTTCTTTTTCGGAATCTTTGCTCCAGGATTCGTAAATGCATTCGGATTTTCGGGCTTCATCGTCAAAGATCATGAAGGCATTGTCGGGCATGACAAGCGGAGTCCAGCCGTTGTGGTAGGGCACGCGGCCGTGCTTGGAGTGGGTGGCTTCATTCATGAAGCGCCATCCGTCAGCGCCGACGATGACGGCGTTGTTGCGCGTGAAGCCGCATCCGGAAATGTTGTGCGAGGTGTCGTGCAGCAGATAGCCGTAAGCCGCGCCCGTGTCTGGATTGATAACGTTGGGATCCGGGCCGTTGACGACGGCCATGTTGACGAGTTTGGCATTGACGTCGAGCGCCATCTCGATGCCGTCGCCTGTATTGAAGTGCGCGCCTTTGGGGAATGCATTGTAGACGTAGGCGTAGTTTTCATACATTCGCGGATTGTTTTCAAATCCGCCGGTAGCGAGTACGACGCCGCGGCGGGCACGGATAAAGCGGTCGCGGCCTTCGCTTTTGACCACCATGCCGTGAACGATCCCGGTCTTTTCATCTTGAAGGAGTTTGACTGCCGGCGATTCGTACCAAATGTCGATGCGGCTGGCGCGTTTTTCAACATTTTCCTGCATCAGCGCATAGAGCTTGCCGTCTGCACCCGGCAGTGAAACAAAGACGCGCTGAATGTACTTGGCGCCTTTGAAGTCGGGAAATTCAGCCGCGTTGGGGGTGACTTTAGGATCTGCGCCGAGTTTCTTGAGATATTCAGCCTGATGTTTGGTTTCTTTGATATAGGTTCGAATCACTTCATCGGAAGGATTGTCTGCACCGTTCTGCATCGCCTTCATGTAGGCAAAGAGCTCATCGTCGGGTGCTGAGGGATCAAAAAAGAGGCAGCCCTGATGAGCGTAGCGGCTGTTGCCGCCTTCTTTGCCGTAGGGCGCCTTTTCAACCATCAGCACGCTGGCGCCGGCATCTGCAGCAGCAATCGCGGCTGCGGCGCCGGCAAAGCCGTAACCGGCGATGACAACGTCGTATTCGGCGTCCCATTGAATGCTTTGCAGATAGCTGCTTGAAGCCGAAATGACTTCCTGGGCAGCAGGCTCGGCAGCATAAGCGGAAGGAAAGGAGAGAAATGCGGCGCTCAGACAGAGTGCGGCTGCGGAGAGACGAAAGGCACGCATAATGCTGTTCTTGAAAGAGTGATGAAGAATTCTCGAATACGAGTAAATCGATTGAGTTTTTTGTCGTGAGAACGACGAAATACTATATAAATATCATCATGTTGGTTTATTATTCTTGCGAATAGTGAATTCGTTAAAAACGAAATCACAATGCAAAGCATTAAAGTACCGACAAAATGTTTACCTACGATCTGGTTGATCTCCGTCTTTTTTCTGCCGCCGCACGGGCGGGTTCTGTATCGCAGGCTGCTTCTGAAGTTCATTTGGCGGTCAGTTCAGCCTCTGCGAGGCTTAAGGCATTCGAAGCTCGTTCGGGCGTGAAGCTTTTTGAGCGCAGACCGCACGGGGTGGATTTGACGCCTGCGGGTGTTGAGACCGTGCATGCCGTTCGGGCGATGCTCCACGATGCAGAAGTTTTGGAAAGTGTTCTGACGCGGTTTCGAAGGAATCATCAGGAGGTATGCGTGGCAGCGCTTCCCAATGCGATGACGGTTGGCTTGGCAGACGACGTCAGTGCCTTTTTGGAGCAAAATCCCGAGGTGAGCATCAAACTCACTAACTATGCTCGAGCAGGACGACTGCTCGATTCGGTGTTGAACCGCACCTGTGACCTGGCCTTCACCTCTTGGACGGGAGGTCACGCCGAACTGCTTTGTGCGCCGTACCGGCCGCTGCGGCTCGCTGCTGTATTTGCTCCGGATTCTTCGGCAGGGAAGGCCTTGAGGGGACAAAAGGGTGTGCGGCTTGCAGATTTATTTGATTTCGATTTCATTGCACTCGATCGAGATACTGCGCTGCGTCATGTGATTGACGAAGAGGTGGCGAAGACGGGGGGCAGCCTCCGCGTCAAAATTTGGACGGAGAGCTACGCGAGTGCGCTTCATTTTGCAGCAGCAGGCCGCGGCGTAACGATTCTGCCGCTTGAGGCTGCCAAAAAGGATGAAAGAGTCTGTGCGTTAACGCTCGATGAACCTTGGGCTTCGCTTTTGATTCGTATCTGGCATGTGACCAATCTCAAAGAATTGAACCCGGATGCGGATGCTCTTCTCCGGTTCCTGGTGAATACTTCAGCCGCGACGCGTGCAGGAATGGAAACGCTTTGAGTGTGCCTCATTGTCCGTATTCGAATAGGCGCGGGTGAGGCCGACAGCGCTGCAGTGAGACCGGAGAGAGGCAGACATGAACGAATGTTCGCTGAGGCTTCGACGAACATCATCAATACCTGGCAATTGTGCTTAGTTCACCCAATGAATTCATAAGATATTCTTACAAAACGCGCCCCTTAGATGCTTATGCAGAGCGCTAGAGGGTGCGTCAGGAACCGCTGCCTCATAGGATGATCGGCCGTTCCCTTCCGCACATAAGTGCGCCTTCAATTTTCTGCAGCGTCGGATTCCGCGGGAATTCGAGCGGAGCTGCAAATCCTCTTTCGAAGGCGTGGAGCGCGCGGCGCTCCCTTTCAGACAAAAGAATCAAGAACATCGTCAGAAGGACTTTTCAGACATGACCAAATTCACCAAGAGCGCTGCTGCTGCAGCCGCTGCCATTCTCGTTTCTGTCACGCTCGCCGGCTGCGGCGGTGATGAAAAAACGGATATCACAACCGTCAAGGTAGGTGTTGTCGGCGAATACAACGCCCAGTGGGACACCGTCAATAAGCTCCTTGAGAAAGACAAGATCAAAGTTGAGCTCGTCAAGTATTCCGACTATGCAACGCCCAACCGCGCCTTGTCAGATAAGGAAATTGATCTCAATGCCTTCCAGCACAAGGCATATCTTGCCAATGACATCAAGCGCAACGGCTACAAGATCGTCGCCATCGGCGACACGCTTGTGACGCCGCTTCGCGTCTTCAACAACAAGCAGAAGATCAAGGCGATTGCCGACATCAAGGACGGCGACAAGATTGCCATTCCGGCGGATCTGACCAACGGCGGCCGTGCGCTGAAGCTGCTTGAAGCCGCCGGTCTTTTCACGCTCAATCCCGACAAGGGCTACGTGCCTAATAAAACCGACATCACGCATTTCAATAAGAAAGTGCAGATCGTTGAGGCCGAGTCCGGCATGCTCGCAAACCTCCTGCCCGATGTGACGGCGGCGGTCATCAACGGCGGCAATGCCTTTACCGCGAAGCTCGATCCTTATGCGGATTCAATCTTCTCGGAAAATCTGGATCCGAAGACGAATCCGTACTTTGGTCAGCTCGTCAACGTGATCGTTGCGCGCGAAGCCGATAAGGACAATCCTGTCTATAAGAAGGTGGTTGCCGCTTATCAGACGCAGGATGTTGCCCAGACGCTCAAGGATGCCTATAAGGGCGCCTACGTGCCGGTCTGGCCTGGCGCTGCTGATTACAAATTGAAGTAAGAGGCTCTCAAAAAAAAGCACCGTCCGATGCTTTTTCGCCGCCGCCTTCAACCGTCCGGATCTGCGCTGCTGCGCCCGGACGGTTTTGCGCTTCATTCATCTGCAGTGTTTTTTGGGGCGTATCTGAAAGCGCTGCATGGCCTCCCAAAAAAAGCGTCAGCATCCATCTCTTTAAAAAAAGAAAGCCGGCCGTCATGACTACCGAATCCCCCGAACAGATCATCAAAGCGTTTGTCGAGAAGCGCCTTCCAATCTATCAGGCTGCCGCGCGCGATATTCACGCGCATCCTGAAACAAGCAACCATGAATACTTTGCCTGCAAGCGTCTTTCTGAGCTGCTTAAAAGTGAAGGTTTTGAAGTTCAGGTTGATGTGGCCGGTCATCCTACGGGTTTTGACGCACGGTTCAAATCCGGCAAACCCGGCCCGGTTCTCTGCTTTTTGGCCGAGTACGATGCGCTGGTCGGTCTCGGGCACGGGTGCGGTCACAACCTTTTCGGCGCCACCAGTGCGCTCGCCGGCGCTGCGCTGGCACAAGCCGCAAAATTGGTGGGCGGTGAAATCCGCGTTTATGGAACACCTGGCGAAGAAGGCGGCGAGAACGGCAGTGCCAAAGGAAGCTTCGTTCGCGAAGGCTTTTTCAAGGATGTGGATGCGGCGCTCTGCGTGCATCCGAGCTCCTCGGGCCACCGTCTGACGAATCCTTCCTTAGGCTGTGCGCCGGTAGACATTGAATTTCATGGCAAGGCCTCGCACGCCGCGAGTGCGCCCGAGCAGGGCATCAATGCGCTTGACGCACTGATTCAGGTCTATAACGGCATCAATGCGCTTCGCCAGCACCTCCCGGCCGATGTGCGCATTCACGGCATCATTACGCATGGCGGTGATGCGTCGAACATTGTCCCGGAATACGCTGCGGCGAAGTTTTATCTGCGCGCGGCAACTGCTCCGGTACTCGAAGAGGTTTGGAAGAAGGTCGAACGCATCGTCGAGGGCGCAGCTTTGATGACGGGGGCTAAGGGATCCATGAAGCCCTCGCAGAACCGCGTGGAAAATACAATCCTCACGCCTAAGTTCGATGCCGTCTACCGCCGGCGTATGGAAGAGCTGCTTGCCGAAACGGGCAGCAGCGAAAAGGTTGAGGATTCGGCAGAAAAAGCTGGCGGCTCCTCCGATGTCGGCAATGTTTCACAGGTGATTCCCACCATTCAGCCGACGATCCGGATCAGTAAAGTGCCCGTGCGCGGTCACAGTGAAGAGTTCAAAGCGGCGTCCTGCTCTGCGCTCGGACTGGCTTCCATCGGTTTGGGCGCCAAAGCGCTTGCGCTTACGGGGCTCGACCTCTTGACGGATCCGCAGCTGCTTGCCGACATCAAGGCTGATCATGCCGACGCGCTCGTGCGTCAGGCTTCGGCCGCAAAACAGCATTAACCCTCATTCATCAGCCTGAATCACAAGAAAATCAAATGATCAAGCTCAATCACATTACCAAGCGGTTTGAATCGGGCGGCAGAACCGTCACCGCAGTCGACGATGTTTCGCTCGCCGTCAACGCCGGAGAGGTTTTCGGCATCATCGGCTTTTCCGGGGCGGGCAAGTCTACGCTTGTGCGCTGCATTAATTTGCTCGAGCGGCCGACCTCAGGCGAAGTGATCGTCGACGGTGTCGACCTCACTCAGCTCGACGAAAAGGCGCTGCGTCAAGTTCGTCAGCGTATCGGCATGATTTTCCAGCACTTCAACTTGATGCCCTCGCGCACGGTGACCGAGAACATCGAAATGCCGCTGAAGCTGACGACGCTTACGCCTGCCGAACGCAAGGCCAAGATTTCGTCGCTTTTGGAGCTCGTTGAGCTTTCTGATAAAGCGGATGCATACCCCTCGCAGCTCTCCGGCGGTCAGAAGCAGCGTGTGGCCATTGCCCGCGCGCTGGCCAATGATCCCAAGGTGCTGCTGTGCGACGAAGCGACGAGCGCACTTGACCCGAAGACGACGCGGTCGATTTTGAAGCTTCTGCGGGAGGTCAACCAGCGGCTGGGCATCACGATTGTCGTGATCACGCACCAGATGTCGGTCGTCAAGTACATCTGCGACCGTGCGGCGGTTATGGAAAAAGGCCGAGTGGTCGAGGAAGGCACGATCCTCGAGATCTTCTCGCATCCCAAAATGCCGGTGACGAAGGGTTTTATTGATACAGCGACGAATGTCGATGATCTCTATGAACTCCTTGAAGAAACCCGTTCGGGCGACGGCGTCAATCACGGCCAGACGGTGTATCTGCTCACTTATACGGGTTCTTCGGCCGGAAAGCCTCTGATGGTCGAGCTCTACCAGCGCTTCGGCGTGGAGGCCAACATCATCTTCGGCAATGTTGAGCTGCTCAAGGGGACGCCGCTCGGCAAACTCGCCGTTACGCTCTCGGGTACGCCTGAATCTGTAGGGGATGCGCTTGAATTCATTCGCAGCCAGAACGTCGTCGTGGAGGCTCTCTAATGTTTGACTGGATCTATTTTCTTGCGCCCAACCTCAAGCAATTGGGCGGCGAACTGCTGACCTGCCTGGGGCAGACCTTCACAATGATTGGCGTGTCCGGCATTCTTTCGTGGATTCTGGGCATTCTCGTCGGTGTTCTGCTGGTCACGTGCCGTCCGGGCGGCATCCTTGAGAATCGGCCGCTCTTTACGATTTTTGACCGCGGGATCGACATCATCCGCTCGATTCCATTCATTATCCTGATCGTGCTTCTGATCCCGCTCTCGCGCTTTCTGGTCGGTACCGGTTCAGGCGTGACGGGGAGCTTCGTTGCGCTCGTTTTCGGTACGGTGCCTTTCTTTGCGCGTCAGATCGAATCGGTGCTCTCCGAAATTGACCACGGTCTCGTAGAGGCCAGTGCGGCAATGGGCTTTTCACCGCGGCAGATCATTTTCGGCGTCTATCTGCGGGAAAGTATTCCGGGCATCACCCGCGTGACGATGATTACCTTCGTCAGCTTTGTAGGCATTACGGCCATTGCCGGCGCGATCGGCGCGGGCGGCATCGGCGACTTTGCCATCCGCTACGGCTATCAGATGGGCTACCGCGACATGATTTGGCTGACGGTGCTCATTATTCTCGCCATCATCAGCATCTTCCAGTTCTTTGGAAATATGATCATCCGCCGTACCACGCACTGACGGTTTCTTTTGGAACATGCAGAGAGCATTGAAAACCGACTAGTCATGTACATATGACGACAACGGATGTTTGCTCCGGCAGCGTCGAACCCCTCGATTCTGCCGGTGCAAAGCCCAAGCGGCTCCCAAAGGAGCGCCGGTGGCGGACGGCCGTCAAGAGTGAAGAAGATCGTGAGAAAAAATGCCTCACTGATGCCTGAGAACGCAAAATGGGACAGGTTTGATTTAACGGCCGCTCCGTCAACGTTATGCTGTTGATGGAGTGCGGCTTTGTTCACCAGTGCCGCATTTAAAAACAGCAGCCAATCCTCCAGAAGGTGTACCGTGCGTCAACTTCTACAGATTCTGATAAAGAAAGTTGCCAAAATTTCCGAATTGGTTTTCGTCGCAGCCGTGATCGCGCCGATTGTGGACCAAAAATATTTGTCCTATCCGGTGATCATCGTTTCATTTGTCTGCTGCATCCTGACGCTTGTATTGTCCATTTTGTACGGCGCAAAAGCGGCGGACGGACGAGATTCATCGAAGACACCGCTCAAGACCAAAAAATGACGGCGGAAGGTCCGCAGACTTCGGCTGCCTGAAGGCGTGAAAGAAAATAGGCTGCATCTTTGGAAGGTGCAGCCTATCAACGTTGACAGAGCCTCAGTCCTTTATTTTTTGGTGACTTCAATCACTTCGTCCGTAGCGTTTGAAATTGTATAAGGGGAGCCGTCGAGCGCTGCGGCAATGGCATCCTTGATCGACATCGTGCCGACAACGGGCGCAATTTTCATTGCCGAAAGTTCCTGATCGGTGTAGCGCACTGCACAGCCGGTGGCATGCGCCAAGGCTTGAGCGGCTTCGTCAAAGCGCATGTCCTTGAGATCATAAGGATGGACGGCGGTTACCTGCAGGCAGCCGCGGCCAGGCTGTGCGGCAGAGGCAGTATTCTCAGCCGCAGATGGTGCTGCTGAAGGTTCCGTCTTCGCCGGAGCGGCTGCAGATGAGGAAGCGGCAGCGGCGGATGGCTCTGTTTTCGCCCCGTCGCTGCAGCCGGCAAGGAAGAGTGCAGAAAGGGCGGCGACGGCCGAAATTCATGTTGGTCATGGAAGATAACTCCTTTGAAATGACGGTTATTGGGTTTATTCTGCCGCCATTGCATCTATGAAGACATTCGCAAATTGCAACCGGCAGGGCGGGTTCTTGCCTAAAAGTTGCAGATGTTGCAGCCGTCTCGAAAGTCTGCGGATGGTGTTTCGACAAGTACCGGTTTGCGTGCGTTTGCTTCAGCGGCGTCCAGACTGCGTCCTGAAAACTTCGGACCCATGAGAGGCACGTGCGGGCTGTGGTCTGAGGGATGGCCGTGCGTCTGGTCGAAAGGGCCGCCTCGAGCTTACTCAAGCCGCCTAATTGCCTTGAGGTATTACTTTGTCTCCTTCAGATTTCTCGCTGCTCCCGAGCGCTCTTCGGGCAGAATAATTCAGACGGATCGCGGATCCGCCAACGCATTCATCCCAATCAGATTCGTCGCGGACGAATCTGCTCGATGTCCGGACCAGAAGCTCCGCATCGAAGAAGAGACCGGCCCAGGACACCAGGTCCCGCAGTCGACGCAGTGACGAAGTCAGCTG
>ENA-OUQS01001569-OUQS01001569.1-human-metagenome-genome-assembly--contig:-NODE-1569-length-18464-cov-4.756912_pt1 | contig 18464 bp, 15 predicted proteins | sample MGYA00248463_ERZ548848 | MGnify/ENA primary metagenome ERZ548848 (study PRJEB26491, sample SAMN04978192) | human metagenome | host: Homo sapiens | study: EMG produced TPA metagenomics assembly of the... | reverse complement strand
ATATAAAATGCCGCCACCGTGAGAATCATCGTAACAAAATACAGCGTGTTTTCCTGCCGGTTTCGTTTACTGTTTCGTCTGATCAGTTCAGAGAACATAATTGCTTCCTCCTCCCAACTGCGCCATCACGGACAAAATGCGCTCATAAAATTCCCGGTTTGTCTCCTCCCCGACTCGCTTCCGTAATTCATGAAATACTTTTCCATCCTGAATAAACAAAATTCTGGAACAAAAACTCGCAGCCTGTGCGTCATGTGTCACCATCAGAACCGCAGCCTCATCCTCTCGATTCACTCCGGAGAGTTGCTCCATCAGACTTCGTGCACTTCGGCTGTCAAGCGCACCGGTCGGCTCATCTGCCAGCAAAATAGACGGCTCATTGATGATCGCTCTCGCGATCGCCACACGCTGCTGTTCTCCTCCTGACAGCTCCTTCGGAAACGATTTATACTTTTGCGCCAGTCCCACCAGCGATAATGCCGCAGGAACTTTCTGTTTGATAATACGAGTTGGTGCCTCTGTCACACGAAGTGCAAATGCAATATTTTCATATACATTCCGATCCTTTAAAAGGCGGAAATCCTGAAACACAACTCCGATTCTTCTGCGGTATTTCGGAATATGTTTGTGTTTCATTTTTCCAAGATCCTCACCCATAACAGTAATTGTTCCGGATGTTGGATCCAGCTCTTTCATCAGCAAACGAATCAAAGTCGATTTTCCCGACCCACTGTCTCCTACGATAAATACAAACTCTCCTTGTTCAATCTTTAAATTGATTCCATTCAGAGCTGCAACCCCTTTTGAGTACTCTTTCGTTACTTCTTTTAATTCAATCATATTCTCCTCCTGATCCTTAATACTCCAGCGTCTCCATATACTTCATATACTTCACTACCATCAGTGCAATCTTAAAAGTAATCGCATCTTCAAATACTCTAAGATCAAGCCCTGTACTCTTCTGAAGCTTATCCAGACGATATACTAAAGTATTTCGGTGAATGTAGAGCTGTCTGGAAGTCTCTGACACATTCAGGTTATTCTCAAAGAACTTATTAATTGTCTGTAAGGTCTCTTCATCAAATTCATCTGGAGAACGTCCGTCAAAAATCTCTTTGATGAACATCTTACAAAGTGGTAATGGAAGCTGATAAATCAGACGGCCAATACCAAGTCGGCTGTATGCAATCACATTCTTATCTGGATAGAAAATCTTGCCAACATCCATCGCCATCTTCGCTTCTTTATAAGAACGGGATACCTCCTTAATCTCATTCACAATAGTACCAAAGGCAACATGAACCTTTGTCATCGCTTCTGTGTTAAGCATATCAACGATAACCTGTGCTGTCTTAGTCAGTTCATCGTATCCCTCTCCATTCTTCACTTCCTTAACAAGAATAATGTTCTTCTCATCTACCGCAGTAATAAAATCTCTCGTTTTCGCAGAGAAAATATTACGAACTGTCTCAAATGCATTATTATCTCTGTCATTCTTTGTCTCGACAATAAATACACATCTTCTTACATCCGTTTCAATATGGAGCTTTTTCGCCCGGTTATAAATATCAACCAAAAGTAAGTTATCTAAGAGCAGGTTTTTAATAAAGTTATCTTTGTCAAAGCGCTCTTTATAGGCAATTAAAAGATTCTGTACCTGGAAAGCAGCCATCTTTCCAACCATATATACGTCATCTGTCTCACCCTTAACGAGAATAATATACTCTAACTGGTTCTCATCAAATACTTTAAAAAACTGATATCCCTGCAATGCCTGACTCTCTGCCAGAGATTCTGCAAATACCAGTACCGCTTCCTTATATTCTTCGACTGCATCTAATGTGGAGGCAAGCGGTTTACCTTCCGTATCCATGACACATAAGTCAATTCTCGTAATCGCCTTAATGCCGTCAATGGTGTCCTGTAAAATCTGATTTGAAATCATCGTATCACTCCTGTCTTTCCCTCTCATCGCATTTTGCTATCGCACGCAACAATCTTTCTTTATTTTAATACAAAAGTAACAAAAAAAAAAGAGGAAATATGCAAAAAATATATTTCCTCTTGTGAAAAGTTATTATTTTTTATATCAATTCATGTGGAAAAGCTACAAAAATTTATGTACACCTGTAAATCTATTCCAAATCATTACTCAAACACACTCTAGAGCGTGTTTGAAAAATGCTCTAACATACTGCCTGTACTGCCACTCCAAGAAATTCAGAAACATACGGCGTTGCCGGATTGTCATAAAGCTCTCCGATCGTGCCAATCTGCTGAATACTTCCATCATTCATCACAGCGATGCGTGCATCTGTATTCTGGATATCCTCACGATTATGTGTTACATAAATTACTGTGATATGCATCTGGTCATAAAGCTTTCTTACAAGCTTCTGCATATGTCTCTTCACATCTTTGCTAAGACTGGAAAATGGTTCATCTAACAGAAATACCTTTGGCTTTTTAACCATAGCACGTCCAAGAACTACTAATGCTCTTTCCTGCTCATCTAAATCTTCGGTCATCTTATCAAGAAGATGTCCAATTTTTAAAACTTCTGTAACCTCTGCGATTCTCGCATCAATCTCTCCCTTTGGTAATTCCTTTAATTTAAGACCGAATGCAAGATTATCATAAATGTTCATCTGTGGATATAACTTTCCGTTCTTGAAAATCATAGCCATGTTTCTGTCGATGGATGGAACTTCATTCATGCGCTCCCCGTCAACGAGCAGCTCCCCATCTGTAATATCCTCCACACCAGCAATCATTCTTAATACTGTAGAAATCCCGCAGCCTACTGGTCCGGCAAATATCATAAATTCTTTATCATCAACTTCAAGGTTAAAGTCCCTGATTGCATTGACCCCGTTATCATATGTTTTGCTAAGATGTCTAAGTGATAAACTAGCCATAAATAACCTCCTAAAAATAAGTTCATGCTACAAACATTTTGTCCTCATATATCATACCTAAATTTTGTAAATAATTCTAGAAGAAAACTCACGAAAATAGAGCCGGTATTTCGGCTATATTGTTAAGCATATTTTATCTATTAGACATATTTACCATTTTCGATGCACAAAAAATAAAAAACACACCTAATATTGTACATGTATTAAAGCAATTTTTAAAAAAAGACACTTTTCAATTTTATTTTTGTGAAAAATGTCTTCTTTTTCTTTATATTTTGCTACTTTTTTAACAAATAGCTGTTCTATTTTACTAACATTGTCTTCTTTTTTCTAAAGTATTAACATTTTCTTCCTGTACGTCCAAAATATTTTCTTCCGAACTGTCTTCTGGTTTCTGTTCAGCTTCTTCTTCTGAAGCCTCATTCAAAACTTTTTTCTTGAAAACAGACCCGACAATGGTGTTCTTAATCTTTTGTTCCTTTTTAAACCAGGAATAAATTCCTTCTAAATGAAGCTTCTCTACCCAGGATGGAATCTCCTCCGTCTCTTTACGGATAAGCGGCTGAACTGACTCAATCAGAATACAAAGACGTGTATTCATCATAGCGGCATGCTTCTCCATAAACTTCATCTGGCGCTCTGCTGGAATACATACAAAAACGATATCCGGGATGCACGCATTAATTTCATTCACAATGCGGTCTGCCTCTCCTTTCGTCTCCTTTCGCATGACATTGCCATGTACTTCGATATTCCGGTAAGACTCCTCCATATATTCTTCCATGGATTCTAAATAAGATTCCTGCTCCATGACCATATAAATACTTCGTCCTTCTCGGTTTATCTTAGAAAACAGCCTTTTTAAATAATTATCAGCAAATTCTCCAATTCCTTCTGGTATCTGTCCATTATCCTGTCTGTGATGTACTGCCATCTCAATATGGCGGTCTCCTGCTAATATGAGATTACAGGACTTCACATACTCAGCTGACTGCTCATTATTTTGACATAACAGCGAACTGATGGCTGATAAAAAATAGATTACAGGAAGTCCCTTTCCACGCATCAATTCCATTGATACATTGACCGCCTTGTCCACCCGCATCACTGATACATCTATACCAAGTACATTTGCCTTTTTGTGGTAACGATCTTTCATGTTAAGGTTCCTTTCTTTTCTCTTCTAAATCGTCATGTTGCCATCTATTCCTTACTGCTCAGAGTCAGAACCAAAGTCATATCCGCCAGAAGTTGTCGTGTCATCAGCGTCCCCCACATCTGTGGAATTTGTAGAATCTGTAGAATCAGATTCATCATCCAGTGAAGAATCGGTAACTGTCTCATCTTCTGTATCTGTGGTACTGTCGCTTCCCGCCGGAACATTGGTACTGTCTGTTCCGATATAAATCTGAATATCTCCACCTGTAGAAATAGAATCTACAACATTAATCTCGGCATCTGGGAAGTAAGTAAGAAGATCCTGTCCCATTCCGTCCTGTGTAACATTAATTCTTGTCTGTGAAAGAGGTCCCTCTTCCTGATAGGAATCTACAAGGCTGATACTGTAGCCTTCGCTTTCTAAGTAGGACTCCCACTGTCCAGCCAGTCCAGAAACATAGGCTGCATTATAAATCTCAATAGAGTAATTTTTAGAACTTTCTGTACTTCCTGTTGCTGCTGATGTACTCGTTGTACCAGTAGAACTCTTAGAAGAACTACTCTGGCTATAGGCTTCGGCCTGCTTTGCAAGCCCTGCTACCTGCAGCTTCACCTTCTGAGAATCTAATGTAAATATTCCTTTTGACTCGCTACCCTGCATAATACGAATTGTGAGTGCATCTGTAGTAAGATTCTTTAAAATATCTTCTGTAGAAGTAAGTCCACTCTTGCCCTCTGCAGTCACAAGACTATCATACTTCTTCGCAATCGCAGAAGTACTATTCTTAGAAAGAAGTGCCTCCATATAACTTGTCAGATACGTATTCACTCTCTCTAAACGACTTGACTCCTCTCCGTCTGTTCCATCCATATAAGTAAATAATGCATAGGCTGTCGTTCCATCAAGAATAACATCACCTGCATCAATTGTCTGTAAAATATTCTCTGTATCACGGTAAGAAATCGCATTGTTAAAATGATAACTCACTCCGCCCGCCACATTCAAAAGCTTCTTAAAGTTTGTGCTTGAGATTACATCATATCCTGAAATCTTTGCTCCACTGATGTCTTCAACAATCTTTGCAAACATCTCATACTTCTTATCACCAAAAGCGCGGGCAACATCTGCCATATTTACAGAACTTCCGGCTTCTGTCATCGTATTCCTGATTTCTTTAAGAAGTGTACTGCTTACAGATACCTGCGCATTACATGGAAGTAAGAGAACATCCATGGCTTCGGTCTTTGTATTATACATATTCAGCGCCGTATAATCTTTATTATTCATATCATCATGGACAAATACAAGCGTATTCTCCATGTTCTTATTATCAACTGTTGTAGCTTCAGTGCTATCTTCTGTTCCGCTTTGATCTGTCTCTTCTTTTACCGCTTTCTTTACGCTTGTAAAGCTTCCGGTCAGATAATAAGTCACTCCCTCAAAAGAGCCAACTGCAATGGCTGCCATTAAAACGAGAACAACACATAATCTTAAAAGGAAAGAGAAAAATCTTTTTATAAGACTTGGCTTTTTCATCATAGCCCTCCTGTTTTATTCTATGTTGTCGTGATTGTGATTCGACGGATTACTCCGTATTTCATTTGTTAAGTATAGCAAAGTTCTTTTTTTATTGCAAGTTTTTACTGTTTAATTCGTTAAGAGAATGACAGATGCCATAGGGACACGCTCCCTCAAATCTTCTCCTTTACTATATTAATTCAGCAAAAGCACAGCTCCCTGACTTGCGGCAACTCAAAATCAAATCCATCCACCGTCAAAGCGTATAATCTGCCCAGTAAGATATTCTGGGGATTCGGTAATCTGGTAACAGAAAGCGGCGGCTTCTTCCGGAGAGGCAAAGCGTCCGTAAGGGATTTCTTCGGCAAGCGAAGCCCGTTCTTCTTCATCAAAACAGCGATTCATATCAGTATCGATCACACCAAAACTAACTCCGTTAACGGAAATATGTGAAGGGGCCAGTTCTTTAGCCAGAGCCTTTGTAAGAGAATTGACGGCACCTTTTGAGGCAGAATAAGCAGCTTCGCAGGAAGCACCGACTTCTCCCCAGACAGAAGAGACATTTAGGATTTTTCCACTGTGACAATGTACCATATGAGGAATCACAGCTTTTGACATATAAAATACAGAGTCAAGATTTGTTCCCATAAGAGTATGCCATTCTTCCGAACTCATATCTGATAAAAGGCCGATATGAGCGATACCGGCATTATTAATTAACAGATCAATCTGTCCGAAAGTATCTAAAGTTTTTTGAACAATAGTAGCAGCCGTCTTTTCCTCGGCGACAGAACCAAGACAAGTAATAACCTGCGTCTTTGTAGAAAGCTCCTTTTCTACGGCATCCAATGCTTCTTCATTATGTCCGCCATTCAGCATAAGACAATATCCTTTATCGGCATAAAAACGGGCAAGCGCAAGGCCGATCCCACGCGTTGCACCAGTGATAATTACTGATTTCATAAAATACTCCTTTTTATCAAATTCACTTACTATACCACAAAAGGGGGACGGTGTTACTATTTATGACAATCCGGCTACAGTGGCATCAACAGTGGTGTCTCCTTTGCCATTCGGCAAATCAGAATTCTTGTGTTTCTTCTCTGAGCCAGCCGGCTTCTTCTTCTGTAAGATATGGAGCGATTGTCTCAAATACTTTCTGATGGTATTTGTTGAGCCATTCTTTTTCTTTTGTACTGAGTTCTTCGGCTATGATTGCTGAACGTTCAAACGGTACAAGGGTAAGTGCGTCAAAACATAAGAAACTACCATAATCATTTTCCATGTCCTTCTGGCATACGATCATATTTTCCAGGCGGATACCGAACTTGCCTTCTAAGTAAATGCCTGGTTCATCGGAGGTTATCATTCCTTCTTCGAATACGCAGTCATTTCGTCCATTTACGGATGGACGATAACGGAAACTGTTTGGTCCTTCGTGAACACTTAAGAGATAACCTACACCATGTCCGGTTCCATGATTGTAGTCAAGACCTTTTTCCCATAATGGAGTTCTTGCAAGAACATCAAGGCTCTGTCCGCTACATCCCTGTAAAAAGCGAGCCATTTCTAGCTGAATATGACCTTTTAATACCGTAGTATACATTTCTTTTTCTTCCTGTGTCAAGCTGCCAAGAGCAATTGTTCTTGTAATATCGGTCGTTCCCTCAAGATAATGTCCGCCGGTATCTGCCAGTACAAAGCTTTCTGGTTTCAATTCTACATCTGATTCTTTCGTAGCGCTGTAATGCACGATTGCTCCATGTTCCTTATAGGCAATAATCGGTGCGAAGCTTGGCTCTACATAGTGTTCCTGTGTATTTCTGAACTGTTCCAACTGCTCTGCTGCACTGATTTCTGTTATTTTTGTTTTTCCTATCTGGGACTTTAACCAGTAAATAAACTTTGTAACAGCAACACCATCTTTTATATGGGCATTTCGTTCATTTTCCACTTCAACAGGATTCTTTTTCGCTTTAAATAAAAATGTTGGATTAACACCTTCTATTTTTTTCACTTTCTCTGGTAATGAAGATACCAATGCCGTGTTAACCGCTGACTTGTCATAATATATGGATGCATCTTCTGGCAGTTTCTTTACATCTTCATAAATCTGTGCATATGGAGCTGCCTTAATACCCTGCATATCTAACAAAATCTTTATTTTTTCAGAAAGGCATTTTTCCTGTACATACCAGGTAAGTTTCCTCTCTCCTAGTAAAAGATAACTTAAAATAACCGGTGTGGATTCTACATCATTTCCACGCATATTAAGAAGCCATGCGATATCTTCTAATGAAGTAAGTAAGAAATAATCTGCTTTCTTTTCTACAAGGAATTCCCGTACACGCTTAATTTTACTCTCGCTGCTCTCTCCTGCATATTCTACTGGAAGCGGCCATACTGGCTGTGCAGATAACTCTGGGCGATTTTTCCATACAGCTCCTGTAAGATCAATGTCTGTACGAACAGCAACACCCTGTGCATTTAACTGTGTGATTAACTTTTCTGCAGAATCTTGCATAATACATCTGCCGTCAAATCCGAGAGTTTCTCCTCTCTTTAATGTTTGTTTTAAATATTCCTCTATTGCAGGCACTCCTGGCTGTCGTTCCTTCCGAAGCATAATTCCTGAACCTTCTAACTGCTTCGCCGCCTGCAGAAAGTATCTTCCATCCGTCCACAGTCCTGCTTCATCCAGCGTAACTACCAGAGTTCCTGCCGAACCGGTAAAACCAGAAATATATTCCCTACACTTAAAATAATCTCCTACATATTCCGAACCATGAAAGTCACTTGTAGGAATCAGGCAGGCATCTACGCCGGTCTCACGCATTTTTTCTCTTAATAGTTCTAATTCCCGTTTCATTTTTGATCTACTCCTATAAATCTACTTAACATATTTCATAAGTTTCTTGTAAACTTACTCATTTTATCATGCATTACTTTTACAATATATTTTAATATACTTTTCCCTGAAAAAAATACGCTGCCTCTATAGAACTACTATGTTATCTACAATAACCCCTATAGGTGCAGCGTTTTTCTCTTTATTCTTCTGATGCAGCGTCCACGATAAGCTGTGCACACTTCTCAATACCCAGACTTCCTCTGTTAAGAGCCAAGTCATAATTCTGTGCTTTTCCCCAATCCTGACCTGTAAAATACTTATAATTCAGACCTCTTCGCACATCCATATCTTTTACGCGGTTCTTCAGCTTCAGACCAGCTTCACCGTAAATCTCCTGAATACGATTCTCTTTTGTCTCTTCATCTGCATATAAAAATACTTTCAGACAGTCTTCTCTGTCTCTTAAAATGTAATCTGCACAACTTCCAACGATAACACATGGTTTTGCAGTTGCAAAATCTTTGATTACCTTTTCTCTTGTCTTCCATAACTGAACAAGCGGAGAATTAGAATCTTCATCAAGACCAACAAAAGAGTATGCAAAACGCTGGTCAGCAGATGGTGCAAACTCACCATAGTGTTCTACATACTTTCTCGTAAGACCAGACTCTTCCACTACCTTTTTAATAATATCTCTGTCATAAAATTGAATACCCAGTTTCTGTGCTACAAGCCTGCCGATTGTTCTTCCGCCACTACCAAATTCTCGGCTGATTGCGATAATATTCTTCTTCATTTTCTGTCCTCCCTGTACTGTAAAATAACCTCAAAAATCATCTGTCCCTAGTATATAATATTTTATCAAAAATGCAAAGGAGATTTACTATTTAATTCATCCTCTCCAGCCACAGTACAGAAGCCAGTGAACTTCATAAGCCATATTTGTGGTCTCGGAGCAAGTGTTGGATGCGAGCGTGTGGAGCGAACATTCAACACGCCACGACTAAAAGCACAAATATGGCTTATGAAGTTCACTGGCTTCGTCTGTAGTTTATCTAATGAATTAAACAGTAATAAGAAAGGCGTGATTTTATGGGAAATTATATTACTACATATACGAGAAAACATTTTGATCCGATAAATCCTGATGCAGAATTAATTTGCATTGAGGATATTGCTCACGCACTTCCGATGATCTGTCGGGGAAATGGACATGTCAGCTCATTCTGGTCTGTGGGAGAGCATTGTATTTTATGTGCGAAGGAAGCAGCGGCAAAGGGATATTCTAATCGACTTGTATTGGCAGCTTTGCTACATGATGCGAGTGAGTGTTATATGTCAGATGTACCAAGACCTTTAAAACAGAATATGAAGAAGTATAAGGAATATGAGAATCATTTATTAGATGTTATTTATACGAAGTTTTTAGGTTTCACGTTAAACATAGATGAGGAGAAGTTGATAAAAGAGATTGATAATGCATTATTGTGGTATGATTTAAAGTATTTATTGGATGAAGAATCAGAAGAAAAGCAGCCAAAGCTGCATGTGAAGGTTGATTATACGGTGAGATCATTTTCTGAGGTGGAAAAAGAGTATTTGGGATTGTTCGAGAAATATAGAGAGGTATAGAATATAAGAAAAATACTATTAAGAAATATATTCAAAAATAAATATAAATGTAATCAGATATATTTGAAGATAGTGAAAAAACTATAATAATATTGTGAAGGAATAGAGAGGAAATTGAGATGAACGTACAGATTTTTGGGACGAAAAAGAGTTTTGACAGCAAAAAGGCAGAGCGCTATTTTAAAGAAAGAGGAATAAAATATCAGTTTGTAGATATGAAAGAAAAAGGACTTAGTAAGGGGGAGTTTAATTCTGTATGTCAAGCTGTAGGTGGTTATGAAAAGCTGATTGACCCTAAGTGTAAGGATAAAAACTTACTGGCATTAGTTCAATATCTTTCTGAGGAAGATAAAAAAGAAAAAATTCTGGAAAATCAAAAGATTATAAGAACACCGATTGTCAGAAATGGAAAGCAGGCGACAGTCGGCTATGAGCCGGATGTTTGGAAAGATTGGAAATAGAAAAGATAGTAATAAGAAAATGAAAAAAGGATTGTCGTAAGATAGTTCTAAGAAAGGGTGTGAGCTACTCATGTGAGTTGTTTTGCACCCTTTAAATATTTGATCCTCTTACAGCAAGAAGACTTCGACCTCTAAGGTGGGAGATGAGTTGCGTCTGCTACCTATTTGATTTAGTTCGGCATTATAAGTCTGATACTGTGAAGAAAAATCTGTAAATAGAATTTTTCTATAATAATGATAAGCGGAAAGTTTTAAAAAGACATATATTCCAAGTATAAATCATTAAATGCTTTATGATTTGCAAGGCTGATTTCTTCTGAAATTTCTGGAATATGTGTAAAGCGATGGGATAATTCAGAGTTCATCGCTAACATGCCTGCGCCTGCGAGAGAGCTGTTTCCGACGGATATGATTCGGTCGTTCAGTTCTTTGGGCAGCATACCGATTCCGACAGCTTTGGTATAATTGATTTTTTGCCCAAAACCTCCGGCGAGGTATAGATGTGCAATTTGAGAGTAATCAATACCATAGGAGGTTACGAGGATTTCTATGCCGGCCCGAATAGCCGACTTTGCTAATTGAACCTCACGAATATCCTTGTTAGTAAATGAAATATTCTCTGTCAATGGATATCCATTATCGAAATATTTATCAGCAATCAATCCTGTGTTATCAACAATTTTTTCTTTTACAAGTTCATAGACTGTTTCAATGACTCCTGTTCCACAGATGCCAATTGGTTTTTTATTTGAAATAGTAGAAATGGCTGGATGATTATCGAAAATAGTTACGGTATCAATTGCGCCTGGAACACCGGCAATACCGTAGCGGATATTGCCGCCTTCAAAAGCCGGACCTGCTGCGGTTGAAGTTACGAGGAGTCGATCTTTATTACCGATAACCATTTCCCCGTTTGTACCAAGGTCTACGAGAAGTGAAACTTCTTCTTTTTGATCAATTCCGCAGGCTACAATACCACTGACAATATCGGCACCTACATAAGTACTGATCCCCGGAAGAATCGTCATGTTTTTGTAGGAATGCATGGAAATATCAACAGGGGTGAAAGGAAAGGATCCAAGACTTTCACAGGATAATTTCTGAAGTAAATGCTGCATAGTAGAGTTGCCGGAAATGATGACAGGAATAGAAAGTTTTGTGATATCTTTTCCTAGCTGAAATTGTTCGCAGATAGAATCTAAATCGTTTAATATAGTTCTCTGAAGCTCCAAAAGTCTTCCCTGATTGGCTATATCAATTCGTGAAAGGACATCGGTACCAAATATTCGCTGATGATTGATACTGGTTATGGTCTGTAATACTTTTTTTTGATTTGTATCAATGAGATTGGAGGCAATGGTTGTAGTTCCGATATCGACAGCGAGAGCAAGAGAATCATAACTGGAAATTTCGTTATGAGTGGATGAAGATGGAGCAGTAGCAATTTTCGAATCAGATTTTTCTGAAGATGGCTGCATTGATATGTGTTGAACTGAGGCAGATTTAGATGAAGAGTCAGAGACAGTATCCGCCGCAGTAAACTTATTTGAAACAGATTTATCTGCCGACAGATTAAATGCAGAGGCAGCCTGAATCTGGTCTTCTTCATAATCTTCTATCTGAATAGTAAACTGCCCTTTTACATAAGCCTGACATGCCAGCCGCCAGCCTTCAGAGAGTTCTTTTGCTGAAAAAAAGGCAGCGTCATGTGTAGTATGGGCTGGTATATTATTTAAAAATTGTACCTTACATTTTTCACAGGTTCCTCTACCGGCACAATAGGCAGGTAAAAATTCTCCATTTTCCTGAAGGTGTGTAAGTAAAGATTTATTTTTATCGGAAATTGATAATTCAATTGTTTTCAATGGTGTTCCTCCTCAATTATTAATAACCATATTATAATATAATAATAGTTCGAGTGTAAATCCTTCAACTCGTAAACGCCATAAGCATCTGAAGCCACTCACAGATAAAATATCAGGGCAGTTCTTTTTGCGTCTGTTATCGCAAATGAAAATTACTTTTCAATAGCAAACGGTTTGCTATACCATATTTTGTGATATTTGGCGGTATCCTTATTTAGAATATCATTAAGCAATTTGCAGATATAAGATATCTGGTCATTTGTGCCATTATCTACAGTTCCATAAATTTCTCCAGCTTGTATTTTCTGATTCATCTCTGGACTGTTATTAATTCCGAGAATAAGGGGGAGTTTGAGATTATGCTGTTTATAGTAATCGTAAACTCCAAGTGCCATGTCATCATTATTGCAGATAATGGCTTCTGCAGATTGGATAATGCTAGTATCCAGTTTTGAAAATTTCACGGAGGAAAGGTTTCTCTGCCAATCTGCGGAGAGATTAGTAAGCTGATTTAGAGGGAGGTTCTGGCTGCTTTCTAAAAAGCCATTTGTCCTTCTTACAGCATCAAAATGTGTCTGTTCTCCTTCGATTAGAATATAGTCCAGTTTATTATTTTTGTTTCGGTCCAGGTTTACTTTGTCTATATTCCATACATTCTGGAGCATGTCTGCCTGAATGGCTCCCGCTTTTTTTGCCGCTGTTCCGACGTACCATGTCTGTTTGGAGATGGATAAGTCCTTTTTATCCGCTTCTCTGTTAAATAAAATAACAGGGATATCGTGGTTTGCTGTCTCGTTTAGGACGCTGGCGGCGGAAGATGGAGTTACAAGGTTAATAAGCAGGGCATCGAAGTTTTGGGTGTACATATATTGAAGCTGATGTTCTTGCCGATTAGCATTTCCTTCTGCATCAAAGATTTCGTAAAGAACCTTTTTGCCAGAAAAAGAAGAACGGTCAATTTTGTTTTGGAGTTTGGTTACATAGTCGTTTATGAAAGTGTCGTCCATATCATAAACGGCGATGCCTATGTGGGTGTATCCATTCTGCGTTTGAGGTAATTTCCATATGGTTATGGTGCTTATCAGGATGATGATTAAGGTAAACAGGATGGAATTATAGCTAAAAAGATTTGTTTTCATAACGGAAATCCTTTCGTGTTCTGTATAATTTATTATCTGTAGTTGATAAATATTGACTAAATTTTTGGAAAACTATTATGTTTAGAGAGTGTTTGAAAAATCATTCCTGCAACCTGCACGCTCTAATTTACGGTATATTTTGTATTCATTCAGGCGAAATATACCGTAAATTGGGGTGTGTAGATTGAATTAAAACTACTCTTCTAATTTGTCAGTAGTGCATCTAATTCCCCGCTCTCAATAGCTGCCTTATCTACTTTATGACATGGAATAGATATATCTTTCATATATTTATTTCGTGAGTAAGTATCCAGCATTTGAATGCTTTCATAGCCAAGTTCGTATGTGTTTTTTATGTAAATGCAGTCTGTTTTGCCGTCTTGGATTTTCTTTATTACCTGTGCAGAAACAGGAAGAAGATAGTTTGAAGAAGGGCTGTTTTCAAAGGCTGCATAGTGAGAAAAGGCAGTTTGCATCGTGGCGGTAATTGCCAGTACATTATTGTAATCGTAGTGTTTTTCTTGTTGGGTTAAATAGTTTTCTGGATAAATTAACAGGATGCCAATTGCATGATTTTGTTCTTCATTAGCGATGATGGAAGATAGCTCATTTGAAGAAAGGCTTTTTTCATGCCACACGTCAAGTATAATAGAATTATTGTGAGCGTAATCTCGGATGGCATCTAATATACGGGAATTCTCTTTATTATAAGTGTAGGGAAGGATTACTGCTACCGTTTTTTTACTTTCGGTGTTTGTGCGTGTCATCATACATTGCGAGGAAAAAAAGGCAATGAAGAGTATTAAGATGATTACTAAAGCATATTTTTTCTTATTATTTTTCATCAGTTTCCTCCTGATTTTAATAACTTCTTTTAATTTAGTGTTATTGGCTACTGTCTATTTGGGCAGTTTTTTGTAATATATATTATAGATTTAGTTCAGTGTAGTATTGTTAGATTATTACAAGTTGCTGATTTTCTATAATTTTGTTTTATTGGATTCATCTGAATTTATCTCTGCAGTCTCCTCCAGTTTCGGAATAATTATCGTTGCGGTTGTTCCTTCATCTAATTCACTTTCAATAGTGACACCATACTGTTCACCGTAAATAAGTTTGATTCGCTCATCGACATTACGCACACCGATTCCAGAGCCTCGTTTGCTGGAAACAACCCGGTTGTGCATGATGTATTCCACAACTTTTTCTGGCATACCAAGTCCGTTATCGCTTACGTCAATGTGAATAAGGTTATCTTTTTCATAAACAGAAATAGTGATTTCGCCATCATCGTACACACCTTCCATACCGTGATAAATAGCATTTTCAAGTAGAGGCTGGATAGAAAGTTTGGGGCAGAGATAATGAAGAAGTTTTTTGTCTGCCTGTACGGAAAATTCAAACTTGTCCTTAAAACGGATATTTTGAATAGCGAGGTAACTTGTTGCGTGTTCCAACTCTTTTTCCAGTGGGATAATGTCTTTTCCCTGGCTTAAAGAAATGCGGAAAAACTTCGCGAGGGAGGATACCATTTGCTCGGCACCTTTATATTCGCCACTCTGTATCATCCAGATGATAGAGTCCAGCGTATTATAGAGAAAATGCGGGTTAATCTGAGACTGCAAAAGTTTTTTCTCCATTTTTCGTTTTTCCCGTTCATTTCTACGGATTTCGCCCATTTGGTTTTGTAATTTTTCTGCCATAATATTAAAATGTGCACTTAATGTTTTCAGTTCACCAATTCCATTTTCTGCGGCTTTTACTTCATAATTGCCCTTTCCGAATTCCTGCATGGTATCGAGTAATTGGTAGACAGGATTTGTGAAGTCATGGAACAGCAAAATGTCAGTGAAAACAAGAATAATTCCAACGATAAGCAGAAGCAGCCAGATTACATAATAAATACCCATATTTTCTGTGTGAATATTAAACAGGGAACTGACAAGGACGATATTCCAGCCGGTATAACCAATCTGCTGACGTTCGATCAGCCACTTTGTACCATGTAGCTTTTTGATGCTGTAATTGGTGCTGTTTAGAGCAATTTTAGTAGTGTTTTCTTTATATAAACCAGAAGAAATTTCTTTTATAAACGGATGATAAAGAAAGTTCGATGTATTATCAAGCAGGTAGCAGTAAGAGTTTTGCGTATTCTTATAATGCTCTAAAATTGCATCGATGGAATCGGTATAGTACTGCATTAAAAGAACACCGGATTTCATTTTGCCGTGATTAATGTACTCTACATAGCGGCTTATCTGAAATACCTGTTTTACGTTGTCGGGATAAACAAGTTTTTTTGAGCCGTAACAAATAGTTTCGATATTATCTTTTGCCTGAGTAAACCAGCTTTCATTTTGCATGGAAGTACTGGTTAAATTGTTAGAGTGCCATAAGTTTTTGCCATCTGTATCATATAAAGCGAGTCCATAGATTGTTTCTGAATTGCTGGTGATTTCATTTGCCAAAATAGTTTTAAAGTTCTTGTCCTGAATATCATATTTTTTGATTGTGTTGTAGTAAATGTTATTCATAATAGAATTGATTGAATCTATTTCATTTTCAATATTTTGTGCAAGTACATTTTTCTGCCTGCTGGTTTCTTCTATCGTTTTACGGACAAGATAGGTAGAAATATAATGAGAAAACAGTATCATGCAGCTTAAAATACAGAAGACAATCGAGATGGACATTATTAAAGGAAAAAGAACACGAATGCTTAATTTTTTATTGTTCATAAATAAATCCTTTCGTTTGTCAGGGAAGGAAATTTCCCGTAAATTGTGACGTACATCTTGCAAAAAGCATTTTTTAAACATACTCTGGATGCCGGGAGAAGGTCCTTTTAGTTATTTTCCCCTCCAAGTTTTCGGTATTTTACCGGAGAGATACCACAGTGCTTTTTAAATACATAGCTAAAGTAATTTGGTTCGGGGTATCCGACCATTGTTCCGATGACATGGCTTTTGTAGTCGGTCATTTTCAGTAACATTTTCGCTTCTTCCATGCGGCGGCTGATGAGGTAATTTAAAAAAGTAGTTTCCGTTTCCTGCTTAAAAATCTTTGAAAAGTAGGAAGAACTCACATGAAGTTCCTTGCAAATGGACTCTACGGAAAGGTCAGGTTCACGGAAATGTTCCTCCACTAATTTCTTTGCATTTTCTGCTAAAATAACGTTATTATCTACCTGCTTTTTCTGAATCAATGTACGCATGAGCTGAAAATAATTAATAAGCCAGTTGTCGAGCTCTTCGCCAGTGTTTAAAGAGAGAATTTTTACCGCCATTTTTTTGGAACCGGCAAATTCTTTATCAGAGGTAATCTGATATTTTTTATAAAGGCGGGCGAGGGAGAAGGAAATCTCTAATATGACGATCTGGTATTCATTTAAGTTGTAATGGGATTCATGTAGATGTTCAAGCATATTTAAAACAGCAGTTTTCAGTTCTTCTTCAGAACAGTGAGTTATGATCTTCTCAATGGAATCTACTTCGGAATTCCAGTCATCGTCTTTTTGAAGCGGTGCATCCTTTTGGAGCGGAAGGATGTCATTATAGTAAGTATAGCTCTCATCTTGAATGACTACATTATAATCAAGTGCTTCTAGAGCCTGCTGATAGAGGACAGGAAGTGCCCTTAAACTGGTACCGCTGGAACTGATGCCGCAGGATATTTTCGTGTGAAAAATACGTTCGATAATGACGGAGGCCTCCTGTATAGTACGGGTAATCCGTTCAATATCGTGCTTTTTATTGCCACATAGCAAAAATACTTCTCTGTCAATCATACCGAAATGGTAGAGGTCCGTTATTTTTTCGAGAGATTCTTTAATCGTTTCCTTGATGGAAAGTTCGGAAAGAACATCATTTAAATCATTTTCACGAATCTTTACAGTAATGATGTGAAAAACTTTATAATCAAGATTCAGTTTTAAATTTTTCATTTGAAGAGTACAATAATCTTCGGTAAGAGTTTCTGTTAAAAGCTGTGTAAAAAACTGCTGCCGAAGAAGAGGAATACTTTCTGTATAAATGTTCTCCAAGCGGGTGCGGTTCATTTTCTCGGCATATTCTTTTTCGAGTTCCTCATGCATTGTAGTGAGAAGTTTCTGCATTTCGTTGTAGTCGATTGGTTTCATGATGTATTGTGAAACTCCATAGCTGATAGCGGTTCTGGCATATTCAAAATCATCCCAACCGGAAAAAAGAATAATTTTCGTGTTTATGTAGTTCTCATGAATGGTTTTAGAAAGCTCTAAACCGTCCATAAATGGCATTTTAATATCACTGATTAAAAGGTCTGGGTGATATTCTTCAATGAGTTCTAAGGCCTCTTTCCCGTTTTGTGCCGTACCAACAACGGAGAAACCAAGGCTCTCCCAGTCGATGCCGTTTTTCATTCCATATAATATTTGCTGTTCATCATCAGCTAAAATAATAGTAAAGTTTATCAAGATTTTTTCCTCATTTTTTCTGTAGTTTATTTGTGGTTATTTATATGGTATTTGATTTTAAGTTTGTTTTTTTATAGTTACGTTGTTGTGTGTTTTGAAATTTATTTTTTATAGTTGTTTTTCTATTTATTGTGTTATTTATTTTTGACATAGTTCTTTTGGTATGGATTTTGCTACTTATTTTATTATTTTGCAGCCGTTTAGATTGTACCATAAATAAGAGCAAGTCGATTACATTTTATATCAATCAACTTGCCCTTACTTATTTGCCCTATAATGTTTTATAACTGTTCCGAAACATAGAATTTATTTGAAATGTAAGTTTGTAAATTTAATGAATCGGAATAGTTAGTGTTATATACTTTGCACAGTATCCTGTTGTTATATTGCAGAAAGCCTTTTTCAAACACGCTCTAGAGCGTGTTTGAAAAACATTTTAAGTTGTTCATTTTAACCAAATTAATATTG
>ENA-OUQS01001532-OUQS01001532.1-human-metagenome-genome-assembly--contig:-NODE-1532-length-18925-cov-21.834499_pt1 | contig 18925 bp, 17 predicted proteins | sample MGYA00248463_ERZ548848 | MGnify/ENA primary metagenome ERZ548848 (study PRJEB26491, sample SAMN04978192) | human metagenome | host: Homo sapiens | study: EMG produced TPA metagenomics assembly of the... | reverse complement strand
CGGCCAGCAGGATGCGAGCGGCAGCGAAGCAGACGCTGGGAGCCGCAACCCGGGCTCCTTTTAGTTACACAGTGCTTTTTCACGCACTTCCGGTGTAACTGCTTTCAGAAGATTATAGAGGTCAATAATATCGGTGATTGCCTGCCGGTCCTGCTCCGTCCATGTGTAATCAAACTTGCTATAATCCGTTCCCTCGAAACGCATGATAACGGTATCGGCACTCAAAAGGTTTCGCAACCATTCGACTTCACTGTCTTCCATTTCAAAGGTGGCCCATGCAAACCATTTACCAAGCTCTTTGTCGTATCCATAATCGGAGTTATCATAATCGCAAACGTAAGTGTACTTATAATCTCCACCGCGCAGAATGATGTCATAGATATCCAGCTCGGAAGAGCCCATGTAAGTAAAATCTTCCCAGAAAACAATCGTGTCCCCCTTGTCCCAGATATAAAGGTTGGGGCCAATGCCACACGTCTTGCGCTTATCGATGCTGTCATCATGCGGGGTTGTAATCGCCCAGCAGTCTTCTACTGCATCGTAGTTGACATTGCACTTTGCAAGTGCATCCTGAATACCAAGAATCTGCTGTGCTTCTGCCAGCACACCAAAATTGGTGACAGCAGCTTTTCCTGCATCATCCAACTGGTTATAGGCATCCAGAGCGGCCACGATTGCCGCGCGTCTGCTGCGCGTGACAGTACCGATCTGGCTGATCAGCGCTTCTACCTGCTCCGGCGTTACAGCACTATTCTGCTGCGCAAGCACCGCAAAAGGAACGTCCCCGGCGGGGCTGGCGGCCAGCGCGGGCAATGCAGTACCTGTCATCAGAGCGGCCACAAGGCTGCTCGCCACAATAACTTTGCATTTTTCTGTAATTTTCATTCGATGTTCCTCTTTCCTCTGGATTTCAGCTTATAGCTGTTGTAACACAAAATTATAGATACAACAAAAAGCAACTCCACAATTTCCTGCATCGGTTTGTCGAGCTCGCCCATCCCGGCGGGCTCTTTTTTTGTACCCATAAGCTCTTCAACGGTAATGCCAAAGTAGTCCGCAATTTTTTTGCAGCTGGACATTCTGGGTAAAGCGCCGTTTTTCCAGCTTGTCGGCATAGAGTTTGAAAAAACAAGTTCTTCTGCAACAGCAGCAGGTTTTTCCCCCACACCGTCCTGTTGATCAGGTGTCAATGCGCAGGCACCGGGTGCAAAACAAGTATACCATAAACTTCGGCAAAAAGATACAGGAAGCGATGCGGAATGCCAAAGCCTCTCCCTTTGGGAGAGGTGGCATTGCGAAGCAATGACGGAGAGGGCAAGCCCGTCTCCCAAGAGCCGCCGCGCAGCGATAGGCAGGCTCTTTGTCGGAGCGATACGATCGCAGTGCAGAGCTGTTTGGCAGCATCCTTGCCCTCTCAGTCGGGCTTGCGCCCGCCAGCTCCCCCAAAGGGGGAGCCCTTGGCAGGCCGGTCAACTTCCTACTGGACGCCTGAGGCCCGATATGGCGCAAAAGGGCGGGCCTTGCTACAGAGGGCAGCAGCTTCTGGACAAGCGCACCTTGTCAAGCTGTCGTGAATCCAGACAGCGGAGCACTACCGTTCCCGAGACATCGTGCTTTGCTCGTCCCGCGTGGGCCTGACCGACACGCCAGTGGCTCCCCCTTTGGGGGAGCTGTCACCGAAGGTGACTGAGAGGGCAAGGACGCTGCCCTCTGTGCGGCTGGTTTGCGTGAGAAGTACGACTTATGACGAAAATATGAATAAAAACTCGAAAAAGCCCTACCGTTCCCGGTTCCGGTCTGCTATAATTTTCTATGCTTGTTACAAAAACCTGAAGTGAAGTAAAGGAGCCAGGAATATGATAAAAAGCGCTGAACTGGAAAATTCGGCATACGAGTTTGAGGCGAAAATGCCGCTGCGCCATGCTGTCCCGCTGGGCTTGCAGCACGTGTTCGCCATGTTCGTGGGCAACCTCACCCCGCTGCTCATCATCACCAGCGCCTGCGGCCTCGCGGGCGGTGAGTTCGCAGACCTGCAGGTGAGCCTGCTGCAGAACGCCATGTTCGTGGCGGGCATCGTCACGCTGGTGCAGCTGTACGGCCTCGGCCCTGTGGGCGGCAAAGTGCCGATCATCATGGGTACCAGCTCGGGCTTTCTGGGCGTGTTCAACAGCGTGGCTGCCACCATGGGCGGCGGCGTCACGGCCTACGGCGCCATGATGGGCGCATCCATTCTGGGCGGCCTGTTCGAGAGCGTGCTGGGCGTCTTTCTGAAGCCCCTGCGCAAGCTGTTCCCGCCGGTGGTCACCGGCACGGTCGTGCTGTCCATCGGCCTGTCCCTCATCTCCGTGGGCGTCAACTCCTTCGGCGGCGGCAACGCAGCCAAGGACTTCGGCTCGGTGGAGAACCTGCTGCTGGCCGTCTTCGTGCTGGTGGTCATCCTCCTCTTCAAGCACTGGACCAATGGCTTCTTCAGCTCTTCCTCCATCCTCGTGGGCATCATCGCGGGCTATCTGGCAGCCATCGTCATGGGCTTCGTCCTGCCCACCACCGGCGTCACCGCCGACGGCGTGGAGTTCACCAAAGCATGGGTGCTGAACTGGAACAAGGTCGCTGAGGCCAGCTGGTTCGCCATCCCCAAGCTGGTGCCGGTCAAGATCGTCTTCGACCTCCGCGCCATCCTGCCCGTCATGATCATGTTCATCGTCACCGCCGTGGAGACGGTGGGCGACATCTCCGGCGTCATGGAGGGCGGCATGGGCCGCGAGGCCACCGATAAGGAGCTGAGCGGCGGCATCATCTGCGACGGCCTCGGCTCCACCGTCGCCGCCTGCTTCGGCGTCCTGCCCAACACCTCCTTCAGCCAGAACGTGGGCCTCGTGGCCATGACCAAGGTGGTCAACCGGGGCGCACTGGCCACCGGTGCCATCTTCCTGATGCTCTGCGGCCTCATCCCCAAGCTGGGCGCACTCATCTCCATCATGCCGCAGGCCGTTCTGGGCGGCGCTGCCGTCATGATGTTCTCCTCTATCGTGGTGTCGGGCATCCAGCTCATCACCAAGGAGAAGATGACTCCCCGCACCCTGACCATCGTCTCTGTGGCGCTGGGCGTGGGCTACGGCATGGGTGCAAACGCCAAGATCCTTGCCAACACCCCCCAGTTCGTCCAGCTCATCTGCGGTGAGAGCGGCATCGTGCCTGCTGCCTTCGTGGCCATCCTGCTCAACTGCCTGCTGCCCCGCGACGAGAAGTAAGCGTTGAACCCCTTTGGCCTCCCTGTCTTTGCAGGGAGATCTTTTTGTGCGATGATCTCCCCAGTCTTACAAGAGGGAAGGAGGACTCTATGGAACTGCAAACTGCCGCCCGCTATCGTCTTCTGGACGAGCTGCGGGGACTCGACCTCATCAGCATGATGCTCTACCACGGGATGTGGGACGTGGTGTTCCTCTTCGGCGTGGCCCAGAAGTGGTACACCGGACGCCCGGGCTTTGTGTGGCAGCAGAGCATCTGCTGGGTCTTCATCCTGCTTTCGGGCTTCTGCCTGCCGCTGGGGCATCATCCGTTCCGGCGGGGAGCCGTCGTCTTCGGGGCAGGGGCGCTGGTCACAGCCGTCACCCTGCTCTTCCTGCCTGAGGACGTGGTGTGATTCGGGGTGCTGACTCTGCTGGGCTCGTCCATGCTCCTCACCGCCGCGCTGGACCCGCTGCTGCGCCGCGTCCCGCCCGCCGTGGGCGTGGCCGTCAGCGCTCTGCTGTTCTGGGTGACCTACCCCACGATGAACGGCTTCTGGAACCTGCCGGGCGGGCGTCTGGCTCTGCCGCAGGCCCTCTACGCCAGCTACACCACGGCCTATCTGGGCTTCATGCCGAAGAGCTTTTTCTCCACCGACTATTTCCCGCTGCTGCCCTGGCTGTTTCTGTTCTGGGCGGGGTACTTCCTCCACCACCTCGTGGGCCGCGGACGCCTCGCGCCGCTGCGCAGGTCGGTCTGCCCGCCGCTGGGCTGGATGGGCCGTCACTCGCTGGTGCTCTATCTGCTCCATCAGCCGGTCATCCTAGGGGTGCTGACGGTGGCGTTCCGGCTGGTGAGAGCGGGGTAAAACTTCTGGAAAAGTTAGCCTCTGTGACCGCTTGACAAAGGAGCGGCGCTGTGGTATCCTATGGACGGTTAGATAAATCTAACTAAAGAGATGCGTCTGAGCCTGCTTCCGACGCATTTTTATGGAACAAAAAGTTAGAAATGGCTAACCCAATAAATCAAAAGTGAGGCTGAACATTATGAGCAAAGTAGCAATCGTATTCTGGAGCGCGACCGGCAACACCGAGACCATGGCAAACTGCATCGCGGAGGGTGCAGGCGCTGCCGCTACCATCGTCCCCTGCGCCGAGATGGACGCAGCAAAGCTGGGCGAGTATGACGTGGTGGCCTTCGGCTGCCCGGCCATGGGCGCGGAGCAGCTGGAGGAGAGCGAGTTCGAGCCGATGTTCGCGGGCCTCGAAGGCTCTCTGAACGGCAAGAAGGTGGCTCTGTTCGGCTCCTACGGCTGGGGCGACGGCCAGTGGATGCGCGACTGGTGCGAGCGCGCCAAAGAGGACGGCGCACAGCTGTTCAGCGACGAGGGCCTCGTCTGCAACGAAACGCCCGACGACGACGTTCAGGCTGCCTGCCGCAAGCTGGGCGCTGATCTGGCCAACTGGTAAAAAATAACACCGGCCCATCCTGCATCATCCCGCGTCTTTGGGGCAACCTAGGGACAAAGAGGTGATGAATGAATGGAAAACACAGGTGTCCGCTGTGATGTCTGCGAGTGCCGCCACAACGTGGGGAGCAGCAAGTGTGACTTGCCCGAGATCACGGTGACGGAGCGCTGCACCTGCTCTTCTCAGCAGGTGGACATCCCGCACTACTGCCAGAGCTACGAGAAGAAGTAAGCTTTGCAAAAAAGACCTCTGCCCGGCATCCTTGCCGGGCAGGGGTCTTTTATCATTTGTGCTTTCAGTGGAGGCTGACGCCGAAGGTGGGCAGGCTGCGCAGCAGGGTGCCGACGTTGTGCATCTCGGAGATGCCGAAGCCCAGAGCGCTGGCGGCTACGAGGTTGTCGGCCCGGTCGTCGATGAAGATGCACTCATCGGCCCGGAGATGGTACTTGTCCAGCAGGGCCTGATAGATGCGGGGGTCGGGCTTGTTGATCTTCACTTCGCAGGAGGCCACGCCGCCGTCGAAGAGGCCCTCGAAGTCCCGGTGCATCAGCAGGTCCAGCACGTCCTCGGGGATGTTGCTCAGGTAGTAGGCGCAGTAGCCGCGCTGCTTGAGCTGCTCCACCAGCGTCTGCATCCGGCGGCGGGGGTGGAGCATACTCATCCAGTCGTCCAGCACGCCCTCCACCTCGAAGCCCCGGCCCACGGCTCTGGCCCGCTGGAGCATCCGCTCGTTGGCCTCCCGGCGGGTGATGCGGCCCGCGTCCAGCAGCCGCCATTCTCTGCTGCCGAAGGTCAGGTCATAGACCTCCTCTTCCAGCCCCCGGTTCCCGAACAGGTCGATGAGGTACTTGTGGGGGTCGAAATCCACCATGACGCCGCCGAAGTCGAACACGATATTTTTATACATCGATGATACCTCTTAAAAAAAGTTGGGATGTCCCTGCGCCCAGTATAGCACATCCGGGGCTGTATTTTCCAGCCCTTTTGCATCGTCCGGCCCGCCCCGGCATAGGATGGGACTGTAAGGGGGCGGGGGAGATGACCTTTCGGGAGCTGTGCAGCAAGGAAGTCGTCCAGCTGAAGGACGGGGCCTGCCTTGGCCGGGTGGACGATCTGGAGCTGGACGCCGACACGGCCCGCATCGGGAGTTTGCTTCTGCTGGGGCGGCCCCGGCTCTTCGGGCTGCTGGGCCGGGACGAGACCCTGACCATCCCCTGGGCCGACATCGAGCGCATCGGTCTGGACGCCATCCTCGTGCGGACGGACATCCCCGCCCCGCCGCCCTCCCACGGGGGACTGCTGGATAAATTGCATCAGTGGCTGAACGGATGAAAGATTTTCACCCGTTTTTTGGCCGTCAGGGCTGGATTTTGGAGGCGGGATGATTATAATAGAGGACTGGGGCGGAGTCTGCCGCCTCAAATAAGCTTCAAATAATACGAAAAACGCAGAAGTGAAAGGAACTTCTTTATGACACACCATCCGAGTGCTGCGTCCCTCCGGCTGCACGGGGCGCGGCTGCTGTTTCCGCCTGTGGCCACCCTTCTGTTTTTGGTGCTCACCGAGTACATCGCCCGCGGCACCCTGAGCGGAGATACCTTTGTACAGTACATCTTTCCCCACCCAGAAGCCTACCTGCTGGCGTGGGGGCTGCTCTTCCTCGTCTGGATGGCGGTGGACTGGCTCACCCGCTTCGCCCCGCTGGCCACCCTCCTGTCGGCCCTGCTGGGCTGTCTGCCCGCCACGGTGGACTTTTACATCCTGCAGCTCCGGGGCGAGCCCTTCCTCCCGTGGGACTTGATGCAGGTGTCCGAGGCCGCCGGCGTGGCCTCCGCGGCGGGCATCCACGTCCAGAAGAGCATGGTCATCTCCGGCGTCGTGGTGCTGGCTCTGACCGTCGGCTCCTTCTTCCTCTACCGGGGCCGTCAGAAGCTGCCCTGGGTGCAGCGTCTGGCGGGCTTTGCGGCCAGCACAGCGGCCACCTGCGCCCTCATCTTCGGGGTGTTTTTGCAGCCTGCCGTCACCCAGTCGCTGGGCATCCTGCCCGACGCATGGATGCAGGACCGCTACTACCGCTATTACGGCGTCATCACCAGCTTCCTCACCAACCTGACCAATCTGGAGATCGACAAGCCCGAGGCTTACTCCGAGGAGGCCGTCAACGCCATCCTCGACGACGTGGAGGCAGGGGAGAAGTACACCACCAGCCCGGCCTGGCCTGGCTCCTATGCCGCCCAGACCCCGGCAGATGAACAGGTGAAGCAGCCCACCATCCTCTACGTGATGGACGAGTCCTACTGGGACGTCTCGGAGCTGGAACAGTACGGCTTCCAGTTCGACACCGACGTCTCGGCCAACCTCCACGCTCTGCAGCAGACCAGCGCCTATGGCCGGGTCTACAGCCCCAGCTTCGGCGGCGGCACCTGTGACGTGGAGTTCGAGGCCCTGACGGGCTACTCCGTGTCCTATCTGCCCAGCGGCAGCAAGCCCTACCAGCAGCACGTGACGAAACCCATGTTCGCCCTGCCCAGCTACCTCAAGACCGAAGGGTATCAGACGGCGGCGGTCCACTGCTTCTGGGCCAGATACTGGAGCCGCGACACGGCCTACCCCAACCTCGGCCTCGACGACTTCATCAGCCTTGAGAAGATGCACGGCGTCCAGAAGGTGCGCCGCCACTACTGGACCACCGGCCTCGTCACCGACGACTCCATGGCCGACCAGATCATCGGCCAGTACGAGACCATGAAGGCCCAGTCCGACGCCCCCGTCTTCCTCCACGCCGTCACCATGCAGAACCATACCAATTATAATAAGGACAACTACCCCGACGACCAGCGGGTGAAGGTCACCGAAGCCCCGGCGGGCCTCAAGGCCAGCACCGTGGGTGCGCTGGAAGACTTTGCCACCGGCATCCGGGACGCCGACGCCATGCTGGGCAGGCTGACGGACTACTTCTCGCAGGTGGACGAGCCGGTCATCCTCGTGTTCTGGGGCGACCACTACAACCCCATCGACTCGAACTACGACATCTACACCCGCAGCGGCTATGCCAGCGGCTCCAGCGCCGACCCCCGCCTCCATCAGACCACCCTGCTGATGTGGTCGAACTATTCCGACCGCGCCGTGGACCTCGGCACCATCGCCGCCTACGACATCTCGCCGGTGATGATGGAGCTGTTCGGCCTTCGTCAGCCCGCCTACTTCCAGTTCCTTGGCCGTCAGCTCCGGGCCGCCTACCGGGCCAACACCCGCGGCACCATCCTGGAGAAGGACGGCACCGCCTCGAATGAGCTGACCCCCTTGCAGCAGAAGTGGAGCGATGAGCACTGGCTGCTCCAGTACGACCTCATGTTCGGCAAAGGCTATGCCCTGAGCCGGATGGGGCTCGGGAGTATCGCCGAGGGCGCGGATTGACGAAAAAGTGCGTTCCATTTTAGAAAAAAGCAGGAAAACCCCTTGCAACGGCCAGAGGTTTGTGCTATTATTACTTAGCATTACACACGCATCACTATGCCCTTTTGTGCTCGGCGAGCCTGTGTTCGCGGCCAGAGGATGCCGAATCGGCGAGAATTTTTTTCGGCGGTCAAGGAGATTTTTCGAAGCAATCCTGACGGATTGCGAGAAGAAACGACGAAGACCGCTGGGAAAAAGGCCGACTAGACGGTATTCGATGGTCGTGAACGCAGGCTCAAGGGTGGAGGGCAGTTCACAGGCATCCGATATGTCAGTGGATCACGGTGTGCGGAGGCAAAACAAATTTTGGAGGTAATTTTACTATGGCAGTCGTTTCTATGAAGCAGCTTCTCGAGGCAGGCGTTCACTTTGGTCACCAGACCCGCCGCTGGAACCCCAAGATGGCGAAGTATATCTTCACCGAGCGCAACGGCATCTATATCATCGACCTGCAGAAGACCGTCAAGAAGCTGGACGAGGCTTACAACTACGTGAAGGAAGTTGCAGCTGAGGGCGGCGACATCCTGTTCGTCGGCACCAAGAAGCAGGCTCAGGAGTCCATCCGTGACGAGGCTCTGCGTTGCGGCATGCACTACGTCAACGCTCGCTGGCTGGGCGGTATGCTGACCAACTTCCGCACCATCCGCAAGCGCATCGACCGTATGGCTCAGCTGCAGAACATGAAGGACAACGGCACCTTCGAGCTGCTGCCCAAGAAGGAAGTGGCCAAGCTCGAGCTGGAGATGGAGAAGCTGGACAAGTACCTCGGCGGCGTCAAGAACATGAAGACCCTGCCCAAGGCCATGTTCATCGTTGACCCCCACAAGGAGCGCATCGCTGTTGCTGAGGCCCGCAAGCTGAACATCCCCATCGTTGCGATCGTTGATACCAACTGCAACCCCGACGAGATCGACTACGTCATCCCCGGCAACGACGACGCTATCCGCGCTGTCAAGCTGATCGCTGGCGCTATGGCTGACGCTGTGCTGGAAGGCAAGCAGGGCAACCAGGAGGCCGCTCCCGCTGAGGACGCAGCAAACGCCTGATTTCCCGAAATTCTCACAAACCAACAAATACTGTGTAAGGGAGAATACCAAAATGGCTATTACTGCAAAGGACGTTATGGAACTGCGCAAGCAGACCGACTGCGGCATGATGGAGTGCAAGAAGGCTCTGACCGAGGCTGACGGCAACTTCGAGAAGGCGATCGAGATCCTGCGTGAGCGTGGTCTGGCTACCGCCGCCAAGAAGGCAAGCCGTGTGGCTGCCGAGGGCATGGTCTACGCTGATTACTGCCCCGAGTGCAAGGTGGGCGTCGTCATCGAGGTCAACGCCGAGACCGACTTCGTCGCCAAGAACGACAAGTTCGTCGCCTTCGTCAAGGAGGCCACCAAGGTCATCATGAAGCAGAACCCCGCTGATGTCGAGGCTCTGATGGCATGCAAGACCGAGAGCGGCGAGACCGTCGATGAGGCTCTGAAGAACCTCATCCTGGTCATCAAGGAGAACATCAAGGTCCGCCGTTTCGTCCGTTACGAGGGCGTCTGCTCTGCATACGTCCACGGCGGCGGCACCCACGGCATCCTGGTCAACTTCGAGACCACCAACGGCATCGAGGCCAAGGACGAGTTCGCTGCATACGGCAAGGATGTTGCCATGCAGGTCGCAGCTGCCAACCCCAGCTACGTCGATGAGGCTGCTGTCCCCGCTGAGGTCGTCGCCAAGGAGAAGGAGATCCTCCTCGCTCAGATGGCGAACGACCCGAAGAACGCCAACAAGCCCGACGCTGTCAAGCAGAAGATGATCGAGGGCAAGATCAAGAAGTACTTCAAGGAGAACTGCCTGGTCGATCAGGAGTTCGTCAAGGACGGCGACATGACCGTTGGTCAGTACACTGCCAAGGTCGCAAAGGACCTGGGCGGCGACATCAAGGTCATCAAGTTCACCCACTTCGTCAAGGGCGAGGGCCTGGAGAAGCGTTCTGACGACTTCGCTGCTGAAGTCGCAAGCATGGTGAAGTAATTTTAGCTTCTACTGCTGAAGCATACGAGAGCCGCAGTGCCTGTAACAGGGCGCTGCGGCTCTTTTTGGTGCTTATTCGGATGAGGATGAGATGGATAGTTAATCTTGTTTGGAATTCTTATAACATTCCCAACACAAGCCGTCTCGAAAAGCTTTTTGACCACATCTTGGAGAGGTACAGATGGATGAATCGTAATTGAAGTTAGAGCAGATAGGTTTGTATTGTGAATCATTTGCATAGTGGTCTGTTTCTGTTTTCCATCTTAATGCGTTTTCTTCTCTCTGCTCTAATTTCAATTTTTTCCTGAATTCCTTATTTAACTTACGCTGCTTATGCATATACATACACCTCAGTATTAGTATAATCATTTGGAATAAGTATAGCAATAGAGAACAATGCCCGCAGGGGATGGGAGACAGAGTATAGCCTGAATAGAAACAAAAACGCCGCCGACGGTTCAGAAGCCGTCAGCGGCGTTTTGCTTATTCAATTAACAGCAGGGAGTCTGATTAGACCTTGGCCTCGCTGTTGTGCTCTGCCTTCTTGTAGGCGGAGAAGGAGTGGAACACGATGTTCAGGCCCAGAACGATCAGCAGCACAGCCAGGATGAGCTGCAGGCCGTTGGCGATGAACACAGCGCCCCAAGTGGTCTCACCGGCAGGGATGGTGACAGCAGCGGCATTGCTGATGGCCTTGACCATCGCCATGAGACGCTGCACCAGAGCGGTGAAGGTGACGCAGAGCATGATGATCAGCGGGGGGAAGAGCATCTTGTTGCTGCGGCCGGTGACCTTCAGGAAGACGCACAGGGTAGACAGGACCAGAGCGCTCAGCAGCTGGTTTGCAGAACCGAACAGGGGCCAGATGTTGGCGTAGCCGATCTTGGTCAGGATGAAACCGAACACCAGAGTGATGAAGGTGGAGAAGTAGACGTTGCAGAGCAGCTTGCGCCAGCCCTCAGCGTGCTCCATGTCGTCCACGCTGAACAGCTCCTGGAAGCTCATGCGGCCGATACGGGCCACAGCATCCAGACTGGTCAGGGCCAGTGCGGAAACGCACATGGTCATAAACACAGAGGCAAAGTGCTGGTCCAGGCCAAAGCCCACGAAGAAGCTGGCAACGCCGCGGCTGAAGACCTGGAACGGAGTGCCGTCTGCGGGGGTGCCGTCTGCAGCAGCAGAAGCACCGGCCACGCACAGGGCGATGACAGCCAGCAGGCTTTCCAGCACCATGGCACCGTAGCCGACCTTCAGCATATCCTTCTCATTGGTAACGGTCTTGGAGGAGGTGCCGGAAGACACCAGACTGTGGAAACCGGAAACAGCGCCGCAGGCAACGGTAACGAACAGGATGGGGAACATGGTGCCCAGCTTGGCGTTGGTAAAGCCGGTGAACACCGGCAGGTTCATGACGGGATGATTGACGATCAGGCCCAGAACAGCGCCCACGATCATGGCCACGAACATAAAGGTGGTCATGTGGTCACGGGGCTGCTTCAGCAGCCACATGGGCAGAACAGCGGCAAAGAAGATGTAGACGAAGGTGATGTAGCTCCATGCAGCCTTGCCCAGAATGAGGGGCAGGTTCGCACCGATGACGAAGGACAGCACGATGAAGACGATGCTGATGACGCTCTCTTTCCAGCCGGAGAAGTTGAACTTCTTCTGGATGAGGCCGAAGACGACAGCGAAGACCATGAACATGATGGAGACCATACCGGCAGCGCCGTTGGTCTGCGCAGCCTCAGAAAGCTGGGTGACGCCGTCCACCACGGTGTAGGCGTTGAAGGTTCCGGCCACCATGTCCGCAAACGCTGCAATGACGATGCCGCAGAACAGCCAGCAGAACAGCAGGAACAGCTTGCGGCCGGTCTTGCCGATGTACTTCTCGATCAGCATGCCCATGCTCTTGCCGTCGTTCTTGACGGAAGCGTACAGAGCGCCGAAGTCGGTGACAGCGCCGAAGAAGATGCCGCCCAGCAGCACCCACAGCAGGACAGGCAGCCAGCCGAAAGCAGCAGCCTGGATGGCACCGGTGACAGGGCCTGCACCGGCGATGGAGCTGAACTGGTGTGCGAACACGGTCCAGCCGTTGGTGGGGACATAATCACGGCCATCCTCGTGGACGACTGCGGGGGTCTTGGCGGTGGGGTCGATGCCCCACTTGTTGGCCAGCCAGCGGCCATACAGCGTATAAGCGCCGAGCAGACACACGGCTGCGATCAAAACGATGACCAGCGTATTCATTTCTTTATACCTCTTTCCTTTCTTTCACACCGGCAACCGGCAATGTGCCAGACAGAGCGGCTGTGCCCAAAAGCAGGGCAGGCGAAACGGCCCGGAGGGGTGAAAAAAGCCTCCGTCCTCATGAAAGACAGAGACACAAAAATGTATCCCATCTTCCTCGAAGACGAAGGCCAAACGGTGCATCTGCACCGGTCGTTCTCCGCGGTACCACTTCGTTTGCTGCTTTCGGGAGCAGCCGCTTGTGCGTACAGGCGTTCCTGCCGCCGATACGCCGCCCTGTAACGTGGGCTGAACGGCCATGCACTACTGCCGCAAGCGGGTTCGCACAGGCTGCTCGCAGGTGAGGGCTGATCGCACTGTGCTGCCGTCTTGCACCGGAATGGCGGCTCTCTGAGCGCAGGGAATGCGAAAAGTCATGTCCTGTTCATTGCATTTGCCGAATGATTGTGTATACTTTAGTCCTGATTTCATAATTTGTCAATATATTTTGGGCAAGTTAGGAGACTGTGCCATTTTTGCGGGGGAGAAACTAAGAAAATTTAGGCGATTTTTGTTCAGATGTGAGATGAATAAAACTGAATGCCTCCACAGGTGAAATCTGCTAAACTCCCGGAAAGAAAGACCGAGCACTTGACTTTTATACTTTCAAGTGCTAAAGTAACAGAGTAACAGAAAAACCCCTGCCGCACCCTGCGGCACTTTGCCCTGAAGGAGGCAGCTATGGCGGACAAGAACCCCAGAAGAAACCCCACCACCGACGCACTGTTTGACGCGATCCTGAGTCTTGAGACGAGGGAGGAGTGCTACAACTTCTTCGAAGACCTCTGCACGGTCAAGGAGATCTCCGATATGGCCCAGCGTCTGAAAGCGGCCAAGCTCCTGCTCGGCGGCAGCACCTACGACCAGATCGTAAAGGCCGTGGAGATCAGCACCGCCACCATCAGCCGCATCAACCGCTGCATCCAGTACGGCTCCGGCGGCTACCGCGACACCATCGAGAAGGTACAGAAGACCGCAAAGCCGGAGTGACATCCGGGCGGCGAGGCACATAGGATGGACTGCGCCCTATTCCTATTATAGAAAGGAAGGTCCTTCTTATGGCTGATACCACCAACTGCACCCCCTGCGTTTCCTGCGGCTGCCCCGCGCTGCCGAGAGTTTCCCTCGACCAGGCCGTCGTTGACCTGATGGAGAGCATCGCTTTGCAGGAGTCGGCCCTGAGCCACATCCTCTGCGCCGAGACCCAGAAGATGAAAGCCGCCCTCAGCATGGAGGAGCTGGACCTGTGCAAGCTGCTGGAAGTCAACGACTCCGCCACCAACATGGTCCACGCCGTGGCGAACCTTGAGCTGGTGCTGAAAGAGAAGCTGGAATTCATCGCCAACAACCTCTACTACCCCTCGACGGGGAACAGCACCACCACCGAGAGCTGATGTCAAAATGCGACTGCCCGCCCGCAATGGGTGGGCGGTTTTTGCTTTCCGGGGCGGGGCTGCCTAAAAATATGTATAAAAGTCGGAAAAGTGTTTTGTTGGAATTGCTGAATATCGAAATCTGTGCTATACTATATAATGTTTATCCAAAGAGAAAGGGGAACCTGACCTTGCTGCACTACGATGCGATCCTGTTTGACGTGGACGGTACGCTCATCGATTCCGCCCCCGGCATTCTCAATACACTGGAAGAAGTTTTCAGCTCCATGGGCGTTGACGTCGCCCGGAGCGACCTTGGCCGCTACATCGGCCCGCCCCTCCGCAAGAGCTTCGGCGAGCATTTCTCCGACCCTGCAAAAATCGAGGAGGCCACGAAGCGCTACCGCGTGAGCTACGCCGCCAAGGGCTGCCACGAGGGCGATGTCTACCCCGGCGTGGTGGAGATGCTGGGCCGTCTCAAGGCTGCGGGTCTGACCCTCTGCACGGCCACCTGCAAGCCCACCGACGTTGTGAGGCCCATCCTCGAAGAGCAGGGCCTTGCGCCTTACTTCTCCTTCGTGGGCGGTGCGTCCATGGATGAGAGCCGCGACAACAAGACCGACGTCATCCGCCACGTCCTCGCCCAGCCCGTCATGCAGGGCAAGCGGGTGCTGATGGTGGGCGACCGCCGGGACGATATGCAGGGCGCTGTGAACTGCGGGCTGGACGCCGCCGCTGTGCTCTACGGCTACGGCGGCAGGGAAGAGGTCGCCCCCTTTGCGCCGGTCTTCCTGGCCGCTGACTGCAAAGAGCTGACGGACTGGGCTCTCCGCCCGGTGGACGAGCTTTCCCATTCCTGAAACGAGAGGGACTGAATCTATGAGTCAAAAAAGACAACAACAAAACGAAACCATGACTCCCATGCAGCATCGGGCCGTTCTGGTCTGCATCCTCTGCGTGCTGGCGGTGCTGCTGACCTTCGGCATCACCACCACCCTCCTCAAAAAGGAGGAGCCCGCCCCCTCCGTCTCGGAGCCTGCAGAGGGACCCGCTGCCCCCGGCGAAGACCTGTCGGGCCACTACCAGATCGACAACGCCTCCACCGCTCTGCTGACGGAGACCGCCGACGCCGGCACGGACTATCTGAACGACACCCTTTTTCTGGGCGACTCCAACACCGTCCGCCTCTATAACAACGGCCTCATCTCCCTGCAGCAGTTCTGCGCCAAAGAGGGCATCGGCACCCAGGTAGCGCTCAACGAGGGCATCGTTACCTTTAAGAAGGATTCCAGCCACTACACCATCCCTCAGGCGGTGGCCATGATGAAGCCCCGCCGTGTGGTCATGACCTTCGGCACCAACGACACCGGGATGGAAGTCCCGGACTTCATCGCCCACTACACGGCCCTCATCCAGGCCATCCAGCAGAGCTACCCCTACACCGACATCATTGTCAACACGGTGCCGCCGGTCCCGGCTGACCACTCCAACTACCCCCACATGGATCAGGCCAAGATCGACGACTTCAACATGGCCCTTCTGGATCTCTGCGAGCAGCTGGGCGTCCGCTTCCTCAACTCTGCCGAGGCCCTCAAGGGCAGCGACGGCTACGGCATCGCGGACTACTACACCAGCGGCGACATCCACCTCAAGAGCGCCGGCCTCAAGGCAGTGCTGAACTATCTCCGCACCCACGCCCTGCAGACCGAGGACCGCCGCCCCGACACCAACAACATCCCCACCCGCACCATGGAGTATGTCTCCAACCCCAGCTCCGCCGTGGCCGCTCCCAGCTCGGAGGCTGTCAGCTCCAGCGAGAGTCAGGCCGAGAGCGCCAGCAGCTCGGAGAGCTCTTCCAGCGAGAGCACCAGCGAGGACAAGAAGTTCGAGGCCCGCTACCGTGTGGACAAGAACGGCGGCGGCACCCTGAGCGTCGGCAATGACACCGGCAACAGCTCTGTGACCTACACCGTCACCGACCCCGACAAATCCATCACCGTGACCGCTGTCCCGGCGGAGGGCCACGTCTTCGTCAAGTGGAGCGACGGCCTCACCAGCAAGACCCGCACCGACACCGACTTCAAGCAGAATCTGGACGTCACGGCAGTCTTCGGCACGGCCTCCGTCCACATCACCAGCGAGGGCAAGGGCGCTGTGGGCAGCTCCTACACCTTCAAGGCGACTTTGAGCGGCAAGTACGCCAAGACCGAGAACCTGCGCTGGTACGCCAACGGTCAGGAGGTCACGCAGGCCGCCGGAAAGTCCAGCATCACCGTGGTGGTGGACAGCTCCATGGCCAACGCTTCTTATAAGATCCACGCCGTCGTCACCTACAACGACTGCAAGGTGAGCAGCAACACCCTGACCATCACCATCGGCAGCGGTGTGACCAGCGAGTCCGGCTCCACCAGCAGTTCGTCCTCGTCCCATGCCGGTTCTTCCGGCAGTACATCCTCCTCCTCTGCAAGCTCGGGCAGCTCTTCCCACAGCACCAGCAGTTCGTCGTCCGGCAGCTCCAAGGCAGAGTCGGAGTCCGAAAGCAAGGCCGAGTCTAAGGCAGAGTCCAAGGCCGAGAGCGAAGCTGAGTCTAAGGCAGAGCCCAAGGCCGAAACCAAGCCGGAAGCCTCCGCCAGCAAGGAAGCCGAAAGCAAGGCAGAATGACGCCCCGCACCTTCCTCTGCAAAGCCGCATAGGCTGAGCCGAGAGGAGGCGAGCGGATGTTCCGTGAAGAAATGCAAGTCCTCGGCCTGCCCGGCGCAGAAGATGTGACCGACGGCAGCGTGGACTACTACGACATGGATTGGGAAAACGTCGAGAACGGCGTGACGGAGGAGCAGATGGCAAAGTGCATCGCAAAAGCGTGCGCCTGCACGCCACACTGCAAGTGCAGCGGGAACCTGCCGGACCAGTCTGACGAAGAAACCTATGAAATGACGTTGGAAGGATAAAAAATACGAGAAGCCAGCTCTGCCGGGCGGGGCTGGCTTCTCGCTGTTCTTAAATCGCAGACCGCAGCCGCGCCCGCTCAAGGCGGCAGGCAGCTCGAAACATGATAGAGAAGGGAAAGAAACATGGCAAAATATTATTGCATCCTCTTCGATGCAGACAATACGCTCCTGGACTTTGACGCCGCCGAGAACAAGGCGCTGGCCGAGACGCTGGTGGAATACGGCATCGAGCCGGACGCCGGGACGGTGCAGACCTACCGGGACATCAACTCGGAGCTCTGGCGTCAGCTGGAAAAGGGCCAGATACGCCGCGACAAGCTGATGGGGGAGCGCTTCACCCGCTTCCTCAAGGCCATCAACGCAGCCGGTGACGGCGTGGAGATGAACCGCTGCTACCTCGACCACCTCTCCTCCCACCCCGACCTGATGACCCCCAATGTGCCGGACGTCCTCGGGGAGCTTTCCGAGGTGGCGACGCTGGCCATCGTGACCAACGGCTTCGAGAAGGTGCAGAGCCGCCGGGTGGCAGAATCCGGCATCGGGGCCTACCTTGAGGACGTCTTCGTCTCCGAGAAGCTGGACAGCGAGAAGCCCAGCCGCCGCATCTTCGACTCCGCCCTCCGCGCTCTGGGCGTGGAGAACCGGGAGCACGTCCTGGTGGTGGGCGACAGCCTCACCAGCGACATTCAGGGCGGCGTGAACGCGGGCCTCGACACCTGCTGGTTCAACCCCGGCCACGCCGAGAACCCGGGCAAGGTGAGCCCCACCTACGAGATTGCCTCGCTGGAAGAGCTCTACCCGCTGGTGATGGAGCCGGAAGAGCTGGCGAACCTCGGCCTCAAGCACCGCCGTCATCAGCTGTAACGGCGGGAATGTCCCCATCCACCCTACTGGAAAAGAACACGGAAGAACGATATGCTGATTCATTTGGAAAAACTCGGAAAGAGCTTTGGCGAGAAAGTCGTCCTGCACGACGTGAGCGCCAGCGTGGAAAAAGAAGACCGCATCGGCATCGTGGGCCAGAACGGCGCAGGCAAGACGACCCTGCTCAAAATTCTGACCGGCGTCTACACCGACTATGACGGCGAGTTTAGCGTGACCCACGGCGTGACGCTGGGCTATCTGGAGCAGAACGCAAAGCTCGATGTCACGCTGGATATTTATGGGGAGATGCGCTCTTCCTTCGCCCCTGTGCTGGACGCCATGGCCCAGATGCAGATCTTGGAAAAGAAGATGGCGGCCTCTCCCGACGACGCCGCCCTTCTCGAAAAGCACGACGAACTGCAGAACATCATCGACGCCGCCGACGGCTACAACATGGACGTCAACATCAAGAAGGTGCTGTCCGGCATGGGCTTTGCGCAGGATACCTGGAGCAAGAATGTGGGCGTCCTCTCCGGCGGTGAGCTGACTCGTCTCCGTCTGGCCAAGCTCCTCCTCGAGAAGCCGGACGTCCTCATTCTGGACGAGCCCACCAACCATCTGGACTTCGCCACCATGGAGTGGCTGGAAAACTACCTCAAGGGCTACTCCGGTGCCGTTCTGGTGGTCAGCCACGACCGCTATTTCCTCGACAACGTCTGTACCAAGATCTGGGAAGTCTCCTTCCAGACCATGACCACCTACAAGGGCAACTTCTCGGCCTATCTGCCCCAGAAGGAAGCCGCCGACGCCCTGCGCCAGAAGCAGCACGACGCCGACGTGGCGCTGGCCGAAAAATTACAGGACTACATCGACCGCAACCTCGTCCGCGCCTCCACCACCAAGATGGCCCAGAGCCGCCGCAAGCAGCTGGAAAAGCTGGAGATCACCGAGGCCCCTCAGGACGAGACCAACCAGCTCAAGTTCCGCTTCGAATACGACGTGGAGCCGTGGAATGAGCTGGTGCTGCTCAAGAACCTGACCATTCAGATCGGCGACCGCACCCTGCTGGAACCCTTCACCTATACGGTCTGCCGCGGCCAGCGGCTCATCATCGCCGGCCCCAACGGCGCAGGCAAATCCACCCTGATGCAGGTGCTGGACGGCAAGCGCCGCCCCTCCGGCGGCATGGTCCGCCTTGGCACCGGCGCACGGCCCAGCATCTTCGCCCAGCAGCAGAACCGCATCGGCGCGGGCCGCGTCATCGACGTCATCTGGAACA
>ENA-OUQS01001449-OUQS01001449.1-human-metagenome-genome-assembly--contig:-NODE-1449-length-19977-cov-3.572332_pt1 | contig 19977 bp, 18 predicted proteins | sample MGYA00248463_ERZ548848 | MGnify/ENA primary metagenome ERZ548848 (study PRJEB26491, sample SAMN04978192) | human metagenome | host: Homo sapiens | study: EMG produced TPA metagenomics assembly of the... | reverse complement strand
TTGATCACTCGGTCCATTTTTTACATACCTCCTTGGCCTGCTGCCATTTTAAAGCAAAAAGATCCCAAAGAACTTACATTTCCTGGGATCTCTGATTATACATTTTTTAAAAATTCTGCTACTTCTTCATCCGTGATCAGAACATTGATATATCCACCTTTTAAGACACTTAAGATTGCTTCGGCCTTCTCCATTCCGTACGCCACCCCAACGCGGATTGGAATTCCTTTTAGTTTCCCTAATGGTAAGCAGATCAGCTGGTCTTCCACTGGATCATCGATCATATTGCCGTCTGCATCAACTACAAAACCAATGACTTCTCCGATACCGCCTTTTTCTTCCAAGCGTCTGTATTCTTCTCTCGTGATCGTCTCTGCTTCTACTACAGAGTTTACAATCTCTGCATTCGCCTGTACCGTACCGATTCCAACAAACGCTGCGTCTGCATTCGCTGCCATCTCTAAAATATCACGAATACTCTTTTCCTGTATAAACGCATCTCTTACTGCTGGAGAACTAACAAACTGCGGAGCTAAGATCTGATATCCATTACCGTTTAACAGCTTTGCAGTCTCTTCTGTCATATAGTTTGAAAATGCCAGTCGATATTCTTTATCAACCGTTGTTAATACATTGGTTGCGCCCTCTAACGGCACCACATTGACATTCTCTAATCTTAGAAATCTGCGTCTTACATCTTTCTCCAGGGATGATAACATCTTCCGCAATGTCGTACCTCGCGACATTGCCAGTGTCATATTGCTTTCCATAATCCTAAGCAGATAATCTGCTGTATAAAATGCAACTGTCTCTCCGATGTCTTCATCCTTACGCTTGGATGCAATGATTGCCTCTTTCAGACCAAATTTGTTCTCAAGTTTCTCTTCCATGGAGATCCTGGAAGTATCTAAATGATTGATCCGGATCTCCACGTAACCTTCTTTCTTTGCTTTCGTTATAGCCCTTGATACCGTAGCTCTTGAAACATTCAATATCTTTGCTATTTCCTGTTGTGACATGCCTTGTTTATAGTGCATCTCAACAACTTTGGCGATAAACCGTTCTTCTCTCAAATTCTATGCCTTTACCTTTCTCATCATCATACCAATTCTATCTTCTTTAGTATAATAGGCAGTAAGACATTTCGTCAATTCTTACGAATGAAAAATTGGTTTTTCTGTTAAATAATTACTCCTATGCATCCCAATACTAAAGAAGCAATTGTAAGTCCGATGGTTGCTTTGAAATAGTTTCTGCTCTTTGATAAATATTTCCATACAAGTAATACGACAACTAATGGAAGGATTCCTGGAAGGATAGAGTCAAGGATTGACTGGATAGTTGTTGTATATGTACTTGTTGCGATCTTTAATGGTGTAGTTACTGTTACATATGTTGATGCTAATCCACCCATCATGAACAGTCCTAAGATACTTGCACCAGCAATAATCATATTAACTAATCCGGATTTTAACATATTTTCTGCGAAAGAATATCCATATGTGTAACTTCTTTCTGTCAAAATGTATCCGATGATAAAGCATACAGTTGTCAAACAAACAATAGGTCCGATTCCTCCAATTGGATTCCCTTTCTGAGCTAATGGAAGGAATAATCCAATGAATAAGTACATTAATGTTGACCATGAGATTGTATCACCGATACCTGCTAAAGGTCCCATTAAACCAGTTTTTAAGTTGACGATCATTTCTCCTGGGATTTCATCGTATACCTGGGATTTCTTTTCTTCCATCGCAAGAGAAAGTCCTAAGCAAGGTCCTCCACCCCAGTGAGCTTCTGAGTTAAAGAAGATCATGTGACGTTTCAGTGCTTCAATATATCTTTCTTTGTTACCTTTGTAGAATTTCTTTAATGCTGGTGTCATAGCTGTACAGAACATTGGAGCCTGCATACGTTCAAAACTGTGTCCAACTTCTGCGAAGATCCACCATAATGTCCAGGATTTAAGCACTTCTCCTTTGGATAAAAGTCTCTGTCTTAATCCTGCTGCTTCTACTTCATCTTCTTCATCTTCATCCTCATCTTCGTCCTCGTCATCATCAGCACTGACTGTATAGTCTTTTGCTGTAAATGTCAAATATAAGAATGTTAAGAATGCTCCTACTAATAATAGAGGAATTGTTCCGATCTTTGTATACTGGATTAAGAAGAATCCTGCAAAGAAGAATGGAACGAATTTTGGTTTTGAAATAAGGTTTGCGATAATCGCAAATCCAACTGCTGGCAGACAAGCTCCCATTGCTGATAATCCGTTTGTTAACCATTTTGGAATATCATTTAAGACTCCCTGCATCATTCCTGCTCCAAAGTAAAGAGCAATTGTTACTGGTACTGCGAATGCAAGACATCTGATGATACCTACATAGATAACAGACCATCTTGTCATTCCTGCTGCGTTACCCTGTTCTACGAATTTGTCACCTTTCTGTGCGAAGAATCCAGCCATTAAGTATAATAAGTTGGAAATCTGTACACCTAAAAGTCCGACTGGTACAGCAAGTGCTACCGCTGCGTTTGTATCAAGTCCTGATACCAATGCTACTGGAATCGCAATGTACGCTGCCAGACATGGATCGGATGGCTGGTTACCACCAGCGGCGATAACTCCTAAATAGATCAGCTGTAAGGATGCTCCTACGATCATTGCCTGCGTCATATTTCCCATGATCGCACCGATCATAACTGCGTTAAAGATTACTGTATTGTATGCAAATGCACCCCATGTATACGGAATACAGGTTTTTGCAAGACCACAAAATAGACCTAATAATATGGCCTGTGTAAGTGAAATTGTCATAGCTTTTCCTCCTTTTCAAGTTCCTCTACTGAACATTTGGAAATGTCTTCTTGATCATATCCAATGATTCTTTTTTATCTGTTGGCTGTGTCTGGAAATATATTTTTACCCCATCTCTTTCCAGATCAAATAAAGTCTGTGCCTCTTCTTCCGTAAATCCTGTTGATTTATAAATCTGTTTACGGTCTCCGACGATTGACATATTTCCTAATGTGATTTCGTCGAATTTCACTCCTTTATCTGCCAGTTCCTTGATCTGCTTGACATCTTTGAATAATACGAAAACACTTAAGTTTCCAAATTTATTCTTCTCCCAGATCTCTACTGCTTTGTCTACAGAAAAGATGCTGACTTTGATCTCTGGTGGTGCTGCAAATTTTAAGACGTTTTTCTGCATCTTGTCTTTTGCCACATTGTTATCGATTACCACGATCTTCTGCGCCTTGAACACCTTTACCCACTGTGTTACCACCTGTCCATGAATTAATCTGTCGTCAACTCTTACTGCTAAACTCTTTGCCATGATAGATCCTCCTTTCATCATGATTTGTATGATAAATTATTCATCATCCTCGTCATCGTCACTTAAAAATCCTTCGACATCTACTCTTAACACCCCTGCCTGTCCGTTGCTTACACAATCCAGACTGAATTCTTTTCCTTTCATGGATTCTCTGGAAAGGATCGCATTTACCAACATCGGCAGGTTCATTCCTGCTACGATTTCTAATGGCTGTTCTGTTTCCTGAATATGGCGCATCACCTGGTTGCAAGGTGTTCCGCCGAACAGATCTACCATGATGACCGTTCCTTCTGGAAATTCATTTAATGTTTTTACAAAACTCTCTCTGTATTGATCAATGTCATCTCCCGGCTCTAGAGAATATGCTGCGATATTCTCCGCATCACCAAACAACATGCTTGCCGTCTCCACAAGTGATACTGCAAATGGTCCATGACTTAATAAGATGATTCCTGGTACCTCAGGATTCATGTTCTCTGATCTGAAACTCTTCACTCTCTTCCTCCTAGTTTCTTGGTTGTCTTGCTGCTTCATTCCCGATTGTGTATGTGTTAACTAATGTGCACTTACGTTCATTAACCTTATTATAGCACCTTATGTTTTAATGTCAATACAATTCTGCAATTTTTTTCATTGTTATGGAATTTTGCAATTTTGTAACAAAAAGGAGACTATATTCTGAGCCTTTCTCAGCCTTATAGTCTCCTTTTTATCTTCAAATATCTACAGATGATTTCCATCTATGTTCTTGATCATTTATAATTATTCTTTGATATCGACCAGATACTGTGCAACTTCCTCATCTGTGATCAGCACATTAATATATTCTCCACGCAGAACTCCCAGAATACAATCTTTCTTCTCAATTCCATAAGCCACACCTACACGAATTGGGATCTTCTTAAAATCATCCAGATCCAAACTAATCAAATGATCCTCAAAACGGTCTTTGATCAGATTACCCTCTTTATCTACCACATGAGACAAGATTTCTCCAGTTCCTCCCATCTTCTGCAGTCTCTCGAATTCTTCCATCGGAATCAATTCTGCATTGATCAGGGCAGAATTATGGTTCAAAGTCCCAATTCCTGCAACTGCGATATCGGCATTCTTCGCAAGATCGAATACCTCTTTGATACTGTCTTCCTGCATAAAATACTGCTTGGCTTCTGTTCCTGATACATACTGCGGTGCCAGCATTTGATAACTATTGGCATGGAAAATCCTTGCCACCTCTTCAATCAGATAATTGGAATATGCCATTCGATACCCCTTATCTTTTGATACCGAAATATTCGTTGCCGCCATCAATGGCACAACGTTCACATCATCCGTCTTTAAAAACTTTAACCGGACATCATTGCCCAGATATTCCACCATATTCTGCAGAGTGACTCCTCTGGTCAGTGCGATCGTCATATGGTTCTTCAGCGTCCTTAACAGATAATCAGATGCATAAAATGCAATCTCATCTGCCAATTCATCTTTATTCTGTGCACTTGCAATGACCGCTTCCTTCAGCCCATATTTCTCTTCCAGCTGATTTTCCAGACTGACCGTTGCATCTTCCGGATAATTGATCTTGATCTGGACATATCCTTCCCTTCTTGCCTGTGCGAGAATTCTTGATATGGTTGTTCTTGAGACATTTAATCTCTTCCCGATCTCTTGCTGCGACATTCCCTGCTTATAGTGCATCTCCACAACTTTAATAATAAAACGTTCTTCCCTCAATTTGTTTCCCTTTCTCCATCAAATCAACTATAATCTAGTATCAGTATATAAAATTAGGACAAGCTCCGTCAATTCATTTGCTCTCGAAACTACTAAAATATTCTTCCACCCATCGATCTGATCTGGTCTTCCCAGTCTTTTTTCATCTCCTTGGATGGTACTTCATACTCTTTCTGCTCCATGCGCCCAATTCTTGCATCTTTTGCCACGCCGAATTTATGATATGGCATTAGTTCCACACCTTTTAAATCCTTCATCTGGATGCTTCGTGCAGCGATTCCCTGAAAATGTTCTCTGGTGTCATTTAATCCCGGAATGATCGGGCATCGAAGAACGATCTTAGCCCCTTGTGCATATAAGGTTTCCAGATTTTTAAGAATCTTTTCATTGCTGACCCCAGTAAATTCCTTATGTTTTTCGTCATTTGTCTCTTTGTAATCCCACAAAAACTCATCAACATAAGGCAGTACCTGCTGATAGTGTTCTAATGGTGCAAATCCACTAGTCTCCATTGCAGTGCGGATTCCCTGTTTTTTGGCTTCCTTTAATAACTCCAGTGTGAAATCAAACTGGAGCATAGGTTCCCCGCCGGATACTGTGATCCCGCCATTGCTGTTTTTGAAAAAACGCAGATCTTTCATCACATCGTCGATAACTTCCTTGACACTCATCCATTTTCCAACGGGTTCCAGTGCCCCGTAAAGGCATTTCCTTGCATACTGCAGCTTTTCATCTTCTGATTTTATATACAAGTCATGCATGTTTTTGAAAATATATCCACATTTTCCGCATCCTCGGCACTTATTTTTAATATACTGTATACCGACTTCTGTGGTTAACCCTTCTGGGTTGTGACACCAAAGACAACGAAGAGGACATCCTTTTAAAAAGACATTGCTTCGGATGCCGTCTCCGTCATGAATGGAAAAATGCTGGATTCCGAATACTAATCCTTTTGTATCCATAACGCACTTCTCCTTATCATTCTATATTTTGCCTTGTGTTTCTTTTATGCTTCTCCGTATAATGTACGGTTAATGATCTCTGTCTGCAGAACTTTATCCAGATTGACAAAGAACTCGCAATATCCACCGACACGCACGATCAGATCTCTGTGTTTTTCTGGATGAATCTGAGCGTCTTTTAAGTCTTCCATGTTTGTTGTATAAATCTGCACCTGAGGTCCGCCATTTTCAATGTATGCTTTCAACAGCTGTTCGATGGCTTTCTCACCTTTTTCTTCATTTAGGAAAGACGGATTGATCTTGAAGTTTAATGCATAACCTCCTGTGACAAGATCATCATTTAAATGAAGAACAGAATTTAACAATCTGGTTGGTCCCTGTTCATCTCTTCCCTGACTTGGTCCCATACTGTCACTGAAAGCTTCTCCTTTCATTCGGCCATCTGGTGTCGCTCCTGCGATCTCTCCATGGTAAATGTGGAAGAAGTATCCAAATAATGTGGATACGAATTTATCTGTTTTGGCTTTCTTATTTAGATCCATAACCGCTTCGTTAAAATGACTTAAGACATCATTTGCAATATCATCGACTTCATCGATTCCATTTCCATAAGATGGTGTTTCTTTTAACAGCATTGCCTGCATCTCTTCGTATCCTTCGAAGTTCTTCTGCAATGCATCGTACATCTCTTCCATCGTAATCTTCTTTTCATCGAAAATGAATTTCTTCACGGCACACAGAGAGTCTGCAACGGTTCCGATTCCATAAGCATAAACAGACCAGTGCATTGGACATTCGCTTCCACCTTGCAGCATATCTTTTCCATTCTCCAGACATCCATCGATCAGCAGTGAACAATATGGATCATAGCACTGATCTTTCATTGTCGCTTTTTTCTTCACTACATCCTGATAATCTGCTTCGACTGCCTCATCTACTTCTGCATAGTATAACTTCATGAAATCATCAAATGTCTGAATCTTCTCTGGATTCTTCTTCCATTCTTTCATAACATTCTCGATCAGTACTGGGAAGGCAATTGCTTCACATACACCCCAGTTTGGCTGCTTTCCTGGAACCATGATCTCTACACATCCCATGTTGTAGTAATCATTGGCATCTTCCTGGGAATATCCAAGCTTCTTCATGTTCGCAATCCACACATCATCATTTAATAACTGAGGTTGTCCACATCCTGCTTTAGCTGTTTCTACTGCCTGTGTATAAAGCCAGTCTGGATTTGCTTTGTTCACTCTCAGTCCGATATTTGGATATGGCATTCCAACATCTGCTGCTGTCTGAAGACAGATTCTTGTCAGTTCATTAGATGCATCCTTTCCATCTCTTGTGATTCCGCCAAGTGTGACACTCTGTACTGTTCTCATCTTTGGTTCATTGACTTTCAGCCACAGACAGGATAATAATTCCTGTGCTTCTGCCGCATCAATTCTTCCTTCTTTGACATCTTTCTCATAATATGGATACAGGTACTGGTCGATTCTCGCAAATGATAACGCAGATCCACCCTGCATACTTGCGATGATATGGAGCATCCATGTAAACTGGATTGCTTCATAGAATGTATCAGCTGGTTTTGTTACTGTTTTTTCACAGATTGCTGCCATGACTTCAATCTCTTGTTTTCTTGTTTCTGAGATTTCTGCCTGTTCTTTGTAGTTTCTTAAAGTTTCCGCATAACGTTTGATAAAGTCTGATCCTGCCTGCGCTACGATCAATGCAGCTTCATAATATTCTTTCTTCTCTGGATCTTCTGCTTTTGAAAGATATTCTTTTACTTCTGCGATCAGTTTGTCAAATCCTTTTGCGATCATCTTTCCATAGTTTAAGTTAATATGGTTTCCTAAAAACCATGGAAGATCATTGTATGTTTTCTTCATTTCCTCATCGTATGGAATCTTAAATGCACGTTCTAATTCTCTTCCGATCTCATAATCTTCGATATCTGCATCTTTGTATTTCTCCTCCATATCTGAGATAACCTGCTGAAGATCTTTAAATTCGATGCTGGCATCATGATGTACACGGGACATTAAGGACCAGCGACTCTTCTTACTTGTGAAATCGTCTTCAAAACTTTTGGCATGGTCTTCTCCAAACTGGATGCTTCCGTCAAAATCCTGATCTTGTTTCTTCTTTGCTAAATATTCTTCAATGACTTTCGTTGCGTAGTCATGTTGTTCTTCTTTGCTCATCACGTTTTCATACAGCTGGCACATACCTAACATCGTTCCTGCAAGTTTTTCATATGGGAGAACCTGTTGTTCTACGGTTTTTAATACATGAGCAAATGCTTTTGCTCTTCGGATCTGTGTTGGCTCTCCTTCTGTCTCGTTTAATGATTCTGCTACATATTGATAAAGGTATGTTTTTCTAACACCTGCGTCGTTTAAGTTCTGGATATTTTCTTTTAAATCTTTGATTCTCTGGTTCAATTGGCTCTCCTTTCCTATTTTGTGTGCACATATGTGCACTACTGTGTTCCTTTGTGTCTTTAATATAACTCTTGTGTGAACGATTGTCAATTAATATGTAATTTTTTTCAATTTTATTTTCAATAAAAAATATAAAGAACCATGATTTTACAAGATTTCTCTTCCAAGAAAAATCCTCCTTTTTATTTATGTAGCCTTTCTATAAATGAAAAAGAAACTGCCATACTTTTTCGTATATGTCAGCTTCCTTTTTCATTTCTATGATATCTTTCAAATTTCTATCATATTTCAAATTCCTATCATATCTTTTAAATTTCCATAATATCTTTCAACACCTGATTAGAAAATTGTCTGATCACTTTATCTGCCTTACTGATATCCTGCTTTGGTGCATCTTCTGGTGCATATCCAATGCAATACATACCTGCACTTTTTGCTGCATGAACTCCTGCTGTGGAATCTTCAACAACAATACATTCTTCTGGTTTCTTGCCAAGTGCCTCTGCTGCTTTTAAGAAGATCTCTGGATCTGGCTTTCCATTTTCACATTCGGAACCACTGATAAATGCATCAAAATAGTCGGTAATTCCGAATAAATCCATGTTCTTCATAATATCTTCCTTCAATGAAGAGGAAGCAACTGCAAGTTTGAAACCGTTCTCCTTCAGTCCATGAATTAAATCAACAACTCCTGGCATTGGTTTCAGTCCTTCTTCTTCGACCAGTTTCTTCCGAACTTCTACCCACTGATCAATGTAGTAAGGAACTTCTTCCTTCAAACCAAATTCTTTCTTCATCTCGGTCCACATAAATTCATGCGTTGTTCCAAGGAATTTATCATGATAATGCCAGTCTACATTAACTCCCGCCATCTGAAGCTGTATATGTTTTGCTTTTACATTTAAATATTCAGAATCTGCGATCACGTCGTCCATATCAAAAATTACTGCTGTCATCATACCCCTGCCTCCTTTGTTGTAATAATATTGGTTACATCTATTAACTTTAATATATACGATGCATGACTTTTTTCAATATTTTTTAGTTGTATACATTTTCTATCCTATATTTTCTATGATAATTTCCTATAGCATGTTTTCCTTTTTGTCCCCTATGTTTCCTTCAACATAACAAAAAGCCCCTTTCGTATTCAATAACGCAGGGGCTTTTGCTTATATACTCATAATTTTATCCGAACTAAACTGTAATAAATCCTAATCCTTCAAGTACTGAGAACACTAAGATTGCAACAATACAGATTGGTGCAATATACTTAACCATAATAAGGAATAGTGATTTTCTCTTAAATTCCCCAGAGCTTTCAACTTCATCAACAATTACTTTTGGCTTGATGATATAACCGACAAATAAACATGTTAAGAATGCTGCGATTGGCATTAATACACTGTTACTGATGAAATCAAAGAAATCAAGGAAGTCAAATCCTAAAATCGTAATATTGCTCCATGCTCCAAATCCTAAAGATGATGGAACTGCTAGTAACAGAGCAATGATAAACATTGTAATACATGCAGTTCCTCGTTTCATATGGAACTTATCCATCAGAACTGCTACGAGTGTTTCAAGCAGCGAAATGGAAGAGGTAAGTGCTGCAAGTAACACTAAAATAAAGAATACTGCTGCAATAACACTTGAAAAAGCCATACTGTTAAATACTTTTGGAAGCATCACAAACATCAAAGACGGACCTTTTGCAAGCATGGATGAATCTCCGTTTGAGAATACAAACACAGCTGGTACGATCATAAGTCCTGCAAGGAAAGCAACCCCTGTATCAAAAATCTCAACCTGTGTGACTGATTTCTCAAGGTCAGCTTTCTTTGGCATATATGATCCGAATGTGATCATAATACCCATAGCAAGGGACATCGAATAAAATAACTGTCCAAGTGCAGCTAAGATCGTTGTCGGACCAAATCCTTTTAAACTTGGTTTTAAATAATATGCAACTCCAGCCATCGCCCCTGGTCTTGTGATACAGAATAAAGAAACTCCGATCAACAAGACGATCAAAACTGGCATCATGATCGTGCTGACACGTTCTACTCCGCCTTTGACTCCTCCTGCAACAACCACTGTTGTAGCGATCAGGAAAACAAGAACACAGATCATAGGTTCTGCTGATTTGCTGATAAACCCTGTAAAGAATGTATCAGAGGCGGCATTATGAATCCCTCCCTGAAGCGATACCAGTGCATATTTTGTAACCCATCCACCGATAACACAGTAGTACGGGAAGATAATAAACGGAATGATCGTTGTAAGATATCCGATAAATGTATGCTTCTTGCTAAAGTGTCCAAATGCACGGATCGCACTGGTTCCTGCCTTTCTTCCAAGGGCAACTTCTGTGATCATCAGTGAAAATCCAAATGTTAATGTAAGGATCAGATAAGTTAATAAAAATGTTCCTCCGCCATACTTGGCTGCAAGATATGGAAATCTCCAGATGTTTCCAAGACCTACGGCAGACCCAGCCGTTGCAAGAACGAACCCTAAACGGCTCGAGAATCCACTTCTTTCATTACTCATAATATTAAGTACCTTCTTTCATATATATTCAGATACGTAAGGATATGTATCTGGCTCTGCCGGAGATCTTAGATATGAATCCTGCATGGCAGGATTCCCAGCCTGGATGCTGAATTCTATTTAGATGACGTCCACATCTTCTCCGGCAAGGACGGCATTCATATTACGTACAGAACACATCTTTCCACACATTGTACATGTATCTTCTCTCTCTGGTGTTGATTCTGCACGGTATCTTCTTGCCTTTTCAGGATCAAGAGCAAGTTCGAACTGTTTCTCCCAGTCAAGTTTCTGTCTCGCAGCTGCCATCTGGTTATCCCAATCCATAGCGCCTTTTACACCTTTGGCAATATCTGCTGCATGTGCTGCAATCTTAGAAGCCATGATTCCTTCTTTCACATCATCGACATTTGGAAGACGCAGATGTTCTGCTGGTGTTACATAACATAAGAAGCTTGCTCCAGAAGCTGCAGCGATCGCTCCACCAATTGCAGATGTGATATGGTCATATCCAGGTGCAATATCTGTTACCAGAGGTCCAAGAACATAAAATGGTGCTCCATGACAAATCGTCTGCTGAATCTTCATATTTGCCTGAATCTGGTCCATTGGCATATGTCCAGGTCCTTCGATCATAACCTGTACATCCTTCTTCCATGCACGTGCTGTTAATTCTCCTAATGTTACTAATTCTTCGATCTGTGAAATATCACTTGCATCAGCAAGGCATCCTGGACGACATGCATCGCCAAGGCTTAGCGTTACATCATATTCGTTACAGATATCAAGGATTTCATCATAGTATTCGAAGAATGGATTCTCATTACCTGTTGCTTCCATCCATGCAAAGATCAGAGAACCACCTCGAGACACAATGTTCATCTTACGTTTCATTGCCTTAAAACGTTCCGCTGTGTTTCGGTTGATTCCACAATGGATCGTCATAAAATCTACACCATCTTCTGCATGCATCTTAAAAACATCGATCCATTCACGAGACGTGATATCCTTTAATGCTTTATTGTAATAAACAATCGCATCGTAAATAGGTACGGTACCAAGGATTGCTGGACATTCATCGACAAGTTTCTTACGAAATACATGAGTATGTCCAAAAGAAGAAAGATCCATGATAGCTTCTGCACCCATCTCTACGGCTTTATTAACTTTCTCCATCTCAACATCTAAATTTAGACAATCTCTGGATGTTCCAAGGTTTACATTGATCTTTGTCTTCAAAGAATTCCCGATTCCAAATGGCTTTAAACACTTGTGGTTCTTGTTTGCAGGGATGACAATAGTTCCAGCCGCAACTTCTGCCATAAGGTCTTTCACGTCAATTCCTTCATAGGCAGCAACTGCTTCCATCTCTTTCGTTACAATTCCCTGTCTTGCTGCGTTCATCTGTGTTGTGTACTTCATGATTGAAAACCTCCAAAATATAAGATTTTGGGAGACTCTTATTCGGTTTTGTTTATTTTATCATCATTCTGTCTTGTTGAGATAAAAAAAGACAAACTTTAAAAAGCCTGTGATGCTGCTTTACAGTTCGTCTTGTATTCATAGCATCCAAATCCCTACGACGGCATTATCCGTATCAGGTCCATGGTCGAAACTCTCGTTTCCTCTCAGCTAAGGTATCACCTTTTAAGCTCCCATTTCAGTTACACCAATATTGTACCATCCTAAAAGGCAGATAGCAAGAATTTTGTATCCTTGTTATCTGCCTTTTGTACTTCTTTATCTTTATATTTTTCTTTTATTTTACTGGTCTGGCGATCGCTGCAACTTTGCGGTACCATGGATAGCTGTAAGACACACTGCTTCCATCTGCATGTACGATCGTGTCATTTCCAACATACATGGCGATATGGTCGATATTTTTATATCTTCCATTCTTTCCACTTCGTTTACGGTAAAAGATTAGATCTCCCGGAAGTAATCTGTCTGATTTTCCGTTATATGTAGAAAGTTTTAATAATTTCTTCTTTTTTCCACACCATTTAGCAATATCTGCAGCTGTTGGTGCATAGCTCTTACTTCCAAAATTCACACCATATGGTTTATAAGATTTCCACACAAAAGAACTGCAGTCCACATAACCTTTCCGCATTCGTTTTGCCTGACTGTATCTTGGTTTTGTCTTACAGATCGCTTGAGCTTTACTGACTCCTTTGTATACTTTGGATTTTAAGATATAAATATTAAAAGATACACTCGCATTATCAGCACTGATCGTTAAGGTTGTCCTTCCGTATTTTTTTCCTTTTGTTAATCCATTTGATGATACAGATGCATATTTTGTATTTCCAACTTTATATGTAACTGGTGTATATCCGCTGGCTCCTGATACTTTATAAGATACTTTTTGCCCTTTTTTCAGAATACAACTGGCTCTATATTGTGGATCTGTGCACTTTACAGTTGCTTCCAGACAAATTCCATCTACATATACGTATATCTTTCTGGTTTGTTTTGCATATCCGTAAAATGTCCCATCATCCGATACATAAAAATTATGGTTATTATCTGCTCGATAGATAATGCGTTCTTGTCCATTCATCGAGTTGCCTTCTAATTCAACTTTCCCTTCGTTATAAAGAACCGTTGCAAGTTTGTTATTCTTTAATCTCGGATTGGAAATCTGGATATGCATTTCTTTTGTTTCAATACTTTGATATTCTGTTCCTTCATCTGTTATGATATTTAATCGGACTGTTGCATCTCCTATGGATCTTCCTATAATCCTTGCAGTCTTCTGATCTGCTGATACCTCCATCGCAATATGATCATTTCCATTGACGATCTGCCAGTTATATTTCAGATTATCTCCATAATCATAAGAATCGTTATATTTTAATGAAATATTTCCGCCAACAGCAACACCTGCATTGGTGTCAGAATCATAGAAGTCAATATCATATGTTGCAGCTTCTTCCGGTGAATCGTATCCACCCCATAAGTTATATCCTGCTTTGTTTATCTTATTCGTTGTCTTTCCCATGCCAGTCTTACTTGCTGCTGATACTGGCATGATCTGAATTGATAACATTCCTATGATCACTGAAAGCGTACATACGCACAGCTTTTTCATCACTTTTTTCACTTTATTTCTCCCCATTTATCTTGTTTCTCTTAATGTATATTCGACTATTTATAAAATTTAATTCATTACATTGACTGTTTTTCCTTCCATCCAGCATTTCACATTATCAAAATCAATGATCGCACGTTTTACCAATGCTTCTTTTGTTGCAAATGCAACATGTGGTGTCGCGATCAGATTCTTTGCATGTAAGAGTGGATGATCTTTTGATACCGGTGGTTCATTCTCAAAGACATCAACGGCTGCTCCTGCAATCTTACCGTTATTGAGTGCTTCAGCTAATGCTTCACTATCAACAACCGGACCTCTTGCCGTGTTGATCAAAACTGCATCTGGTTTCATCAATGCGATTTCATCTTTACCGATCAAACCTTTTGTTGATTCATTTAATGGAACATGTAAAGAAATAATATCGCAGTTATACAAAAGCTCTTCTAGTCCAACATATTTAACTCCCGGAAGATCTTTTTTTGTTCTTGAATATGCATATACTTCGCATCCAAATGCCTGCGCGATCTTTGCAACTCTTGTTCCGATCGCTCCTGTTCCTACGACACCAAATTTCTTTCCTTCAAGTTCAAATCCAACCAAGCCATCTTTAGTTCCTTCTTCTCTGACAACCTGGTTGCAGGAAATGATATTTCGATACAACGAGATCAACATTCCAAAAACAAGATCTGAAACTGCCGCATTGGAATATCCTGCACAGTTACATACCGTAATTCCTTGTTCTTTGCATGCATCCATCGCGATATGGTCGATTCCTGTAAATGCGACAGCTAACATCTTAAGATTTTTACATCCTTTGATGACTTCTGCATTCAACGGAAGATTCGCAACCATGATCACATCTGCATCATGTCCTCGTTCAATGAGACTTTCTGTGTCAGTTACTTTTTTCTGGTAAGATACGATCTCGACGGAATCTGGCAGTGCTTTGTGTGCAATCTCCATCAATTGATCTTCTTCTACACCAAGTGGTTCAATGATTACTAATTTCATAAAAATCGAATACTCCTTTCTTTTGTTTTACTTTTTTATTTTATCACTAAAACAGACATATGAAAATCTTTGTATTTCAGATTTTCATATGTCTGTAATTTTTATGAATCCTCACAGGATTTCCATTAAATTTTCCACAATATAATCCGGCTTAATCTTACTTTTTTCTACATCTTCCAGACTACTTTCTCCACTTAGTACCAAAATAGAAGTTACTGCACTTCCATCTGCTACTGCGATATCTGTATACAATCGATCTCCAACAATTGCAATTTCTTCCGGTTTATTTCCAGTCTCTTTTATAATATAATCCAAAGTATATTTGGATGGTTTTCCAAAAAATTCTGGAAATCTTCCGGTAGATGCTTCGATTAATTTTGCCATGGATCCACAATCTGGTAGAAACTTTCCATCTTCTGCTGGGCAATTCCAGTCAGGATTCATTCCAAAATAAATACATCCATTTCTAATATAATCACAAGCCTTTTTTAGTTTTTCATAATTTAACGTTGTATCAAATCCTAACAAAACTATATCTGGATTTTCTTCTGTTAATAAAAATCCTGCTTTTTTAAACTCTCTTTTTAATAAATCTGTTCCAACGATATAAATTGTTTTTCCCGGATAATATTCTTTTAAATATTCAATCGCAACATGATTGGAGATCATCATTTGTTGAGGCTTGATCTTAATTCCCATGCATTCCAATTTCCGTATATAAGTTTCTTGATCCTTAGATGAATTATTGGTAAAAAAATAATATTTCTTATGTTCTTTTTCTACACTTTTTAAAAATTGTTTCGTATATCCAAATAATTTATTCCCAAGATATATTGTTCCGTCCATATCTAGTACGAATGTTTTGATCCTATCCATTTCTTCTTTCATCCGCAATGCCTTCTTTCATAAAGATATCATTCTATGCATAAAATAACTCTGTCACTCTTTTTGCAATTTCCTTAATTTTTCTTTTTTCCACTGCTAATTGCAAAATGCTGTATCGATCTCTCACTCTATATCCTTCTAAAAGACTTTTATAAAATAATTCTTTTTCTATTCCAATTTCTTTTGGTGTATCTGGGGCCGCTATACGATCAAGTAAATCTTTACAGTACTTGGGTTCTGGCAAATTATTTCTCATATCCTTTGGAAGATCATCTTTCATTTGCTGAAAAATTTCAGCTATAACTACCGTTGCTATTCCTACTTTAATTCCATGCAATTCAGGAAATTCTCCTCTAGAAATAAAATCCATTTCCCAATAATGACTCAACATATGTTCTGCACCAGACGCTGGTCTTGAAATTCCAATTAATCCCATTGCAACACCTGTTAGGTTTAATGCTTCGATTAAATATAAAATTGCATCATCTTCTCTTTTCTTTAGACCATCAACATGTTCAATTACCTTACTTAACGCTCTTTCTACCAAAGTGACACACGTCTGACAATAATAATCTCCATTTAATTCTTTGGATAATTTCCAATCTGTTAATGCTGTTAATTTTCCTAAAACATCTCCAAAACCGGCTTGTATCAAACGTTGAGGTGCATTTTTCATAATCTCTGTATCTGCAAGTACTCCATATGGCAATGTGGCCTTAAAAGATATTTTTCTTCCGTTCAAGATCAACGGAGCACCATCTGCTACATAGCCATCCATGGATGGTGCTGTACATACGATCGCATATGGAATATCCGTTCTTGACGAAATATATTTTATAGTATCATTGATACTTCCTGACCCAACACCAATCATCAAAGTAACATCTGGATCAAGGTTCATAAGTACCGTTCCAATCACTTTTTCGTCCGGAATCAAAATCTTAGCTTCTGAATGTAATACTACATTTTTTACTTGAAACTCATCCTGTTTAAGAATTTTTAATACACTTTCTCCCGCTGCTATAAATGTATGATCATCGCTAACTAACAAAATCTTGCCTATTTTAAACGGATCTGCAATTTCTTTAATCCTTGGTAAGACTCCTTTTCCCATGATCATCTGTTTTATATTCATCTGGTGATGTTTTCCACAACTGCAATCAAACGCCACGTTTGACATCTGTTCTATTGTCATATTTAGAATTTCATCCATTTTATGTTCCTCCCTATTTCATAAACTCATTCTCATAAAATTGAATTCTTTGAACCTTTTGCGTAGAAGGTCCATCTCGAAATTCTCTATTCATAAAGATCTCCAATAAATATAATGCAAGTTGTGGTGCGATAATCCTTGCACCCATACACAGTACATTTGCATCGTTACTTAAAATTGCCCTTTCTGCCGAAAATGGATCATGACAAACTGCTGCTCTGATTCCTGGGACTTTATTGGCTGTCATTGCCATTCCAATTCCTGTTCCACATAACAAAATTCCTCTATCACATTTTCCATTTACTACATCGTTACATGTTTTTACAGCAATATCTGGATAAAGTACTTTTTGATTATTTTCGCATCCTTGATCAATTACTTCATGTCCTTGTCCTTCCAAATGTTTCTTAACAATCATTTTTAAATCATATGCTGCTTCATCGCATCCTAAAGAAATTCTCATTATTCTACCTCCCATGACATCTCTTTTCGATGCTTTTATTATATGAAGCAATTTATGCATATTCAATTATATTTATAGAACATTTGTTTAAATGCATTTTTTAATTTCATTATGTATACATTTGTTTTTACTAATCCTCATTTAACATTGCTTTTGCACATGCACTATCTGTGATCAATACATTAATATCATTTGCATTGATTGCTCCTTTTACCGCTTCTGCTTTATATTCTCCTCCTGCAATCCCAATTCGTATTTCAATCTTTGACAACTGCTCCTGTTCAATTCCAACAACTCTATTATTGAATTCATAAAACTTTTCCTTATTTCCATCCTTATCATAAAAACGTAAAGCTGACTCACCCACAGCACCTTTTGCCAGATATTCTTCTAATTCATCTTCCCCTAAATATCCTTCGTAAAAAAGTCCTGTCTTTCCAGCTTCTGGTACTCCAATACCTAATAGGGCTATCCTTAACTTGTTAAAATATCTATATATATATTTTACAGTTTCTTCATTCAAAAAAATCTGCTTTACTTTTTCCGATGAAAATACTGCGGGAGCTAAAAATTGTACATAGTCACCTCCAAATTTTTCTGCAAATTCTACTGCAATCCTATTCGATTGTACATCTTCCTTGTGTGTCCTTTTTTGAGATATTCCTCCATACATAGGAACAAATAATAGATTCTGTTTTTCAAAGTCATATTCTTTTGCAATCTGTGCAATATTATGTAGTGTTCTTCCCATCGTAACTCCAACACAATCTCCATCTCTAAGGATTGAGGTAAGATAGATAAATGCTGCTTCACTCAATCGTTCTCTTTGTTGATCTTTGGAATCTAATGGTTCATAATCAACCACGATCACTTCTTTTAAATGATATTTTTTCTGAAGCTGCTGCTCAACTTTTCCATAATCAAATTGGTCTGGATTGTTAACATTGATCTCTACTATTCCATTTTTTCTTCCAAGTTCCAACATTCTAGAAACACTAGTTCTTGATAATCCAAGAGTTTTACAGATTTCCATCTGATTTTTTCTCTCTATGTAGTACATATAACAGCATTTATAGATTAATCGTGTATTATCTATGATCTTTCGCATAAGTCTTCTCCTTATATGAGATTTTTTACAAGAAAAAACTGCCACACCAGTTTCCACCAATGTGACAGTTTCATTTACTTTATAGAAATTCAATCGAGTAAGTAAATCTCTTAATTATTTAAGAGTTACTTTAGCTCCCTGTTCTTCTAATTTAGCTTTGATGTCTTCAGCTTCTGCTTTAGATGCACCTTCTTTAACTACTTTAGGAGCTCCATCAACTAATTCTTTAGCTTCTTTCAGTCCAAGACCGGTCAGCTCTTTCACTAACTTCACAACAGCCAGTTTAGACTGACCACCTGATTTCAGGATTACGTCGAACTCGGTCTGTTCAGCAGCAGCAGCACCTTCGCCACCAGCAGCAGGAGCAGCTACAGCAACAGCAGCAGCTGCAGGTTCGATACCGTATTCTTCTTTAAGGATGTCAGCTAACTCTTTTACGTCTTTTACTGTCAGGTTAACTAATTCTTCTGCAAGTTTTTTCAAATCTGCCATTTCGATAAGTATTTAAAATGTTTTTATTCAAAAAATAATAATAATATTTATGCTCTATCTTCAAGAGTTTTAAGCACTCCGCCGATAGTATTCTTCCCTGATTCCAGGGCAGAGATAAGCTTCTGCATCGGTGATTGCAGCAACAGTACGATATCTCCCAGCAACTCTTCTTTCGATTTGATGCTAACCAGAGCGTCCAGTTGGTTTTCACCCACATAGGCACATTCTTCCACGAAAGCAGCCTTCAATACAGGTTTGTCATGGTTCTTACGGAACTCTTTGATCAGTTTCGCAGGAGCATTACCTGTCTCAGACAGCATCACAGCGCTAGAACCGGTCAAAGCACTATAAATTTCATTATAGTCAGCTTCCAAACCGTCCAAAGCAACACGCAACAAAGTGTTTTTTACCTGAATCAGTTTAATTCCTGCTTTGAAGCAAGCTCTACGCAACTCTTGTGTCGCAGCTGCATCCAATTCAGAGATATCACTGATATAGATATGCTTGTGTGCTTTTATCTGCTCGGTTAAATTGTCTATGATTACTTGTTTTTCTTCCCTTTTCATTCTACAAATGGTCCTTTAAAGGTTAATAATTAATCAAGTAATGACTTAAGGTCTAATTTAATACCGGGACTCATTGTACTTGACAGGAATACACTC
>ENA-OUQS01001444-OUQS01001444.1-human-metagenome-genome-assembly--contig:-NODE-1444-length-20037-cov-4.813532_pt1 | contig 20037 bp, 13 predicted proteins | sample MGYA00248463_ERZ548848 | MGnify/ENA primary metagenome ERZ548848 (study PRJEB26491, sample SAMN04978192) | human metagenome | host: Homo sapiens | study: EMG produced TPA metagenomics assembly of the... | reverse complement strand
TTATCCCCGCCAGTCATTCCCCATCTACATGGGCGGTTACAATGCGATGTGTCTGACTCAGAAAGTTATTGATGCCTACCTGATGCAGGACGGGAAAACGATAGAGGAAGCCCGAGCCACCGGTGAATACAGCGAAACCGGAAACTCCCGAGTTTTAAAATATTTCTCCGGATACCGCCTTCTAAGAGGAACATACAATATGTACGTAAACCGGGAAATGCGGTTCTATGCTTGCGTAGGATTCAACGGTTGCTATTGGCCGGCCACCTCTTGTACAAATGCCAATGTCAGAAACCAGACCGTTTATTATTACAACGGAGGAAATGCTGGACAGCAAACTGCCGGTTCTTCACAACAAGAGCAAAACAAATGTATAACCGGATATGTATTGAAAAAATATATTCATCCGGAAGACAATTGGTATAATGGAGACGGTTCGACACGGGTAAATAAAGTGTTCCCGATTATCCGGTATGCAGAAATTCTGCTTTCTTACGCCGAAGCAATCAATCATTTACAAAGTTCGCATACGGTAACCCTACCCAGCGGACAAACCTACACACTCTCCAGAAATTCGAATTTGGACGACATGTTATTTGCATTCAACCAAGTACGTTACCGTTCGGGACTTCCCGGGCTAAAACCGGAGCAATACACTTCGGAAGACGCAATGGATGAGCAGATAAAAAGAGAGCGCTTTATCGAATTTTTGTGCGAAGGACGCCGTTTCTATGATGTACGTCGGTGGGGAACTTACGAAGAAGAAGAAAGCGAACCGATAACCGGAATGAATGTTGAGGCCGATGTTGCAGGAGGTTACTATACCCGTACGATCATGACCCACTCTGATTATAGAAACCGAGTTGTTGATAAAAAGACCGTATTTTTACCGATAGAACGGAATGAGATATTGAAATCCCGATTATTGGATCAAAACCCGGGATGGTAATGATATAAACAACATAAAACAATATAGTTTATTATGAAAAAAATATTAAATATAGGGCTACTTCTTCTAACCTTGGCCGGAATAACCGGATGTAACGAAGACGAACAGTTCGAAGGCGAATTATATAAAAAAATCATCTACCTCTTAAGCGATGACAATATGGCTTTTCAGTCTGCACATGAACTGGGAAAAGAGAGTACAGGATATGTGAGTGTTTGTTGTGGAGGTACTGAACATATCAAACAAGACGTCACGATAGAATTGGAGCCGGATGACCAAATACTTGCCCAGTACAACAAAATAAATTTCGATATCGAAGAATCGAAATATGCAAAGGAACTTGATCCTAGCAAATATAATATTCCGACTTATCAAACCGTACTAAAAGCAGACAGCGAAGATAACTATGCTTTGATACCTATCACAGTCAATCCTGACGGTTTAAGCCCCGATTCGATCTATATGATTCCGCTCCGGATAAAAAGTATCTCGAACTATGAGATCAATCCGGATAAACAGCAGGTTTTATACCAAGTCGTACTCAAAAACGAATATGCTACAATGGAATCGACAACCTATTATCAAACATCAGGCACAGAAATCAGGCACACTACCATTGGAGACAAAGCCAGTGGAACAAATGTAACTCGTGTTGTAGCTCCCATCAGTAAAAACCAAGTACGAGTATTAGCCGGGACACACACTTATAGTCCTACTAATGTAACTAAAGAAGAGATCGATAAATATGCTATGATTCTTACGATCAATGATGATTACTCAATTACCATAACTCCTTATGGAAGTCTGCAAATGGAAATGATCGGTGGAGCAGAAGACAATTATTGGACTATAGATAAAAAAGGTAGATATGTATTCAATTTACATTACAAATATTTTGATAATATTACAGTAACTGATACAAATAACAATAATAATACATGGACAGAAGATTGCTGGATCACTATGGAAGAAAAAAGCGTACAATCGTTATAAATACGCATAACACTTCAATTTAAGAGCAAAATGAGTCTAAAATGCTATTTTTAGACTCATTTTTTATACAAAAAACAACCTTTTCGGAAGTATCTTTACGAAACGAAACACACAAAATACCGAATACGTATGAGAAACATTTTCCTACCGATCTTATTTATTTTCTTTTTTTCATATAGTACTTATGCAAAAAAGTCTCCCGTCGATTATGTAAACCCTTATATGGGTAACATCAGCCATTTGCTGAAACCGACCTATCCTACCGTACATCTGCCGAACGGGATGCTGCGCATATATCCCCAACGGGGAGACCACACGGAAAGCTATATTCACGGACTTCCGATAATCGTAGTCAATCACCGGGAAAACTGTTGTTTCAATTTATCTGCTTTTCAAGGATATGAGTCTCAACTGTCTCCTGTTATCAGAACAGATTATGACAATGAACAGATTATGCCCTATTACTACAAATCGGACATCGACAATCAACAGATAAAAGCCGAATTTACCCCGACATATAGGGCTGCGATCTATCGATTGACATATACTCAAAATAAACCGGGATACCTTATTCTAAATTCCGGGAACGGAGAAATGGAAATCGAAGGAAACTCAATCAAAGGATACCAAAATACTTGGGGAAATACCCGAGTATATATTTATCTCGAAACCGATATTATACCTTCAAAATCCGGAATATTGAAAGACAAAAAACTAAACACCGCACAGACCAAAACCTCTGGAGACAATTCTTGTGCCGTTTTTTGTTTTGACGGTCAAACACAAATAAACGCCAGATACGGAATTTCGTTTATCAGTATAGAACAAGCAAAGAAAAATTTACAAAATGAAATACCCGATTTCAATTTCGACAAAACAAAAAACAACGGACGCAAAATATGGAACGAAGCTTTAGGGAAAATCGAAGTAAAAGGTGGAACTGAAAATGATAAAACCGTTTTTTACACCTCTTTGTACCGTTGTTATGAACGTCCGGTAAATATCAGTGAAGACGGTTACTATTACTGTGCATCCGACCGGAAAGTACACAAGGACGATGGCCATGCCTACTATACGGACGATTGGTTATGGGATACCTACCGGGCAACGCATCCGCTGCGTATATTGATCGATGCAGATGTCGAAAACGATATTCTCGTTTCATTTATCCGAGCTGCAGAGTTATCGGAAAAACAGTGGTTCCCGACATTCCCGGCGATAACCGGAGATTCACGCAGGATGAACTGCAACCACGGTGTTGCAACGATTGCCGATGCATGGGAAAAAGGTCTCCGGAACTTCGATCTGAAAAAAGCTTACGAATACACCCGTAAAGGAATAGAGGAAAAGACTCTTGCGCCATGGTCTTCGGGAGATGCCGGATGGCTCGACCGTTTTTACAAAGAAAACGGATATATCCCGGCTTTGGCTCCGGGAGAAAAAGAAACAGTTCCCGAAGTAAACGGTTTTGAAAAACGCCAGCCGATCCCCGTCACTTTAGGAACAGCTTATGACCAATGGTGCTTGTCGCGAATAGCTGCCGCCTTAAACAAAAAAGATGAATCGGAATATTATCTGAAATGTTCTTATAATTACCGTAACGTTTTTAATCCTCAAACATCGTTCTTCCATCCGAAAGATAAGAATGGAAACTTCATAGAACCGTTCGATTATCGTTTTTCAGGAGGTATAGGCGCACGAGATTATTATGCAGAAAACAACGGATGGACATACCGCTGGGATGTACAACACAATATCGGAGATTTGGTGAATTTAATGGGCGGTGCTGAAAAATTCTCAGAAAATCTCGATCAAACATTCAGCGAATGGTTAGGGCGAAACAAATATGAATTTTATGCCCAATTACCCGATCAAACAGGGAATGTCGGACAATTTTCCATGGCAAATGAACCATCTCTACACATTCCTTACCTATATAATTATGCAGGTAAACCTTGGAAAACACAGAAAAGAATCAGAGACCTCGTACATCAATGGTTCAGAAATGATGTTATGGGTGTTCCCGGAGACGAAGACGGAGGTGGACTTTCTTCTTTTGTAGTCTTTTCTATGATGGGCTTTTATCCGGTTACTCCGGGATCTCCATCCTATAATATCGGAAGCCCGTTCTTCAATGAAATAAAAATAAAATTAAGCAACGGAAAAACATTCTGCATTATCGGAAAATATTGCTCCGAAGAAAATAAATATATACAATCAGCAAAACTGAATGGTAAAGTGTGGGAAAAACCTTGGTTTTCTCATGACGACATAAAAAACGGAGGGAAGCTCGAATTCATAATGGGTGACAAACATAATACCGAATGGGGTAGCGATATGAACAATGTTCCTCCTTCAGCACTCCCCTACCCGAAAAACTAAATTACCAAAATACAAAACAGATATATCTATGAAAACAGGAAAAAAACTTATCCCGATCTTATGCTGTATCGGCATTGCACATTTCTGTTCTGCGCAACAAGTCGAATGGAAATACACTACAAATAGCGACCGATGGCAGGACGAACATAATGTAACTGTCTCTAAAGCTCAAAATCAGGTTAAATATGACGTTCTGATTACATCTTATAAAGAACAGACAATCGATGGTTTCGGAGGGTGTTTCAACGAATTGGGCTGGGATGCGCTTAATCTTCTCGACCCTCAGAAAAAACAGGAAGTACTGAACTCTCTATTCCACCCTACTGAAGGAGTATGTTTTACTTACTGCCGGACAACCATAGGAGGAAACGACTATTCTCGGAACTGGTACAGTTTGAATGATACGGAAGGCGACTTCAAGATGAAAAACTTCAGTATAGAACGAGATAAAGAAGCTCTTATCCCTTATATAAAATCGGCATTAGCAATAAACCCGGACATGAAATTGTGGGCATGTCCATGGAGTCCTCCGACATGGATGAAAACAAACAGACACTATGCAACCAAATCGGGAGACCATAATGATCTTAAAGAAGAAGATCAAGTTCTGGAAGGAGATCACTTCATACAAGAAAAAAAATATCTCGATGCTCATGCTCTTTACTTGTCAAAATACGTCAAAGCATACCAAAAAGAAGGTATAGACATCTCTATGATACAATTCCAAAACGAACCGTATTCACGTCAGCAATGGCCGACTTGTTTATGGACACCCGACGCCATGCGAAACTTCATAGCAAATCATTTAGGTCCGTTGTTCAAAAAAAAGCTTCCGGACGTAGAATTATGGCTCGGTACACTCAACTGTAACCGTATGGAAGACGTAAACCTCGTAATGAGCGATCCTAAAGCTCGGAAATATATCAAAGGTATCGGATTACAATGGGAAGGTAAAGATATTATTGCCGAAATACATCGAAAATATCCCGAAATAAGATTGATGCAGACTGAAAACGAAGCAGGAGGCGGAACTTTTGACTGGGGCGCTGCAGAACATACATTCGATTTGATCAGAAAATATATCGGAGGAGGAGCCAATGCTTATATGTACTGGAATATGGTTTTACAGGATAAAGGGACAAGTACATGGGGATGGAGTCAGAATGCAATGATCGTTATCGACTCAAAAACCAAACAAGTAAATTATACTCCTGAATTTTATGTTATGAAACATCTCAGTCACTATGTAAAACCCGGAGATTATAAACTAAAAACATTGGGTCAGGATGAGAATTTATTAGCCTTCAGAAATAAAGAAGGAAAAACGATAATTCTTGTTGCTAATAAGGAAGATAAAATCAAAAATATGACGGTTTCAATAAACGGGAATGTATTGAATCTAAGTCTCAAACCGAAATCCTTCAATACTTTATCTATAAAACTCTAAAAAAACGATTATGAACACGAAATCAATATATACAGTATTTTTGTCGGTCATTATCAGCGCCGGAGTTTCTGCACAAAAAGTTGAATGGAAATACTCTACTCAAGATAATTACTGGAAAAACGGAAAAGGAATAAAGTGGTCTGACTCCCCTGAAAAAACAGGAGAAGTTATCCGAATATCTGATGAAAAAGCCCAATATATCGATGGTCTGGGCGGTACTTTCAACGAACTCGGATGGGACGCTTTATGTACTTTGCCCGAAGAAAAAAAGAATGAAATTCTTTTTAATCTGTTCAGCCCGAAAGAATCCAACTATACCTATTGCAGAATACCTATCGGAGCCAGTGATTTCGCTATGAATTTCTATTCTCTGAACGATGTTGTCGATGATTTCGATATGATCAATTTCAGTATCGATAGAGACCGGCACATATTGATGCGCTATATCAAAGAAGCTCAGAAAATTCATCCCGGCCTGAAAATCTGGGCATCGCCTTGGTGCCCGCCGGCTTGGATGAAAACCAATAACCATTATGCCAGCAACTACGATAATGGGACTGTTAACCGAAACGGTCTGCCTCGAGAAAAAGTTTTGGAATTGCCGACTACCGGATTCAAGATGCAACCGGGATATTTAGATGCCTACGCCCTCTATTTCACTAAATTCATTCAAGCTTACGAGAAAGAAGGTATCAAAATCGAAGCTGTAAATATTCAGAACGAGCCTTGTTCGACTCAAAAATACGCCAGTTGTACATGGCGTCCGGAAGATATGGCATACTTTATCGGCAAATTCTTAGGACCGAAATTCGAAAAAGAAAACATTCAGACCGAAATATTCTTCGGAACAATCAACAGGGATAATCCCCAATATACCAAAACCGCACTCGATGATCCCGCCGCATCGAAATATATCAAAGGGGTCGGATTCCAATGGGACGGTAAAGGGGCAATACCTACTATACACAAAGAATATCCTCACCTTAAAATGATGCATACCGAAGCCGAATGCGGTAACGGTTCGAACGATTGGGGTGCGGCCGAGCATACATGGTGGCAAATCAGCCATTATATGAGAAACGGAGCTCGGGTATTTACCTACTGGAACATGATTCTCGACCAAAACGGTATAAGCCCTTGGGGATGGAAACAAAACTCACTGATTACTATCAATACCGAAAACGGAGATGTCACCTATCATCCCGAATTCTATTTGATGAAACATCTGTGCCATTATATCGTTCCCGGTGCTTACCGGTTACAGACTCCGGACAATCAGGAAAACATTCTCGCTTTTGAAAATCCTGACGGAAAAATAACGGTAATGATCGTAAATCGAGAAAATCAGGAGAAAAATATTTCGCTCTCGCTTAAAGGGAAATATCTAAACCTAAAAGTAAAATCAAAATCATTTAATACAATAAATCTATAATCCCACCTGCTTATGACAAAAAAAATGAAATTAATGCGAAAAGCGCTGTCAGGAGTCGGCCTGTTCATGGCCTTAACTCTTCATGCCCAAAACGAACAACCGTTATACAAGGACATGAATGCTCCTATTCATGACAGAGTTATGGATCTTCTTTCCAGAATGACAGTCGAAGAAAAAGTATCGTTAATGATACACAATGCTCCGGGAATTCCTCGGTTAGAGATAGATAAATATTATCACGGTAATGAGGCACTGCACGGGATCGTACGCCCCGGTAAATTTACCGTATTCCCTCAAGCAATCGGTATGGCAGCCTCATGGAATCCCGAATTGATATACAAAATATCGACCGCCATCTCTGATGAGGCCCGAGGAAAATGGAATGCGTTAGGATTAGGGAAAAAGCAACTGGACGGTTCGAGTGACCTACTCTCGTTCTGGTCGCCTACGGTAAACATGGCCCGCGATCCCCGCTGGGGACGTACTCCCGAAACTTACGGGGAAGACCCTCATTTAACAGGAACTCTCGGATGTGCTTTCGTAAAAGGGCTGCAAGGGAATCATCCCAAATACTTGAAAGCCGTAGCTACTCCCAAACATTTTGCAGCAAACAATGAAGAACATAATAGAGCCTATTGTAATGCCGTAATCTCAGAGCGAGATTTACGGGAATATTATTTACCTTCATTCGAAAAATGTATCGTAGAAGGTAAAGCGCAATCCATTATGACCGCATACAACGCTGTTAACGGCATACCTTGTACGGTAAATACTTATCTGATAAAAAAAGTGCTACGTGAAGATTGGGGATTTCAAGGCTATGTAGTAACGGACTGCAGTGCTCCCGCATGGATGGTAACACAACATAAATATGTAAAAGATTATGAAACGGCGGCCGTATTGATGGCTAAAGCCGGATCGGATATGGAATGTGCAGACAATGTTTATACCCAACCTTTATTGAATGCATATTACAATTACCGGGTAAGTGACGCCGATATCGATTCCATTGCTTATCATCTGCTTCGCGGACGGATGTTGCTCGGTCTATTCGATGATCCGGAAAAAAATCCATACAATAAAATAAGTCCGGAAAAAGTCGGATGTAAAGAACATCAGGAATTAGCTCTTGAAACAGCCCGTCAAAGTCTTGTATTATTGAAAAACGAAAATAACTTCTTACCGATCAATCCGAAAAAAATCAAATCGATCGCCGTTGTTGGAATCAATGCCGACCGTTGTGAATTCGGAGATTATAGCGGTACGCCGGTTAACGAGTCTGTAACGGTGCTCGAAGGAATAAAAAGATTAGTTGGCGATCAAGTGAAAGTGGTACATGCTCCTTGGGTATCCAGTGCAACAGGATATGAACCTATTAATAAGAGTTTCTTTCCGGACGGATTGAAAGCCGAATATTTCAACAATAAAAATCTGGAAGGAACTCCGGCTGTCCGCACTGAAGAAGAGCTATATTATGACCCGGTAAACAGACCACCAGATCCGTTTCTTCCGAAAGCTCCGATGTCGGCGAGATGGACGGGAGACCTACTCCCGACCGTCTCAGGTGAATATACGCTTACTCTAAAAACCGACGATGGCTGTCGCTTATATTTGGATGACAAAAAACTGATCGATTCATGGGTAGATCGTCCCGCCACAGACGATAAGGTGTTGGTAAACCTCGAAGCCGGAAAAAGATATAAAATCAAAGTCGAATATTTCGACGGCGGAGGAGACTGTTTCGCACGTCTTTACTGGAAAGCTCCTGACCTCGACAGTCGTGATCGTATCAACCTGTTCGGCGAAGCAGGTAAAGCGGCTAAAGAATGTGACATAACCGTTGCCGTATTGGGGATAGACAAATCTATCGAACGCGAAGGTCAAGACCGCTATACGCTCGAATTACCGGCAGATCAACAAGAGTTTATCCGGGAAATATACAAAATAAATCCCAAAACTGTTGTCGTATTAGTGGCCGGAAGCTCTATCGCAATCAACTGGATAGATGAAAATATTCCTGCAATTATCGATGCCTGGTATCCCGGTGAACAAGGAGGAACGGCCGTTGCCGAAGCCCTATTCGGGAAATATAATCCGGGAGGACGTTTACCATTGACTTTCTATAATTCGATGGACGAATTGCCTCCTTTCGATGATTACGCCGTTAAAAAAGGCCGTACATACCAATACTTTACCGGAAAACCGTTATACGAATTCGGATATGGACTCAGCTATACCAAATTCAATTACAGAAAACTGAATATCGCATCAAAACAGGATACGATCAACATACAGTTCTCAATCTCGAATACAGGTAAATATGACGGAGACGAAGTCGCCCAAGTATATGTGCAATATCCCGAGACCGGAACATACATGCCGATCAAGCAACTGAAAGGATTCAAGCGGGTTCACATCAAAAAAGGACAGACCCAAAATGTATCTATTTCAATCCCGAAAAAAGAGCTTCGCTATTGGGATGAAAAAACGAGAAAGTTTGTAACGCCTTCAGGTAATTACATTTTCCAAGTAGGTAGTTCTTCACAAAGGATCAATCTTCAAAAAACTTTTGCTTTATAAAAGCAGATTTTCAGGAGGTTGTGCCAAATATTTGGCACAACCTCCTGAAATAAAACAAAATAAAGAATAACGTAATTCAAATTAAAATGTAATTACAATGAAAAAAAGATTATTGTTTATTTCGTTGCTGGCTGTAGCAATCGCAGGAATATCCGCTTCTTCAGTCTCCGGTGCAAATGCAAAAAAGAAGAAAAAAGGTACTCCGGTAACCTTAGGTCCTAATCCTTTTATCACACACATGTTCACAGCAGACCCGTCGGCTCATGTATGGAAAGACGGACGCTTATACGTTTATCCCTCCCACGACATAGATCCTCCTCGCGGATGTGATTTGATGGACCGTTACCATGTCTTTTCTACCGATGATATGGTAAACTGGAAAGATCACGGAGAGATTTTAAACTCGAGCCAAGTGCCTTGGGGACGTCCCGAAGGCGGTTTTATGTGGGCTCCCGACTGTGCATATAAAGACGGTACGTATTACTTTTATTTCCCCCATCCGAGCAGTTCTGACGTACATTGTTCATGGAAAGTCGGAATCGCAACAAGCAAACATCCGGCAAAAGATTTTAAAGTACAAGGATATATCAAAGGCATTGACGATGCTTGCGGAATGATCGATCCTTGCGTGTTTATCGATGATGACGGACAAGCTTATCTTTATCATGGCGGTTGCGGCAGAATCATCGGCGCCAAAATGAAAGACAATATGATGGAACTGGCGGAAAAACCCCGAAGTATGGAAGGATTGAAAGATTTTCATGAAGGAGCGTGGGTACATAAAAGAAACGGCATTTACTATCTGATGTACTCAGACAATGTCCCCCATCCCGAAGGTAACCGATTGGTTTATGCAACCAGCTCACAACCTTTAGGTCCCTGGACTTACAGAGGTGTGATTTTGGAAGGTACAGGTTCGGGAACAAGTCACGGTTCTATTGTAGAATACAAAGGCGAATGGTTTCTTTTTTATCACAACAGCGACCTTTCCGGCGGAAAACCGGAATTACGTTCCATTTGTGTAGACAAATTATATTACAATCCCGATGGAACTATTCAATTAGTAAAACAAACCAAAGGGACTCCTAAAAAATAATAGGATTCAATACGAATAAAATAACAAAAATTACACTCACTATCATCTTCAGATACCGGATATAACCTCTATTTAGGAAAGTATCCGGTATTTTCTCACCTATAAAAAAATCATGATGAAAAGAAGACTATTATTCATATCTTTACTCATAACAGCAATAGTAGGGACATCTATTTTCACAGCGTTCGAAGCAAATGCCAAAAAGAAAAAAAGAACGCCTATCACCTTAGGACCGAATCCCTTTATCACACACATGTTCACAGCAGACCCTTCCGCCCATGTATGGAAAGACGGGCGATTATACGTTTATCCCTCTCAAGACCTGAATCTCCCTCGTGGATGGGATATGGATAATTATCACGTCTTTTCTACCGATGATATGGTAAACTGGAAGGATCACGGAGAGATTTTGAACTCGAGCCAAGTGCCTTGGGGACGTCCCGAAGGCGGCTGCATGTGGGCTCCCGACTGTGCCTATAAAGACGGGACATATTATTTCTACTTTCCTCATCCGAGTGAAACGGATATTCATTGTTCATGGAAAGTCGGGATTGCAACAAGCAAACATCCCGCAAAAGATTTTAAGGTACAAGGGTATCTCAAAGGTATCGATGATCCATGCGGAATGATCGATCCTTGCGTGTTTATCGATGATGACGGACAGGCTTATCTTTATCACGGAGGTTGTGGCAGAATTATCGGCGCCAAGATGAAAGACAATATGATGGAACTGGCAGAAAAGCCGCGTAATATGGAAGGATTGGTCGATTTCCACGAAGGATCTTGGGTACATAAAAGAAACGGTATTTACTATTTGATGTACTCAGACAATGTACCCCATCCCAAAGGTAACCGATTGGTTTATGCTACCAGTACAAATCCGTTAGGGCCATGGACCTACCAAGGCGTGATTCTGGAAGCAACAGGTTCGGGAACAAGTCACGGTTCTATCGTAGAATACAAAGGCGAATGGTTTCTCTTTTATCATAACAGCGATCTTTCCGGTGGAAAACACGAATTTCGCTCTATTTGTGTAGACAAACTGTATTACAATCCAGATGGAACTATTCAACCGGTAAAACAAACCAAAGGGACTCCTAAAAAATAATAGGATTCAATACGAATAAAATAACAAAATATTACTCTCACTATCATCCTCAGATACCGGATATAACCTCTATTTGGGAAAGTATCCGGTATTTTCTCTAAATAAAGATAAAACATATGACCCAAAAGTTATTTCTTTCTCTTTTTTCAATCTTTCTCTTTTTAAATGGATACGCTAAGAATCGAGAAATCATGCCTCTCGATAAAGAATGGTTATTTCAAAAAAAAGATATAACTGAGCCCATCCAAATCTATACATCATGGGATACCGTAAATATTCCTCACGATTGGGCTATAAACGGACCTTTCGATCTAAATCAAGACATGCAATTCGTGCAAGTCATTGAAGATGGTGATAAAGAAGCAAAACTCCGCACCGGAAGAACGGGAGCATTACCCGCCACCGGAATGGGACAATATCGGAAAGAATTATTTTTACCTGTAGAAAAATCTACACAAAGAGTATATATCGAATTCGATGGAGTAATGAGCAATGCAAAAATTTATCTAAATGGAGAGTATATAGGAGAGCGTCCTTATGGATATTCTTCGTTCTCATTCGACCTAACTGATCATTTTAAATTCGGTAAAAAAAACATTTTGGATGTGACAGTAGAAAACAAACCTGAAATGTCCCGATTTTATACCGGAGCAGGTATCTATCGTCCTGTCAGATTAATATGCACTTCTCCTATACATGTAGCCCATTGGGGAACATTCATTTGCACACCCGAGATCTCTACAAAGAAAGGATCGGTATCAATAAAAACCAACATAAATGCATTCACTGAAAAAAAAGGAAAAATAAAACTGATTACAGAGATATATGACCCTTCAGGTAAATGCGTATCTTCTGTAAGCTCATCAAAAGATATAATGTCCACTCTTCTATTCGAGCAAAACTGCACAGTAAAAAAACCCGCGCTATGGGATACAGAACATCCACATCTATATACAGCGGTATCTAAAGTATATTTTAACGGTGAACAAACAGATATATATAAAACGACATTCGGATTTCGTACAATAAAATTTGATAAAGACAAAGGGTTTTTCCTCAATGAAAAAGCGACAAAAATAAAAGGAGTATGCCTGCATCATGATTTAGGACCATTAGGAGCAGCCGTAAATCTCAGAGCTACCGAACGCCAATTGGAGATAATGAAAGAAATGGGTTGTAACGCTATACGTACCAGCCACAATCCTCCATCTATTGAACTTCTTGAATTATGCGATAAAATGGGACTTATGGTACAGGTAGAAGCTTTTGACGAGTGGAAAAACGGAAAATGCGTAAACGGATATAATACTCTGTTCAATAAATGGGCGGAAAAGGACCTGACCGACCTGATTCGTCGCGACAGAAATCACCCATGTGTCATTATGTGGAGTATCGGTAATGAATTACGCGAACAAGATCAAAAAGAAGGCGGTCAGATAGCGCGTTTTCTCTCAGATATAGTACACCGGGAAGACCCCACCCGTCCCTCTACGGCAGGCTATAATAACCATATCGGTGCTATTATAAACGGTCTTGCAGATGCTGTCGATCTTGTCGGATTCAATTACAAACATTACGACTATCAAACCCAACATGAGAATCATCCTGAATATATTTTATACGGAAGTGAAACCAGCTCGGCTGTAAGTTCACGCGGAGTCTACAAATTCCCGGTAAAAGACAACTGGACTCCTTGGTATAATGACTATCAAATATCAAGTTATGATATGGATTATGTCCCTTGGGGTAGTGCTCCTGATACAGAATTCGAAAAACAGGATGACAACGAATTTCTTTTAGGTGAATTCGTATGGACAGGTTTCGATTATCTGGGAGAACCTTCTCCATACGGCGAAGGTGCGCCATCCCGCAGCTCTTATTTCGGGATAGTAGATCTGGCAGGGTTAAAAAAAGACAGATATTATTTATACCAAAGCCAATGGAGCAACAAACCGGTTTTACATGTTATGCCTCATTGGACATGGCCTGACCGCTTAGGACAAGAAGTTCCTATTCAATGCTACACAAACTATCCTGAGGTAGAGCTATTTGTCAATGGGAAAAGTATGGGAACAAAAAGGAAAGATAAAAGCCAAAAATTTCTACGTTATCGAATAAGATGGGACAATATCATCTATCAGCCCGGAGAAATAAAAATCATTGCAAAAAATGAAAAAGGTGAACCATGTGAAGAACGCATCATAAAAACAGCAGGAAATCCTGATAAAATATATCTAAAAGCCGATCGTGACACTTTATTAGCCAATGGAAAAGATTTATCTTTTATAACCGTAGAAATACAAGATAAAAAGGGTAACTTATGTCCACGTGATGCATCTTTACTTTTTGTAAAAGTAAACGGTAACGGAAAATTAAAAGCTCTATGCAATGGAGATGCAACCGATCTTATTCCCTTTACATCAAATTACATGCGAGTCTTTAATGGAAAAATGGTTATTATTGTCGAATCTAAAGATAAAACCGGAGAGATCAATATCGAAGTTTCCGGTGAAAGATTAAAAACTTCTTTCTATAAGTTAACATGTCAACAATAAGAACTTCTTAAAATAAACAAAAACAATGAGGCTGAATAGCCTCATTGTTTATTATTCTGATTATATTCCAAATCAACCTTCAAAAAAAATAAATATTATTTTTCCGATACTTTCTTAAGGATCATCACCAAATGATTCCAGAACTTTTCAACAGCAGGAATATGCATTTTTTCATCCGGAGAATGAACGCCTCGCAATGTAGGCCCAAAAGAAATCATGTCTAAATGCGGATATTTCGTTAAGAAAAGACCGCACTCCAAGCCTGCATGAATAGCCTTTACCTCTGGAGTTACATGATATAATTCTTCATAAGCAGCTACCGCAATATTCAATATCTCAGATTTAAGATTCGGTTTCCAACCGGGATAACCTTCCCCATGAGTAGCCACTGCTCCTGCCAATGTAAACACGCTTTCTACACGGCAAGCGATTTCTTGCTTCAAAGATTCTACCGAACTGCGCTGGCTGGTAGCAACAACGATCTGATCCTCTCCTACCATTTTCACAGAAGCTAAATTGGTCGAAGTCTCGACAAGTCCGGGAATATCACGACTCATAGATATTACACCATGAGGACAAGCATTCAAAGCATTTATCAAAGCAAAAGTCGTTTGACGATCGATACAACGATCCTGATGCTCTTCCGACTCCATCGTAATTTTCATATTCGGTTCTACAGCAGACAATTCTTCTTCGATAATCGAGTGGAAAAGATTCAAATCTACCCGAATTTTTTCTTTTTCATTTTTAGGAACACCAATAATAGCCGATGCTTCACGAGGAATTGCATTCCGCAAATTCCCACCTTCGATATGACATAGAACCATATCATATTTCTTAGAACATCTGCATAAGAAACGGGCTAAAATTTTATTGGCATTACCCAATCCTTTATTGATATCACTACCCGAATGACCGCCTTGCAAGTTAGAAATACTTACCCGAAAATAGAAATAATCGGCAGGAGTCATCGTGGGTTTATAGGTAAATGTCGAAGTAGTATCTATCCCTCCGGCACAGCCTATGAAAATTTCCGCTTCATCTTCAGAATCGAGATTAAGCAAATAGTCTCCCGAAATAAAACCTTCTTTCATTCCAAAAGCCCCTGTCAATCCGGTTTCCTCATCTACGGTAAACAGTGCTTCCAAAGGACCATGCTGCAAATTATCCGAAGCTAATACGGCCAACGATGCTGCCATTCCTATTCCGTTATCTGCCCCTAAAGTCGTACCTCTGGCACGTACCCACTCTCCGTCGATATATGTTTCTATCGGATCATTTTCAAAATCGTGAATAACATCTGAATTTTTCTCGCATACCATATCCATATGCGACTGTAAAATTACTCCAGGAGACGATTCAAATCCTTGAGTCGCAGCTTTAGATATAACAATATTTCCCGTTACGTCTTCTTTTGCATCCAAGTGATGCTCCCGTGCAAAATCCAACAAAAAAGCACGTATCTTTCCTTCTTTCTTCGAAGGTCTGGGCACTTTTGTTATCTCATCAAAATAGTGCCAGATCAACTCCGGCTTTAAATCCTTTACATCCATAGTTTTCTTTATAAAATGTTATAATCTTGAAATTATTTTTAAAATCACTCTAAAAAAATATACCGCATCATCCTGATACGCTGTTCTCTTTCCGCCTATTTATGTCCCGTTTTTTCCTTGACCGCATACCGGAAATAATGTTAAAAATATCTGTTTATCCGATATAATAGCCAAAATACGAACGAGAATCCTGTTAAATCAGAGTTTCTTCTTATATTTGCAATACAAATATAATCAAAATGTGGAATACGATACTTCTTACTATGGCGATTGTTGCTTTGGCATTTATTCTTTTAGGAATAAAGGTAATATTCGTTAAAGGCGGCAAATTTCCGAACACACATATCGGAGCAAACAAGGAGATGAAAAAAAGAGGTATTTCATGCGCATTATCAACCGACTCTGTCGATCGTAGCAGGAAGCAATTGGCAGATTTATTAAAAGAAAAGTAAAACATAAGTTAGTAATAAAATTCAAAGTTATGAAGATTAGCAGACCCTTTATTCATTCTGTTTTAGCATTCGCTATTGTTATGTTGTTTGTTCAGTGTAACAAAAAAAATAATACGACTGAAAAATCAGCTAAAACACCTGCTGCCCAAACCACCTCTATTTCAGGCAAATTACCTATCGCATACGTTAATATAGATTCGCTATTACAAAAATATAACTATGCAAAAGATTTAAATGAATCGTTATTACGTCGTGCTGAAAATTCACGCGCCAATGTTAACGAGAAAGGCCGCCAATTAGAAAAAGAAATGGCCGAATTCCAGAGAAAATATCAGAATAACGCATTTCTTTCTCAAGAACGCCTGCAACAGGAACAACAACGGTTAATGAAAAAACAACAAGAATTGCAAGAATATATTCAGCGTCTCGAAGATGAAAATATGCGCGAACAGCAAAAAATGCTGAGCCAAATGAATGACTCCATCATCAACTTTATTCACGAATACAATAAAGACAAAAAATACGAGGCCATTCTTAACAATGCCAGTACACTTTATATAGATCCGTCTTATGATATCACAAACGAGATAGTCGATCTGTTAAATAAACGATACGTAAAAAAATAAGAATAGATTTCTTATAAAAAGAACGCGGTACAAAATATGTATCGCGTTTTTTATTATCCCTATTATTCCCTCATGTAAATTCCAGAAACAAACCTGCCCGATTTTAAACCCGAAGCTCTTGCCGAATAAAACAAATCATTATGAATTTTGGTACATAAACCGGCAATTTCAATATGTTTTTCCACTACACCGGCACTACACAAGTCGGTATGGTTAGCTTTCCATAAATCGATATGATATTTTCCCGTAACAGGATGCCGAGCACTTAACTCATCTATATTGGAATATGAGCTTCTAAATGCTTCATATACTTCATCTCCGACCTCGAACTGTTCATATCCTATCGACGGACCGATTGCCGCATAAATATCGGCAGACAAAGAACCGAAATGGAGAAACATACTCCTGATTGTTACAGAAACAATATGCTGCACAGTTCCTCTCCACCCGGCGTGTATTGCAGCAATACACTTCTTAACAGGATCATATAACAATACCGGAACACAATCGGCAGTAGTCACACCGATACAAACTTCAGGTATATTCGTAATTAAAGCATCCGCTTGAGAAACGGCTTCTTTTTGCTCATCAGAAGACATCTTCAAGAAGTGTTCATCGACAATTGCAATTCCATTGCCATGCACCTGACGAGGAAGAATAAAATGTCCCGGAGCAATACCGAGCGTCTCTCTAAGCATATTTCTGCGTTCCAATACACGGGACACAGCTTCTCCGGAGTGTACTCCTAAATTAAAAGATGAGTAAGTATCCCCTTCAATAACGCCATTACGAGTCGTAACAAAATTAAAAATGTCATCAAACGAATTTAACGATTCGAAAGACAACATTTCTATATCTCCTATTTTTATCGATTTCATTCGTCCCAATCATATTCCTCATAAGACTCTTCTTCCTCATCGTCATCATCACCGGCCAGCAACAGTTCATCTTCCTCTTTCACACGATGACTGAGATCCAGATTACGATGAGTCAACGAAGCGACCTTATTATCCTCCTTATTCAGTTCCTCCCACAAAATATCCTTTAATTCGGTAATTCCCTGTCCTGTCACCGAGGATATAAATACATAAGGAATACCCGGAAGATCGGCTTTCAATGCCTCCGTAAGTTCTTCATCCAACATATCCGATTTAGTAATAGCCAACACCCGATGTTTATCTAATAGTTCAGGATTGAAATTCGCTATTTCATTCAATAATATTTCATATTCTTCCCGAATATCTTTCGAGTCTGCCGGAATCATAAATAACAATAAAGCATTTCGTTCTATATGCCGAAGAAAGCGTAAACCTAACCCTTTCCCTTCACTCGCACCTTCTATAATACCCGGAATGTCGGCCATTACGAAAGAACGGTTATCTCTGTACGAAACAATCCCCAAATTAGGTTCTAATGTTGTAAAAGGATAATCTGCAATCTTAGGTTTCGCTGCAGAGACTACCGATAAGAGTGTAGATTTTCCCGCATTAGGAAAACCGACCAACCCGACATCCGCCAACAATTTCAATTCCATTATGACAGCCTTTTCTATTGCCGGCTCTCCGGGCTGCGCATAACGAGGTGTTTGATTCGTTGCCGAACGGAAATGCCAATTTCCCAATCCTCCACGACCTCCTTTCAGTAAGACAACCTCTTCTCCGTGTTCTGTTACCTCACAAAGAAACTCTCCTGTCTCGGCATCGAACACAACCGTACCACACGGTACTTCTATGATCTGGTCTTCTCCATCCTTTCCGAAACTACGGCTTGCGCCACCCGAACCACCATGACCGGCATACACATGTCGCGAATATTTGAGATGCAGAAGAGTCCAATAATTCCTGTTGGCCCTTAATATTACATGACCGCCTCTACCTCCATCTCCCCCGTCAGGACCACCTTTGGTAATAAACTTCTCACGATGCAAGTGTGCAGAGCCTGCCCCACCCTTACCGGAGCGACAATATATCTTGACATAATCAACAAAATTAGATTCGGCCATAAATTTTTTATTTTACGATTTTTATTTATAAATCAATCTTTTAAAGTGCAAAGATAATGCTTTTTCGACCGTTTATTCAAAACAGACAAAAAAAGAGGCTGCAACTCATCGCAATACGCTCTGAATACAGCCTCTCTAAAATTTTCACTTATTATAGGTTATCTATCTCTTTTTCAATAGCTGCAAAGATAGATTCGATAGTTCCCATTCCGTGAATAGCTTTATATTTCTTTTCATTTATATAATAATCTTTCAACGGAGTAGTTTGATTGTGATATACGTCCAAACGGCTCTTTATTGTTTCGAGGTTATCGTCCGAACGACCGGATACCTGACCACGTTTAATCAAACGGTCTATCAATTCCTCCTCTTCAACCTCAAGGCCTATGACAGCAGAAACCTCTGCTCCCCGTTCTTTCAACATGGCTTTCAAAGCTTCGGCTTGAGGAATCGTACGAGGGAATCCGTCAAAAATAACACCGTTTTTCGTTTCTTCATTCGAATCCAGCACTTTCGCTAACATATCGATAATGAGTTCATCCGGAACTAATTGTCCTTTGGAAATGTAACCTTCTGCTATTTTCCCCAATTCCGTACCGTTTTTCATTTCAGCTCTCAAAACATCACCCGTAGAGATGTGAAACAAGCCGTACTTTTTAATAATCATATCGCTCTGAGTTCCTTTTCCTGATCCCGGAGCTCCAAAAATTACAATATTCAACATACTTATATCGGTTTATTTGTGCACTTTATTGTCACCTTTTCACCGTATTAAAATTTTAAGGTCAAAGATTATTAATCCGCAATCACATAAATATCTTTCAAATTACGCCCCTGTTCGTCATAATCCAATCCATAACCC
>ENA-OUQS01001410-OUQS01001410.1-human-metagenome-genome-assembly--contig:-NODE-1410-length-20399-cov-4.472228_pt1 | contig 20399 bp, 15 predicted proteins | sample MGYA00248463_ERZ548848 | MGnify/ENA primary metagenome ERZ548848 (study PRJEB26491, sample SAMN04978192) | human metagenome | host: Homo sapiens | study: EMG produced TPA metagenomics assembly of the... | reverse complement strand
GCCGCTGCGTGAGCAGCGGCGCTTTGTTGTATTACGGGGACGCTTAGTTTTCCTCTCTTGCGCGAAGGCCTGCGACGGACGAGATCGGCAGCGAGAAGCAGATCGCGCCCGCTTTGGTGCCGGGACCGGCTTGCTCGTTGATCGAGCGCATGATGGCGGCCTTTTCGTCCTTGTGGGCGATGATGTAGATCATATCCTTTTCGTCAGCAAGGCTGACGCTGAAGAATTTTTCTCCGCGCGTGCCGCCCGTGCCCTTGGCGTGCAGCACCGTGCCGCCGCCCGCGCCCGCGGCGCGCGCCGCGTCCATGACAAAGTCGGAATAGCCTTCGTTCAGGATAACGGTGATGAGTTCATGTTCAAAGTTCATGTTCGGCGCTCCTCCTGCTTTGAGATCGTCGGTGAGATAGGACAGTGTCTTGCCGCCGGCCACGCTCTTGAGCGGCACGGTCAGCATGACGCCGTTGCCCGGAATGTCGATAAAGAGCTTGCGCTTGGCGGAACGGATAAGCGAATCCGCCTCCTGCGCGCTGCCGACGGCGGCGATAACGCACTTTTCCGTCGCGTCCAGCCCATAGATGGCGAGGTGTTCGCTCGTGGCTGTGCCGCGCGCGGGCATGCTCAAGATGAGGTGCAGCCCCGCCGCGTGGTAGAGCGAGCCCATCGCTTCGCCGCGGTCGTGATCCGTGATGGCAATGATGTAATAGAGTTCCATTTCAGCAGGCCTCCCACAGTTCGATGATCTCGTTGTCGCCAAAGTCGGGGAGCTGGGGCTCCTGCGAAGCATGACGGGATTTGACGACATAGATGGCTCCCATCACCTGCACAGTGATGAGCGGCATCATCGCAACGAGCGCGACAAGGCCGAACGCGTCCGTCATCACATTGCCGCCGAACGCTTCGCACGCGCCTGTGGCGAACGGCAGCATGAATGTCGCCGTCAAAGGACCTGACGCGACGCCGCCGGAGTCGAACGCGATGGCTGTGAACGTGCGCGGCACGAAAAAGCTCAAAGCCAGCGCGATAAGATAGCCGGGCACGAGGAAATACATGATCGAAATGCCTGTGATGACACGCAGCATCGCAAGCCCGCCCGCGGCGGAGACCGCGATGGATAAGCTCATGCCCATCGCCTTGGCAGAGATCGCGCCCGCGCTCAGCTCTTCGACCTGCTTGTTGAGCGTGTGAACGGCGGGCTCGGCGTTGATGATGAACCAGCCCATGAGCATTGCAAGGGGGGCAAGGAGATAGACCTTCCACCCATCAGCCAGCGCGGCACCGAGCGCGTAGCCCAGCGGCGAAAAGCCGACGTTCACGCCCGTGAGGAACAGCACGAGACCTAAGTATGTATAGAGGATACCAATCACAATGCGCATGAAAGGCAGCTTGCGGAGCTTGAGCGAAATGACCTGAAAAATCAGGAAGAAGACAACGATCGGCAGCAGCGCCATTGTCACTTCCCATAAATACTCCGGCAGGGCATGCAGATAGTCCTTGCCGAGCTCCACCGTGGTGGCGACGCCGGAGACGGCGCCGCTTTCGCCCTGCGCGGGCTGCGTTTTGTAGATCGCACCGAGCAGCAGCACCGAAAGGATCGGCCCGATCGAGCAGAGGCCGACAAGGCCAAAGCTGTCCGCCTTGGCGTTTTCGTCGCTTCGAATGGACGCAACGCCGACGCCGAGCGCCATGATGAACGGCACGGTCATCGGCCCCGTTGTCACGCCGCCGGAGTCGAACGCGACGGAGAGGATGCTTTCATTCGACAAAAACGCCGCGGCAAAGACGATGGCGTAAAATACGATCAGCATCGTGCGCAGCGAGATCGAAAAGAGGATGCGCACCATGCACAGCATCAGGAAGAAGCCGACGCCGACCGAAACGGTCAGAATCAGCACCGTCGTGTCAATCTCCGGCACGTTGCCTGCGAGCACCTGCAAATCGGGCTCCGCCACTGTGATGGCAACGCCGAGGGCGAAGCTCACGGTCAGGATGAGCGGCAGCTTGCGCGATTTCGTCAGCTTGGAGCCCATGTAGTTGCCGATGCGGCTCATCGACATGTCCGCGCCCAGCGTGAAGAGCCCCATACCGAGGATCAGCATGGCTGTGGCGATCACGAACGAAAGCATCAGTCCCGCGTCCACCGGCACGAGCACAAAGCTGATCGCCATAACGATCAGGCTGATGGGCAGGACGGAGGCGGTGGCTTCTTTCAGCTTTTCCATTAAGATCTGTTTCTGATACAAAACCTCACTCCTTTATCAATTCAATACTTCCAAAAATATCATAGCAGAGATTCGCCGCGATGAACAGGGAAAAAGGGTAAAGGATGTGTTAAGCTTGTTCACCCGACGTGGACGAAAACAGCGGAATGGTCAAACCATCCCGCCGCTTCCCCATTTTTTTAATGCATATTATTTACTGTGCCGCATGCGCACATCCGCGCTCGAGAGAGTGGCGGATGTTGCCGTCGAGCATTCCGCCGAGATCATCGATGAACGAATCCGGCTCGCCCTTCATGCCGCTGCCGATCCATTCAAGCGTGAGCCCTGCGAGCGCTGCCGTGTAGAAGCGCGCGAGCGCCATGATCTGGCTTTCGCTGACGTTCAGGCCCTCAGCCTCCTTGCGGACGTAAGAAAGCATTGTCGTCAGGATCGTTTTATGATAATATCTTGCCAGAATATCGCTGTGGGCGGAGTTGTGCAGGTGCAGGATCATGCGCTTGTTCTCCGCGGCGAAGGATGTGGCGGTCAAAAATGCCTTCTGCCACGATTCATAGCCCTCCACGCGCTCGGAGAGCTTTTCAATCTCCGACTCGAACACATCCTCGGCCAGCGCGTAGATGTCAGTGTAGTAATAATAAAAGGTGTTCCGCGTGACCTCGCTTCTCTCTGCGATGTCGCGGACAGAGATCTTGTCGAAGGGACGCTCTGCCAGAAGCTCGATGAAGCTACGGCGGATGGCGTTTTTGGTGCGCAGAGCCATGGGTAGGTTCCTCCCTTTCTCGATTCGCTTTCATTCATTATATCCGATATGGGAAAAACTTGCAAGTGACAAAATCGTGAACATTTAACGAAATCTTTACACTATACTCGCCGCTTCCTGTCGGAAACTTGGTCAGCCTCGCGGGAGTGTGAAAACTTTGTACGCCTTGCGGACTTTGCCACTTTTCCCGCTTTCATATTCCCGCTATCATCAGACTGTCAAAAACTGAGACAGCGCTCTTTCCCCATGCGAACGAGCAGAAAGGAAGCGAAAGCGATGAAAACCTATTTCACCTCTGAGTCCGTCACGTGCGGACATCCCGATAAAGTTTGCGACCAGATCGCCGACGCGGTGCTCGATGATATCCTTGCCAACGATCCCGACGCACACGTCGCCTGCGAGGTGACGGCCTGCACCGGCGAAGTCCACCTGATGGGCGAGATCTCCTCGTCCTATGTGCCGGACTATGAAGCCATCGCGCGCAAGGTCATCGCCGAGATCGGCTATACCGTGCCCGTCGTCGGCTTTGACGCCGAAAATGTGCGCATCCGCGTCAGCATCCACACCCAGTCGCCGGACATCGCGCACGGGGTTGACCGCGCCGCGCCGGAGGAAGCCGGTGCGGGCGATCAGGGCATGATGTTCGGCTACGCCTGCTGCGAGACCGACGCGCTGATGCCGCTGCCAATCACGCTTGCGAACCGCCTGACGAGAAAGCTCGAGCAGGTGCGGCGCGAAAAGCTGCTGCCCTATCTTCTGCCGGACGGCAAGGCGCAGGTCAGCGTCGAATACGAGGACGGCAAGCCCAAACGCATTTCCGCCGTCGTCGTCTCCGCGCAGCACAGCGCGGAGGTCGGCATCGACGCGCTGCGCGATGCGATCTTAGAACAGGTCATTTTCCCTGTGCTGCCGCCAGAACTGCTCGACGAGCACACAGAGTATTTCATCAACCCGACGGGACGATTTGTCGTTGGCGGGCCCGCGGGCGACAGCGGTCTTACCGGCCGCAAGATCATCGCCGACACCTATGGCGGCATGGCGCGCCACGGCGGCGGGGCGTTCTCGGGCAAGGACCCGAGCAAGGTCGACCGCACGGGCGCTTACATGGCGCGCTATCTCGCCAAGAACATTGTGGCCGCGGAGCTGGCCGACCGCTGCGAGATTGAGCTTGCCTATGCCATCGGCCTCGCCGACCCCGTGAGCGTGATGGTCGACACGTTTGGCACGGGGCGCGTGAGCGACGAAAAGATCGCGAGCTGGCTTATGGAGCATATCGACATGCGCCCAGGCAGCATCACGTCACGCTTTGAACTGCGCCGCCCGATCTACCGCCGCGTCTCCTGCGGCGGACACTTCGGCGAAAATGCCGTGGGTCTTCCGTGGGAGTGGACCGACATCGCCGAGGTGCTGCAAAAGGAAATTTTATCATAACATCATCTGCGAAGGCGGGGAGGAACAGCATTGAAAAGCAAACGGAGCAGAACCTATCTCGTCAGCGGTCTCACGCTGGCGCTGATCTTTGTTGCCATCATCCTTGTTTTCCGCGACGTGCTGCCCGATATCGTCAAGGACCTGAGTACTGTGCCGTTCTGGGGTGTGCTGCTCCTGCTCGCACTCGGCTTTGCCTACGAGGCGATGGAATCCGTGCTGTGCCTCGTCATCATCCACCACAAAAAGCCGGACTGCACGTTTATTGACGCGCTGCGCGTGACATTCCTCGGCGTGTTCGGCAATATCGCGACGCTGGGTGCGGGCACGCTGCCGATGCAAAGCTTTTACCTTTACAGGCGAGGTCTGGACGCGGGCAGCGGTCTTGGCATCATGGCGAGCGAATACGTGTTGCACAAGATATCCGTGCTGATCTACGCGACGGTCGCGCTGCTGCTCGGCGGCGACTGGCTGCGTGAGAGCGCCAGCGGCCTTGCCCGCTATCTTCTGATCGGCTATGTCACCGGCGCGCTCATCGTGATCGCGCTCACGCTGCTCTACACCTGGGATAAGGTGCTGAAGTTAGTGCTGATGCTGCTCGGCAAGCTCCCGCACACGCCGAAGTGGGACGAACGCCGCGAAAAGTGGGCGAATAGTCTCACCGAGCTCAACCGCGAGGCGGAAAAGGTGCTGCTCGTTCCGTCAATCCGCGTCAAAGGTATCGCCGTGAGCCTTGTGAAGCTCTTCGTGCTCTATTCCATCCCCTATGCCGCGCTGCGGCTCGTGGGCTGCACGGCGCTTAACTTCGCGCAGGCGCAGATGCTCGCCTCGCTGATGCTGCTCATCACAAGCGCGCTGCCAAACGTCGCAGGCGTGGGCCCGATGGAGTTTGCATTTTTGCTGCTCTTCGTCCCGTGGGCGGACACGGCAATCGCCTCGTCGGCGCTGGTACTTTATCGCGTGGCGACGTATTTCTTCCCGTTCCTTCTGAGCGTGATCGTGTTTCTCCGCGAGGAGAAGAAATCTTTGAAAGGCTTTGATGCGCAAAGCGCTTGAAAATTATGACGGCCTGAGGCCGTCGGGGGATTCCCGCACCGTGCGGGAGTGCGCTAAAGGGGGATACTCTCTTTCTCGAAAGAGAGTATCCCCCTTAAACCCCCGAGAGAAAGGACGAGGGGCCTTCCCCCTCGACCCCACACATTGGCAGTTTCAATCTTGAAGAACTGCACGCGCTGCGCAATGTAGGTGCGGTGTACATGGCTTCGCCATGAATCCCTGCAATTCGTGACCGATTTGCAACCGCGCCTTACTATCGTGAGGCGCGAGTGACGTTAGATTGGCGGCAGACTGCCTGCGGAATGCGGCATTGCTTCGCTCGCCGCATTGATGAGTGCTCCGGTAGACGGAAATTAGGCTGTACCAGCGCGAGATGGGCAGAGCGGCAGCGGATGATAGGAGTACGCCAAGTCGTATAGCAGGGGTAAATGCGGCTTTGCCGCACGCAAGAGGTGCAATCGGCAAGCATTGCAGCTCTTCGAGCTGCTCGCTTGCAATGAAAAATTTTCTCTGGGAGGGTGTAAGGGAGGGGTGTCTCTTTTCAAAAAAGAGACACCCCTCCCTTATCCGCGTTCCCACACGGTGTGGGGAACAAGGCGGCAGCACTTTGTGCTGCATTATCCCCGCGCCTTAGCGGCGCGCTTTAATTTATAGAGCTCTTCGGCAGCAAGCCGCGTCTTAGCGACCACATCCCCGCCGTCTTGCGGGAAGCAGTAATACAGCGCTTTGTGGTCGCCGATGCAGAGCATATCGCCGATCTCGTACCAGAAATAGTCGGCGTACAGGCTGTACGAGGCCTCGGGCTTTTGGAAATAGTCCAGTTTCCCGCCGCAGCCGGTCAGGTGGAAGCCGTTTTCATCGTGGTGCAGCCGGCCTTCGCCCACGCGGCAGATCTCGCGCATGTTGACCATCATGCAGATCTGCACGGGAATATCAAGCTGATATGCGCCGCTTTCCAGCTCCTCGCGCACGCACTGCCGCTCCCAGGTGTACCAGTCCGGCACGTGGGTGAACGCGGCCTCGCCGTTCAAACATTCCAGCGTACCAATCTCTGTCAAGCGATATTCCTTGTTACAGCTTCGGCAGATGAGCGACGTGCCCCTGCCCTCCATTTTCCCCTCGGCGAAGCAGTGCGGGCACTTGTAGAGCACGCGGTTGAGTCCGTCGGCGCGGAACGGCTCGCTGACGGAGACGCCGTTTTCCTCCTGCCAGCGGAAATTGTCGAAGCGGAAGGCGGAAAAGATGCGCTCATTGATCTCGGCGACGTTCCTCTCTGCAACGTCGCTGGACGAGAGCAGGCACTGCATCTGCGCTGAGACCTTCGCGCGCCGCTTTTGCAGCCCGTTGTAGAGCGGGTCACGCGCGAACGCGCCGTAGGTGCGGATCATCACGACCGGCACATTTAGCGCCTTGACGCACTTGCCGATGCTCTCCGGCAGCGGTGTGGCCGTGCCGTCAAAGCTGTAGCTTGCCTCGGGATAGAGCAGCACCGACGTTTTGAGCGTCCGCACGCAGTAGAGCATGTCGCGCACGAGCGCCGCGTCCGAACAGAACTTGCGCGTGGGGATGCAGCCGACGCTGCGCATCAGCCACTCCTTGCCGACAAAGCCGTCCGACGTGCAGACGATGTTGAACGGGCGCGGGTACAGCACCGCCTCCGCGATTTTGAGGTCGAGAAAGCACGAGTGGTTCATCAGGGCAAGGCAGGGCTCATCGCTTTTGATCTGCTCCATGCCGGTCTTCTCGCAGTGGAAATGCGTCGCCAGAAGGTCGGGCGCGGAGGCTGCGCGCAGGACCGTCCGGAACAGGAGCGACGGCTTTTTCGGCTTTTTGTGCACCTGCGGCGGCTGGGCAAGAACCTGCTCGTAGGTCCGGTCGACGACTTTAATTTTCATTCTGTTTCTCCGGTACGACGTGGATGTTCAGATGATCGTAAGACATCTCCACGTTGTGCTTTGCAAAGGTGTCGCGCAGGCGCTCGTACATCTTAAAATAAGTGTCCCAGTAGGCGTCTGCCGCCGTCCAGCAGCGGATGGTGTATTCGATGGAGCTGGCACCGTAATTCGAGAGATACACCGTCGGCGTGGGTTCTTTCAGCACGGCGGGGAAGGCGAGAACGGCGTCCATGCAGGCCTGCTTCACCTCGTCCGTCGGCGCGTCGTAGGATGCTGTGACCTTGTAGACGATGCGGCGGCGGCCCAGGACGGTGAAGTTGATGATCTTCGAGCTGGACATTTCGCGGTTGGGCTGGAGCACGATCTGTCCATCCGGCGTTTCGATCTTCGTGTGCGTCAGTGAAATTTCACGCACCGTGCCGGTCGTGCCGCCGACTTCGATCTCGTCGCCGAGCGAGAACGGATGCGAGAAGAGAATGACGAGCCCGCCGGCGACGTTGCCGAGAATGTCCTCGGCGGCCAGCGTGACGCCCAACGTCAGCACCGACATGATGGCGGTGAGCGACGAGGTGTTGATGCCGAGCGCCTCGGCTGTGATGATGATGGTAAGCAGATACAGAAGCGTTTTGAGGCTCGTGAGGATGACCTTTTGCAGCCGCTCGTTCAGGCGGTTCGCGCGCGAGAGCAGCCGCGAACAGAGCTTGAGCACGAGCCGCACGACGATCAGGCAGATGAGGAATGTCAGCAGCGCGGAAAGGATGCTGCCGATGCTGTAGCCGCCGATCGAGCGGGAGATGATCTGGGAAATATTGTCCATGGCGTTTCGCCCCTTTCGATGCCCAGTATATCAGTGTTGCCGCGCCTTTGTAAAGAGCACGCTAAGAATCCTCAGAATTCCTTAAACTTTGCCGGTTGAGAAACGGGCGGGAAGAGCGTATAATGCAGCGTGATCTTTTTTGAAAAGGAAGTGCCCGCATGCGCCCTTACGCCCTCATCGACCTCCACTGCGACACGTTGACCGACTGCATGTACGCAGGATCGAACATCATCGACACGCTCGACGATCCCGCGCGCACGCTGTCGCTCACAAGTATTCCGAATGATGTCCGCTGGGCGCAGTTTTTCGCCGTGTTCGTGCCCGATGAGCTGCGCGGGGAGAAGGCTGTCCGCTTTTTTGACAACGCCTGCGCGAATTTCAATCGCCAGATGCAAAAATTCACGGATCGCGTGTCGCCCTGCCGCAATGTTGCCGATATGGAGCGCGCGTGGGCGGCGGGGAAGACCGCGGCCTTTCTGAGCGTGGAAAACGGCAGCGCGTTTGCTGGCGACCTGTCGCGCATCGGGAAGACGAAGCGTCAGGGCGTCTGCGCCGTGACGCTGACGTGGAATGGGGAAAACGAGCTCGGCTCGGGCAATGTGACGGACCGCGGCCTGACGGACTTGGGCCGCGCCGCCGTGCGCGAAATGGAGCGCTGCGGCATTTTGATCGACGTCTCGCACCTGAACGACGCGGGGCTCGCGGACGTGTTCGAGACGGCGGAAAGGCCGTTTCTCGCCACGCACTCCAACGCACGCGCGGTCTGCGCGCACAGGCGCAACCTGACGGACGTGCAGATCAAGGAGATGGTGCGCCGCGGCTGCCTGATCGGCCTCAACTACTACGGGCCATTCCTGCGCGACGGGGGAGCGGTCAGGAGCTTAGACGACGTCTATCGCCATGTGGCGCACTTTTTCGACCTCGGTGCGCGCAAAAACCTCGCCCTCGGCTCGGACTTCGACGGCGCGGCGCTGCCGCCGTGCCTTGATTCGCCGGAGAAGGCGGCGGATTTTTACGAGTATCTGCTTTCGCGCGGCGTATCGCAGGCGGACGCGGACGGCATTTTCTTTGAAAATGCTCGCACATTCCTGCGGAAAAACCTTGGGTGAGCGCAAAACGCTTGGCAGCGGGAGATGTGCTGTGATACAATAAACAAAACAGGGGAGGGGAGCACATGGCAAGAAAATCGAGCCGCAACACCAAGGCGCGCATCGTCTCGGCGGCGTGGAAGCTCTTTTACGAGCAGGGCTATGAGGAGACGACGGTGGAGGAGATCATCTTCGAGTCGGAGACGTCGAAGGGCTCGTTCTACCACTATTTTGACGGCAAGGACGCGCTGCTCTCGTCCCTCTCAGTGCTGTTTGACGAGCGGTATGAGGAGCTGATGCAGCAGCCCCACGATGAGATGGACTGCATCGAGCTCTTATGCTGGCTCAATCAGGAGCTGTTCACGACGATCGAAAACACGGTCTCCATCGAGCTTTTGGCGCGGCTTTTTTCCTCCCAGCTCGTGACCAAGGGAGAAAAGCACCTGCTCGACCGCAAACGCACGTACTATCGTCTTTTGCGCCAAATCGTCTCTCAGGGGCAGGAGCGCGAGGAGCTGACCGACACGCGTACCGTGAGCGAGATCGTTAAGGCCTACGCGATGTTCGAGCGCGGGCTGATGTATGACTGGTGCCTTTCGGGCGGGGAATATTCGCTCGTCCAGTATGCGCAGCAGATGATGCCGCTGTTTTTAGATGGCTTTCGAAAAAAATAAAATTCGTTTCAAAAACAGTCTACTAAATCGTCTTGCAGAAAATGCAGTAAAATTAATCAAAAATTCAGAATTTTGCAGTGCCGTACAGGAATTATTCTGTACGGCGTTCTGTATTTACGTCTACTTTCTTTTGTGCTATATTGTGCTCGTCTTAACGAAAGCTGAAGGAGAAAATCACATGACAAGCGCACAGATCATTATTGTAGTGACCATCGTTCTCTATCTCGCCGCGATGGTGTTCGTCGGCGTGTATTTTGGCAAAAAGGGCAGCGGCAGCAGCTCGGACGACTTCTACCTCGGCGGGCGCAAGATGGGCCCTGTCGTCACGGCCATGAGCGCTGAGGCGAGCGACATGAGCAGCTATCTTTTGATGGGTCTGCCTGGCCTTGCCTACCTCTGCGGACTGCCGGAGGTGACGTGGACGGCCATCGGTCTGGCCATCGGCACGTATCTCAACTGGCTGATCGTCGCGCGCCGCCTGCGCCGCTATTCAGCCAAACTCGGCGCCATCACGATCCCCGACTTTTTCGCCCGCCGCTTCGGAGATAAGAAGCATCTGCTTTCCTGCATCGCGGCGGTCGTGATCCTCATTTTCTTTATCCCGTACACGGCGTCCGGCTTCAAGGCCATCGGCACGCTCTTCAACAGCCTTTTTGGTGTGGAGTACCACACGGCGATGATCGTCGGCGGCATCGTGGTCGTGCTGTACACGGTGATGGGCGGCTTCATGGCCGTTTCGTTCACCGACCTGATTCAGTCTATCTTCATGACGATCGCGCTCATCGTCATTGTGTGCTTCGGCGTGCAGCAGGCGGGCGGACTGGACACGGTCATCGACAACGCCAGCGCGCTGCCGGGCTATCTCAACATGACGCAGGGCTACGACGCCGCGACCGGCACGGCCTCGACGTACAGCGCTCTGAGCATCGTCTCCACGCTCGCATGGGGCCTCGGCTACTTTGGCATGCCGCACATCCTGCTGCGCTTTATGGCCATCCGCGAGGAAAAGGAGCTCAACCAGTCCCGCCGCATCGCGACGATCTGGGTTGTGATCTCAATGTTCATCGCCGTGTGCATCGGCGTCATCGGCTACAGCGTGTCCGCCGCGGGCAAGGTGCCTTTCCTGACGACGAGCGCGGAGTCTGAGACCATTATCATCAAGCTTGCAGATCTGATGAGCCGCCACGGTGTGCTGCTCGCCGTCATGGCGGGCATCATCCTCTCGGGCATTCTGGCCGCAACGATGTCGACCGCGGACTCGCAGCTCTTGGCCGCAGCGTCCAGCGTGTCGCAGGATCTCATGCAGCACTCGTTCGGCATGAAGATGAACCAGCGCACGACGATGCTCGCCGCGCGCGCCACGGTCATCGGCATCGCTCTTATCGGCATGGTGCTTGCGTGGGATCCCAACAGCTCCGTGTTCCGCGTGGTTTCGTTTGCGTGGGCGGGCTTTGGCGCGGCGTTCGGCCCCGTGATGCTCTTCTCGCTCTTCTGGAAGCGCGCGAACAAACAGGGTGCGCTCGCGGGCATGATCACTGGCGGCGCGGTGGTCTTCATCTGGAAGTATCTCATCGCGCCGATGGGCGGCGCGTGGGCCATCTACGAGCTGCTCCCCGCGTTCCTTGCGGCGTGCATTGCGATCGTGATCGTATCGCTCGCGACGCCCGCGCCGGAGCAGGCCGTCACCGATACCTTCGACGAGATCCGCGGCAAATAAAAGGGAAAAACAGGCGAGGGCTGCGGCCCTCGCTTTTCTTTGTTAGCCAAATGGAGTGAAATGGAAAAATATGACAAAAAATCCGCATTGACTATTGAAAATGGAATGACTAACGTTTATTATAGATAACATCTATTTATGGATGCTGACATCAGGCGGCGGGATACGTGCATTTGTCCTGCCGGCCGATACTACACTGATGGCAAGCAGTGAAAGGAGAAAACAGCAGTGTCAAGACTCGATATTATGACGCCCTCCCATGCCCAGACCGTCATCGACGGGCTGTACCGCGATGTGGAGCGGCGTATCGCCGCAAGCCCTCCGGGACTGTGCCCGGTGGACCTTGCCAAGAGCTTTCTGGACCTTTGCCACGCGCAGACCTGCGGCAAGTGCGTTCCCTGCCGTATCGGCTTGGGGCAGCTTTCCGCGCTGATGGAGCAGGTGCTCGAGGGCGAAGCCACGATGGAGACCATCTCGATCATCGAGCGCGTGGCGCGCGTGATCGTCAACAGCGCCGACTGCGCCATTGGCCGCGATGCGGCGCGCCTGGTGCTTGACGGCGTGCAGGGCTTCCGCGACGACTATGAAGAGCACATCCTGCGCCACCGCTGCCTTGGCGGCATGCGCGAGCCCGTTCCCTGTGTGGCGCTGTGCCCTGCGGGCGTGGATATCCCGGGCTATCTCGTGCTCATCAAGTACGGCCGCTACGCCGACGCCGTGCGCCTGATCCGCAAGGATAACCCATTCCCCTCGGCCTGCGCGTACATCTGCGAGCATCCGTGCGAGGCGCGCTGCCGCAGAAATATGATCGATGACGCGGTCAACATCCGCGGCCTCAAGCGCTACGCGGTGGATAACGCGGGCTACGTGCCGCAGCCCGACTGCGCCGAGCCCACGGGCAAGAAGGTCGCCGTCATCGGCGGCGGCCCAAGCGGCCTTTCCGCAGCGTATTACTTAGCTTTGATGGGCCACAAGGTCACCGTGTATGAAAAGCGCGCGAGGCTCGGTGGCATGCTGCGCTACGGCATCCCCAACTACCGCCTGCCGCGCGAAGTGCTCGACGCGGAGATTGCGTCGATGCTGGCGCTTGGCATCGATGTGCATGTCAACGTCAATGTCGGCGACGATGTGACGTTCGACGAGCTGCGCCAGCAGAACGACGCGCTCTACATCGCGCTCGGCGCGCACACGGATAAAAAGACCGGCATCGAGGGCGAGGACGCTGAGGGCGTCATCTCCGCGGTCGAGATGCTGCGCGAGATCGGCGACGATCACATGCCGGACTTCCGCAACAAGGACATCGTCGTCATCGGCGGCGGCAACGTCGCGATGGATGTCTGCCGCAGCGCGGTTCGTCTCGGCGCGCGCAAGGTGAGCTGCGTCTACCGCCGCCGTCAGGAGGATATGACGGCGCTTCCCGAGGAGGTCGAGGGCGCCGTGGCCGAGGGCGTGGAGCTCGTGACGCTGCAGGCCCCTGTCCGCATCGAGACCGATGCGAACGGTCACGCCGTCGCGCTGTGGACACAGCCGCAGATCATCGGCGAGATGGATAAAAAGGGCCGCCCCGCGCCCGAAAAGGCCAAGCGCAGCGAAAAGCGCATCGCGGCGGACGTTGTCGTTGTCGCCATCGGTCAGGGCGTGGAGACCCACGGCTTTGAGCAGACGAAGATCGCCATCAAGCGCGGCGCGTTCGTCGCCGAGGCCAGCGGCCAGATCGACAATATGGACGGCGTCTTCGCCGGCGGCGACTGCGTCACCGGCCCTGCGACCGTCATCCGCGCCATCGCGGCCGGCAAGGTCGCCGCGGCGAATATCGACGAATACCTCGGCTTCCACCACGAGATCGACCCCGGTGTCGAGATCCCCACGGCACGGCTGAACAACAAGCCGCCCCACGGCCGCATCGACACCACCGAGCGCGAGGCGGGCGAACGCAAGCACGACTTCAAGTGCATCGAGTGCGGCCTCACCGATGAAGAAGCGTACTCCGAGGCGTCGCGCTGCCTGCGCTGCGACCACTTCGGCTACGGCATCTTCCGCGGAGGGAGGAAAGGCAAATGGTAAGAAACGTCACACTGACCATCGACCACAAGAGCGTCACCGTGCCCGAGAATACCACGATCTTGGAGGCCGCGCGCTCGGTCAATATCAATATCCCGACGCTGTGCTACTTAAAGGATATCAACGAGATCGGCGCGTGCCGCATCTGCTGCGTGGAGGTCGAGGGCATGGAGCGCCTTGTCCCCGCGTGCGACAATGTGGTGGCGGACGGCATGGTCGTCTTCACGAACAGCGCCAAGGCGCGCGAGGCGCGCCGCATGAACCTGCGCCTCATCCTCTCACACCACGATACATCGTGCACGAACTGCACGCGAAGCGGCAACTGCACCTTGCAGCAGCTGGCGAACGACTTCAACATGCGCGGCACGCACTTCCCCAAAAAGCTGCGGCACGAGGCGGTGGACTATTCCACGCCGCTCATTCGCGAGAACGACAAGTGCGTGCAGTGCCTGCGCTGCATCCAGGTGTGCGAAAACGTGCAGAGCGTGAAGATCTGGGACCTTCTCGGCACGGGCTCGCGCACGGTCGTCGACGCATCGTACAACCGCCGCATTCAAGATACCGAGTGCACGTACTGCGGCCAGTGCATCACCCACTGCCCGACGGCGGCGCTGCGCGAGCGCGACGACACGGGCCTTGTCTTCGACGCGATCGACGATCCGAACGTCGTCACCGTGGCGCAGGTCGCGCCCGCGGTGCGCGCGGCATGGGCCGAGCAGTTCGGGCTCGACAGCGAGTTCGCAACGCCCAAGCGCATGGTCGCGGCGCTGCGCGAGCTGGGCTTCAACTATGTGTTCGACACCGACTTTGCCGCCGACCTCACGATCATGGAGGAAGGCAGCGAGTTTATCGAGCGCTTCACCCACAAGGATCAGTATCAGTGGCCGATGTTCACGTCCTGCTGCCCGGGCTGGGTGCGCTTTGTGAAGTCTCAGTACCCCGAACTGACGGACAATCTCTCCACGGCCAAGTCGCCCCAGCAGATGTTCGGCGCGGTGGCGAAGAGCTACTTTGCCGAAAAGGTCGGCATCGACCCCAAGCGCCTTTTTGTCGTCTCAATCATGCCGTGCGTGTCGAAAAAGAGCGAATGTGCGCTGCCGACGATGAAGAACGACGCGGGCGACCCCGATGTCGACGTGAGCATCACGACGCGCGAGCTGAACATTATGATGCGCGCGAATCACATTGAACCCAAGTACCTGCCTGAGGAGGAGTTCGACAGCCCGCTCGGCTCCGCGACCGGCGCGGCGGTCGTCTTCGGCGCGACTGGCGGCGTGATGGACGCGGCGCTACGTTCGGCATACTTCCTCATCACGGGCAAGAATCCTGACCCTGACGCTTTTACCGCCGTGCGCGGCATGGACGGGTGGAAGGAGGCGACATTCAACATCCCCGGCGCGGGCGACGTGCACATCGCGGTCGTGAGCTCGCTCGGGAAAGCCCGCAAGCTCATTGAGGCTGTCAAGCGCGGCGACGCAGCGTATGACTTTGTCGAGGTCATGGCCTGTCCTGGCGGCTGCGCGGGCGGCGGCGGCCAGCCCATCCACGACGGTACCGAGCTTGCCGAGGATCGCGGCAACGTGCTCTGGCGGCTCGATCAGGGTGAGCTTCTGCGCTTCTCACACGAGAATCCGGATGTCAAGGCGCTCTACAAGGACTACCTCGGCGCGCCGCTTGGCGAAAAGTCGCATCACCTGCTGCACACCGACCACAATGCGTGGCAGATGCCGCAGAAAATGCTGTAAGAATGCAAAAACTCCGTATGAGGATTTCTCATACGGAGTTTTTTTATTGCTGAATTTTATCGGGTGTACGTGCCGTACTCACTGATGACGGCGCAGAGCTCGCTGAACACCTGCTGCGCGTCGCCGTCGATCTTGTAGGCGACGGCGGGGTGGGCGTCATCGTAGATGAAGCCCTCGTCCCAGTTGAAGTACAGGTCATGCCGCTCGCCGTCACTCGTGGTCCACCAGATGGTGGCGTAGTTCCAGTTCTGCGTGAAGCGGGAGAAAAGCGAGGTGGGCAGGCGGTAATAGCGCTGCACCGAAATTTCAGACATAGCGCTGCGCAGAGCCGCGGCGGCCTCGCTGTCCGGATAGCCCTCTACCCGGCAGTCGCCGGTGTCGAACGTGCCGTAGCCGTCCGGCGTGGGAACAATGGTCGAAATGTAGAAGAGTCCGTCGACGCGGGCGGTCTCAGGCGCGGGGATCAGCTCACCGAGCGGCTGCGAACGGCGCGGCAGCAAAAAGATAGCCACGACGAGCAGCATCGCGGCGACGGCGATGAGCACGGTTTTTCTCTTTTTGTCCATGGGGATCTCCTTTCCAACATCAAACTTGCTTTTGTCGTCTAACAGGGGAGAGGGGAATCGCTTTTCGATAGTTTACCTGAGAAAGAGCTTTTTGGCAAGCCCTTCTTCGGGCGTGACATAGAGTGTGCGGTAATTGTCGTAGGTCACCATGCCGGGGCGTGCGCCCGCGGGCTTTTTGACGAACTTCACGGGGCAGTAGTCGACGGGGACGCTGCTGCTCTCCTTCGCCTGCGAGAAGTAGGATGCGAGCATCGCGGCCTCGCGCAGATCCTCGTCGCTCGGCGTGAGGCCCGCGCAGCGCAGGATGACGTGCGAGCCGTGGATGTGCTGGGTGTGGAACCAGTAGTCGCGCTTGTCGGCCTTTTTTGTCAGCTGGTCGTTCTGCACGTTGCTGCGGCCGACGAGGACCTCGAGCCCGCTCGACGTTTTGAATGTGCGCGGGGCGAAGGCGCGCTTGAGCTCCTTTTTGCCGCCGCTGGATTTTTTGAGGTAGTTCGTCTCCTGCAATTCGCGGCGAATTTCGTTGAATTCCTGCTCAGTCTCCGCCTGCGAAAGCTCCTGCAAAACGCTCTCCAAGTATGCGCGTTCGTTTTCCGCCTTTTCGATCTGCTCGCGCAGGTGGAATTCGGCGGTCTTGAGCTTGTTGTACTGCTTGTAGTTTTTCGCGGCGTTCTGCTGGGGGGAGAGCAGCGGGTCGAGCGGGATGTCGATGGCCGGGCAGCCGTCCTCATAGTAGTTTTCCGCATGCAAGACTTTTTCTCCGCTCTTCATGCGGTACAGGTTTGCGGTGATGAGGTCGCCGCGCAGGCGGAATTCGTCGCGCTTCTGCGTCGCGGCGTAGTCGCGCTTTAAGTTCTCGGCCTTGCGCGCCATGCGGTCGCGCGCGACCGTGACCGCGTGCGTCAGCTCGCGGCCGCGGCGGGCGGAGAGCTCCTGCCGCTCACGCGCGTTGTAGAACTCGTCGAGCATTTGCGAGAAGCTCTCACGCGTCTCGACCTGCGTTTCCGCGCCGTACTGCGCGATGGAACGGTAGGTGAAATCCACGGGCTTGCCGTCGCGGTAGAGGATGACGGGCATATAGTTATCTTCCTTTACAGCGTTGGCTGTATCGGAAAATTCCTGCACCAGCGCCCCGCGCTGCGCATCGTTCAGCGCGCCGAAGCGCACGTCGGTCTCATGTCCCGCGCGGAAAGCAAATTCACGCGCAATCAGCGGCGAAATGCCGGTGTAATGGTCGAGCACCCACTTGTCGACAGCCTGCTCCGCGTCGCCGCCGCGCTGCGCGAGGGCGAGGGAGTCCTCCTCCTGCGATAAAAGCGACAGCTTGTCGAGCGGCGTCGGCAGATGGTAGAAAAGGCCGGGCAGCAGTTGGCGCGTGGCGGAAAGGTCCGCGTCCACGCGGCGCAGGCATTCGACGATGCGCCCCTGCGCGTCGAGCAGGACGAGGTTCGACCGCCGGCCCATGCATTCGAGCACGAGCTGCTTTTGGCTGATCTCTCCGAATTCGTCCGTGCACTGGAGCGTTAAAATCACCATGCGCTCAAGATCCGGCTGCTCGATGGACAGCACGCGCGCGCCGACTAAGTGCTTGCGCAGCAGCATGCAGAACATCGGCGGCTGGGCAGGGTTGTCGCGCAGGATGTTTGTGAGCTGGATGCGCGGCTGGTTCGCGCCCGCGTTGAGCAGCAGCCGCAGATTGCCGCGCAGCAGCAGAACGATCTGGTCGCGCGCGGGCTGCTGCACCTTGTCGATGCGCGCGCCGATGAGCTGAGGTCTCAGCTCGTGTAAAACTGCCCGCAGGCAGATCGCGTCAAGTGGCATTGTCGTCCTCCATCATCCGGTTGAAAAGCTCGTTGATGCGCGCGTGATCGTCGCGCAGATACAGCCAGCCGAACAGCGCCTCGAGGCCTGTGGCCTTCTGATAGTCCGCGCGGTCGGCGTGGTGGGGGATGGAATGGACATTCGCGTTGCGCCCGCGGCGGAACACAGAGGCCTCGTCCTCCGTCAAAAGGGGTAAGAGCTTTTCGGCAAAGCGCGCCTGCTGCGGCGCGCAGACGAGCTCGACCGTCGCGCGGTGAAGGCCCTTGCCCGTCGCCTTGCCGTGCACGCACAGATACGTGCGCACAAGCAGCTCATACACCGCGTCGCCCAGGTGGGCGAGGCCGATGGAGCTGATGGCGCGAATGGCGTCGTCGTTCATTTTGGCTTGCGTATAATCGTACATAAAGACTCCTGAAGTTCGAAAGTACACATATTCTATAACCTTGTCGGAATTCTGTCAATCGGCGAGCGCTGCCGCGCGCGAAAAGCCGTTGCGCTTTTGCAAAAATCCGCTATAATGGCAGAAAAGACAAGACCTTTGAGATCGGAGAAGAGAAGCCTATGAAAAAACTGACCACCGCGCTGCTCACGGCGCTTTTGCTGCTGAACCTTGCCGCCTGCGGCGAAAAGGAGCCGGACGACACTTCGTCCGGCTACGATGATTCGCTCATTTCCGAGCTTTACAGTGAGGAGGGCGAGTACACGGATAGCGAGAACAACACGCTCACGTATAATTACCATGTGCCAAGAATCGTGTCGGAAACGGCGGTCGCCGCCGCGCTGAACGCCGAAATCGCCGATCAATTCGGCGCGCTCGTGCAGGAGCAGAAGAACATGATGGCCTCCCGCGTTTCGCTCACGTGCATTTCCGTCACGTGGACAAGCTACTGGAACGACAGCCTGCTCTGCCTTGTGGTGCGCGCGGAGATGGACGGAGACACAAGCATGACGGAGACGTACAGCTACGACTTTTTCGGCGGCAAGCGGCTGATGAGCGAGGATCTGCTGGCGCGCTGCGAGCTTTCAACGCAAGACTTCGTTACGGCGGCGCGCCGCACCGCGGCAAACTACTTTGATGAGACGTACCGAGATGCGCTCAGCGGCAGCATGGGCGGCGCGGACTTCATCGCGTCCTACGCTGAGCGCCGCGCGTGGACGCTCTCGGACGAGAACATCAACGCGGAAATGCGGCTCTATCTCGACGGCGGCGCGCTGCATATGATCGTGCCCGTCGGCTCGTTCGCCGGGGCGGAGAGCTACGACGCTGACCTTGCGCTCGACCTCTCCGCGCGCGAGACGGTCGAGAAGACGGCGCAGGACAGCTTTGTCAAGGCAGCGCTCTCGGGCGGCAATTTGACGGTCAGCTTTGAAAAGACGGCGGACTCCGCGTGGTACGCGGAGAATTTCCGCTTTGACTACGAGACCATCTACCCCGTGGAAGGCCTGTATTCCGACTACACGGATGTGTTCGTTGGCTCGGTGGGGCAGGGGTACTTCCCGTACATCTTCCTGCTGACGAGCGAGGGGGCGGTGGAGTATGTGAACCTGCTCGAAGGGCTGACGGCGGGCTTCCTCTGCGACGGCGGGCCGCTTGGCGGCGTGAAGGACATCGTTTCGTTCGAGTCCGGCGAGGTCGAGGAGGACTACGGCACGTATCAGACGGTGTTTGCCGTCGACGCATCAGGGGAGAAGCACGACCTCTCCGGTGCGGTCAGCGACGCGGACTACACGATCCCGTCGGAATTTCTCGGCGAGTGGACGGCGACCGTGACGCACGACACCGCCGAGCAGGGCAGCTACGACAGCGACTACATCCTGACGCTGACCGATGGCGGCGGCCTCACAGTGCAGGACATCAACAGCGAGGTCGGGATTTACTTTGAGTACACCGGCCAGCTCAACTACCTTGGCACGAACGGCGAGGGCATGGTCTTCGGCTACCACTTGAACGAGAATGCGGGCACGGTGCGCTACGGCGCGTTCACGCTGCTGCGCGGCAGCGACGGCCTGCACGTCAAATCCGTCGCAGGCGAAAACTTCTTCGACGCGCCGAGCGGACGCTACACAGTGTTTGCGAGAGGGTAAAAAGAAAAGCAGGGCCTTTTTTGAGCGCGGAAGGGCCCTGCTTTTTTGCGGCTTTGACGCGCTAAGCAAAATTAGAGGGGGGTACCGCTTTGACCGCGCTCCTGATCCATGCGGTCACACCCCCTTGGCATCTGACGGGAGAAAGAGGCTTTGGCGGCATCCGGAGACCAAGGAGAAAGCCTCTCAAATCGGGGAAAATGCTCTAGTGAAAGGAGAACCTTTCAAAAAAGCAAAAATTTCTTCAAAAAAGTGTTGACAGGTTCTGCTCTCTGTGCTATATTATCACTTGTTCCGAGCCGAACGGAACGGTAAAAACAAAACGGCATGGGGGTATAGCTCAGCTGGGAGCCCGGTTGAAGCGGTAAACAACCCCCGCACTAATTGAATAAGATATTACTCAGCGCACCCCTTACATGGGGGTATAGCTCAGCTGGGAGCCCGGTTGAAGCGGTAAACAACCCCCGCAC
>ENA-OUQS01001391-OUQS01001391.1-human-metagenome-genome-assembly--contig:-NODE-1391-length-20695-cov-9.259351_pt1 | contig 20695 bp, 14 predicted proteins | sample MGYA00248463_ERZ548848 | MGnify/ENA primary metagenome ERZ548848 (study PRJEB26491, sample SAMN04978192) | human metagenome | host: Homo sapiens | study: EMG produced TPA metagenomics assembly of the... | reverse complement strand
GTGCAGCCGCTGCGGCGCTGAGGAGCCTACCACTCCCGTGGAGCCCGGCAAGCCCCAGCAGCCGGAGAAGCCCACCACACCCGATACCCCCGCCACCGGCGATGAGAGTCAGCTGATGCTGTGGGTGAGCGGTATGCTGGTGTGCGCTCTGGGCGCCGGCCTGATGCTGCGGCGCAAGAAGGAAAACTGATATCCCGCTTTTCCCGATATCTCTCGATATCTTTCCTGTAAGCAAGAGGGATGGTCCGTAAGGACCGTCCCTCTTGTGCATGGCTGTGTATATAAGAAAAGGCCCCCGGCTGAGCCGGGGGCCAAAGGCTTGGGATAAAGCGGGAAAATCTCCGGGCTAATGCAGAGGAATATCCAAGATTTTCCAGAAGTGAACAGGGGAAAACGTCCCTGTGCATGGGGCGGAGAGCCGGGTCAGATGAGCGGCCCGGCCGGAGCTTTTCGTTGACAGAAAAGCCGGAATGAGGGTATAATGCAGGCAAGTACTGCGATCACTTCTGGCAGATGGTCTCGATTTCCACCAGTCCCCCGGCGGGCAGTGCGCTCACCTGATAGGCGCAGCGTGCGGGGTAGGTAGTTCCCTCAAAGAAGGAGGCGTAGACCTCGTTAACGGCGGCGAAATCAGCGATATTCGTGAGGAAAACAGTGGTTTTGACCACGTTATCCAGAGTCAGTCCGGCTGCGGTCAGAACCGCCTGAATATTTTTCATAGCCTGCGTGGCCTGAGCCTGTACGCCGCCGTCTACCAATTTACCGGTGGCGGGGTCCAGACCGAGCTGGCCACTGGTGAATACAAATTCACCGCAGTCGATGGCCTGAGAATAGGGGCCGATGGCGGCAGGAGCGCCGTTGGTGGAAATAGCTTTTTTCATGGGAGGATCTCCTTTCTGGTATACAGCAGTGATGACTGCCAAATGTCGGGGACGATTATAGCATAGGCCATTTGTTTTGGCAAGTCCCCTTTTGAAAAGCGCTTCCGGGCAGGGTCTGGGAGCCGATGATGGAGGAGGGAGCAAAATGGCGGTAACAGGCCATGCGCTGAATCAATTATTACAGCAGATGGACCGCACATTTTCCAATGTGACGGGGCAAAGCGTGTCCTTTATCGATCAGGAGGGACACTATCAGGGGCCGTTGCGGCTGGACGTGTTTACCGGCTTCTGCCGCAGGGTCATCAGCAGCGAAAAGGGCGCTCAGCACTGTCTGGCCTGCAACCACAGCTTCGGGCTGGACGCCGAGCAGCGGTGTACGGTGTCCCAGTGTCACATGGGCATCAGCGTGATCTCCGTGCCGGTGCCGCTGCCGGAGGCCAGAGGGCTCAGCCTGACATACGGGCAGTTCCTCACACGGGATACCGAGGAGGCGTTTTACAGCACACTGCGCCGGCACTGTCAGGAGCTGGAACTGGATTACGACGAAATGGTGGCGCTGGCGGGGACGCTGCGGGTGCTCTCTGCGGAGGAGCTGGATGCCAGGATGCAGATGCTGCAGGTCTTTGCCGGGTATGTGGCCACCTCCGAGGCGGAGCTGGAGACCCGGCGGGAATACGCCCGTCAGGTGGAGAAGAAGCTGGCGCTGGAGCGGACGCTGCACGCCAGTGAATTTAAGTTTTTGCAGTCCCAGATCAGTCCGCACTTTCTGTTTAACACCCTGAACCTGCTGATGCGGACAGCCTATCGGGAGGGAGCGCCCCAAACGGCGGATCTCATCTGCGATCTGGCGGATCTGCTGCGGCGGGCGTACTACTACAAGGACTCCATCTGCACGCTGGCGGAGGAGATGCAGTGCGCCCGGCAGTATCTGACCCTGCAGAGCCAGCGGTTGGGTCCCGGCTTTTCCTTCGAGGTGGGGGACGTTTCTGCCTGCGGGCAGCTGATGATCCCGGTGCTGACCATCCAGCCGCTGGTGGAAAACGCCATCCTGCACGGGGCCGGGGAGAATGAACACCCGCTGCACGTGAAGGTGTCGGCCACCGCAGAGGACGGAAAGCTGGTGATCTCCGTCAGCGATAACGGCGCCGGTATCCCGGAGGAGGTGCTGGAGAAGCTCCGGGATCATCAGGCCGGAGGCTCCGGCGTACAGAACGTGACGGAACGGCTGAAGCTGTTTTTCGGGCCGGAGGCGGAGGTGGACATACAGAGCGCATTGGGCAGCGGTACCCGGATCGTTCTGACGTGTCCCCTGAAAAAACAGGAGGAAGCATAAATGGCCATCGACATTCTTGTGGTAGAGGATGAATATACCGAGCGGCAGGAGCTGACGCAGCTGCTGGAGACGGTGACGCCGCCGGAGCATATTCGCAGCGCCGCCACGTGCAGCGCCGCCATTGCGGCCATCAGCCAGCTGTGTCCGGATCTGATCCTGCTGGATATCATGCTGCGGGGCAGCTCCGGCTTTGAAGTGGCGGAATTTGTACGCAGCAACCGACTGGACTGCAAGATCATCATCCTCACCGCCTATCACGAATTTGACTTTGCCAGCAAGGCACTGTCCATGGATCTGCAGGATTACCTGCTCAAGCCAGTGCGGCCATCGGTACTGCTGCAGCGGGTGCGGGATGTGCTGCATCTGTCGTCCCCGGCCAGAGCCGCCACAGGACTGTCGGTATGGCCCTATCTGGCCTGCGGCATCTCGTCGCCGCTGCCGCCGATCCCCAACCTGCTGCCCAACATGACGGTGGTGGGTATATTGCGGGAAGAAGTCGACCGGGAGGTCGTATCGCAGACCAATCTGGCCCTCCACGGCACCGGCTGGACGGAGCAGGACGGCCGGCGGGTCATCGGCTATTGCCGCACGGCGCCGCAGCAGTCGCCGGAGGAGGCGGCGGAGCCGCTGGTGGCGGCATGGCGGCAGCGACTGGAGGGTCTCGCCGCCGTGGGGATCGGCGGTCCGTCGGAGCAGGGACTGGCGGAGAGTTACCGCACGGCCTGCCGGGCAGCGGACTGCCGCATTTTCCATCCGGAGGGAACGCTGGTGTGCCGGGATACGGCCTCTGATGTGCCGGAGCCTTACCCCCTGAAGGCGGAGGGACAGCTGCTCCATGCGCTGCGAAGCGAGGAGGGCGGGCTGGAGGAGGCCTGCCGCCACATGGGGCGTTGCATGACAGCGGCCTGCAACGGAGACGCCGGAGCCCTGCGGGAGCAGCTGACGCTGCTGTGGGCCGGAATCGCAAGGCTGTGCGCCGAGTCGGCCCTCCCACCGCCGGAGCGGCTGACCACGGAGGGGATTTTCACGGTGGAGCAGCTGTGCCGGAGGATACAGACCGTCTGCGAGGATGTGCGCTGCCAGCTGGTTCTGGTGCGGGATTCGGAGCATCCTCTGGTGCAGGCGGCACTGACGGCCATCCAGCTGCGGTTCCGGGAGCCGCTGAAGCTGGAGACTGTGGCAAAGGAGCAGTACGTCAATGCGGCGTATCTGGGGCGTATTTTCCGGGCGCAGACGGGCCAGAGCTTCCGGGATGCTCTGACGGAGGAGCGGATGCGGCGGGCCGAGCGCCTTCTGCGCCAGCAGGTCTCCGTATCGGACACGGCGGTGGCTGTGGGGTACAGCGACTCCAACTACTTCAGCCGTGCGTATAAAAAGTACTTTGGTCACTCCCCCAGTGAAAGCGGTCCGCTTCGTACCCATTGAAGGAAGCAGGGACTCCGCAGCGGTATGCGGAGCCCCTGCTTTTTTGCAGTACGGTAGGTGCAGAAAAGTAAGATAGTGCAAAAAGTCCTGATTGGTCGGGGAGGTGGTCGGTGCGATTGCTGCAATTATTACAAAAAAGGGGTGCAAAGAGGCATTCTCATTGGACACTGTATCTGTTATGATGTAGAAAAATTACACGGAACGCCAAGAGAAGGCAGAAAACGACAAGGCAGGAGGCCCCGATGATGATTGACAAGCAGAAGCTTTTGGATATATTGACCTCTGAGATAGAGTCCTCCACCGGCTGTACCGATCCGGGCAGCGTGTGCCTGGCGGTGGCCGTGGCGGCTCATACCCTGGGGCGCAGGCCGGAAAAAATCGATGTGCTGGTGAGCCCCAACATCTACAAAAACGGTGTCAGCGTGGGCATCCCCGGCACGAACCGCATCGGACTGGAGCTGGCGGCGGCGCTGGGTGCGCTGCTGGATGAACCGGAACGGGGTCTGGCCATTCTGGCCGATGTCACCGGTGATATCGTGCGGCAGGCGGCGGCCATCGTATCCGACGGGCGGGTACACGTCGCCTACGGCCAGACGCCGGAGCCGCTGTATGTGCGGGCCATCGTCTCCGGCGGCGGCGAGGAGGCGCAGGCGGTGATCCGGGGGGACTACTCCTGCGTGACGGAGATCCTGCGAAACGGAGCGCCTGTGATGCAGGCAGAGGGGCGGACCCATGGAGCGGCGGTCTATCCGTTGGTGGGATACAGCGTACAGGAGCTGTACGAGACCATCCTCTCCATGGAGCCGGAAAGCTTCCGGTTCTTGCTGGAGGATGCCCGGCGGAATCAGGAGGCGGTCAGAAGAGATCTGGAGGATCCGGAGCTGCCGCTGGGCAGGCTGCTGAAGCAGCGGATTTCCGGTCAGATGACCGGCCCGCTGGCAGTTTCTGCCGAGGCGCAGGCCTACACCGCCGCCGCCGGGGAGGCCCGGATGAGCGGCCTGAATGTGACCATCATGGCCATTGCCGGAAGCGGCAACCACGGCATTACGAACTTTGTGGGCGTCCTCTCCGCAGCGGAGGCGCTGGGAGCCTCTGAGGAGCAGACCGCCACGGCGCTGGCCATCAGTTCCATGCTCACCATCTACATCAAGGCCCATATCAAGCGGATGACCGCCTTTTGCGGCTGCGGCGTTGCAGCGGCCACCGGCATGACCGCCGCCGTCAGCTATCTGCTGGGCGGCAGCTACGACACGGCGGTCCACGCCATGCAGACGGTGCTGGGGACCATCGGCGGAATGTTCTGCGACGGAGCGAAGATCTCCTGCGCCTATAAGCTCAGCACGGCCGCCTCGCTGGCGGTGCAGGCGGCGTATTTGGCCAGAGAGGGCTGCTTCGTTCCCGCAGGTGTGGGCATCATCGGAAATACCATCGAGCAGACCTTCGCCAACGTGGGGCGGCTCAACGATCCGGGCATGGTGGCCACGGACCGGGAGCTTGTGGCCATCATTGCGGAGAATCAACGACATATGGCCGGCCGCAGTTAAGCGGCCGGATAGGAAAGGAGCAAGATCATGATCGTTCTGAAGGGACGAGTGCTGGACGGCAACGGCGGCGCACCCATCGAAAAGGGCGCCGTGGTGCTGGAGGACAACCGAATCCGGCTGGTCTGCCAGCAGAGTCAACTGCCGGACGATCCGACAGCCGAGGTGTATGAGCTGGAGGACGGCACCATCATGCCGGGTCTCATCGACGCCCACGTCCACATGGGTTGGGGCAGCGCCACGGCGGTGGACTGGATCAGCATGACGCCGCAGCTCAGCATGGCCCGTGCGCTGCGGGATATGGCGCAGCTGCGCCAGCAGGGCTACACGGCGTTCCGGGATCTGGGCAGCGACGTGCTCCTGATGCGGCCGGCTGTGGCCGAGGGGCTGCTGGATGTCCCCCGTATTTTCGGCGCCGGGCGCATCATCTCGCAGATCGGCGGCCACGGCGACGTGTATCAGAAGCTCTCGCTGGAGGCCAGCCAGCGGGCATACAGCCCCGCCTTCATCGTCAACGGTGTGGATGAGGTGCGGCGGGCCTGCCGCATCAACGCCCGCAACGGAGCGGATCTCATCAAGATCATGACCACCGGCGGCGTGTTCTCTCAGGGAGACAAGGCCACTCCCCACAGCCATTTCAGTCAGGAGGAAATTCGGGCGGCTGTGGAGGAGGCGGAGAACATGGGCAGCTATGTCTCCACCCACGCACAGGCCACACGGGGCATCAAGATGGCCCTGAAAAACGGCGTAAAGTGCATCGAGCATGGCTTCTATCTGGATGAGGAGTGCATCGAGCTGATGGTGAAGAACGACTGCTATCTGGTCCCGACGCTGGCCATCATGCACGCATCGAAGCTGTATTTTCAGGGGAAGGAGGGCGTGCTGCCCTACCTGAAGGAAAAGACGGAGAAATCCTACGAGGCCCACTACCGCTCTCTGGAGATGGCACGAAAGGCCCACATCACCGTGGGCGTCGGCTGCGACTTTCTGGGAGACGCTGCCTTCGGATGCCCGTACAGCGAGGCCACGCTGGAGCTGGAGCGGCTGTGTGTGGCGGGGTATACGCCCATGGAGGTCATCACCATGGCCACCAAGGTCAACGCACGGCTGCTGCAGATGGAGGATCAGCTGGGAACGCTGGAAACCGGCAAGCTGGCGGATGTGCTGCTGGTAGACGGAAAACCGGACGAGGACATTCGGGTCCTGCGCCGCAGTGACCATGTCAAGCTGGTGATCCAGGACGGACGGATCGTGAAAAACGCCATGCCGCACACGGCCAAGGCGTGAAATATAAACAAAAGAAAGGAACATGAGCGATGGATACTATCTTTTACAACGGCATCATCCACACACTGGACAAGGCCTATCCTGAGGTAAGTGCTTTGGCCATCAAGGACGGTGTGATCCTGCGTCTGGGCAGCGACGAGGAGATCCTGGCGCTGAAAGAACCCCAGACCCGCCTCATTGACCTGCAGGGCAGACTGATGCTGCCGGGCTTTGCGGATACCCATCTGCATCTGCTGTTCTACGGAACGTTCCGCCGCCGCATCGATCTGGTGAACACCACCACCTATGAAGAGGTCGTCCGGATGTGCAGAGAGGGCGCCGAGAAGGTGCGGGGTACCAACCGCTGGGTCATCGGCTGCAATTTCAACCAGATCAACTGGACGGATACCAACAAGATCCCCGACCGCAACGATCTGGACGCCATCGCCTCCGATGTGCCGATCTTTTTGCAGCGGGCCTGCGGCCATATCGTGTGCATGAACACGATGGCGCTGCAGCTGGCCGGCCTGTGGGACGAGCGGGCGGCCACCACCAAGGAGACCATGGACTTCGGCCCCGACGGCCTGCCCAACGGCTACGTCCGTGAAAATTCCGCCATGTGCGTCCAGAGCTGCTGGGAGCGCTATACGGTGGAGGAGATCAAGGACATTCTGGAATCCACCTGTCTGGAGGCTGCCTCCAAGGGTATCGTGCAGGTCCACACGGATGACTTCAACCTCATCGCCGACGATGACTTCGAGGATGTTCTGCAGGCGTATCGTGAGCTCAACGAGGAGGGGCGGCTGCCCATCCGTGTCAACGAGCAGATCCGCTTCCGCCGCACGGACCAGCTGCAGCGGTTCCTGGATCTGGGCTATCGGGCCAACGACACCATGGGCCATTTCAAGTTCGGCCCGGTGAAGTTCCTGTGCGACGGCTCTCTGGGCTCCCATTCCGCCGCCATGCGTCAGCCGTATCACAACGACCCGGACACCAAGGGCCTGCTGCTGTTCACCGACGAGGAGCTGTACGATCTGGCGAAGCTTGCCTATACCAACGGCTACCATCTGACGGCCCACTGCATCGGTGATGCGGCGCTGGAGCAGATGATCAACACCATCCAGCGGGTTTCCACGGAGTTCCCCCACGCCGACCGCCGCAACGGCATCATCCACTGCCAGATCATGGACGAGGCACTGCAGGATCGGTTCCGGAAGCTGAATCTGGTGGCCTATGTTCAGCCCATCTTCATCAAGGCCGACTCCGCCGTGGTAGACGACTGCGTGGGCGCAGAGCTGGGACGCCAGAGCTACAACTGGCGGCGCTATGAGGATATGGGCGTTCATATGTGCGGCGGCTCCGACTGCCCGGTGGAGCCCTTCGACGTCCTGCCCAACATCTACTGTGCCGTGACCCGCAAGGGAAAGCCCGGCATGGAGGCGTGGTATCCCGAAAACGGTGTCACGCTGGAGGAGGCGGTGGAGATGTTCACCAAGGAAGCCGCCTACGCCTCCTACGACGAGGCCAAGTACGGCACCATCACCGTCGGCAAATACGCCGATCTTGTGGTGCTGGACCGCAACATCTATGACAGACCGCTGGAGGAGCTGTGTGAAACTCAGGTGGATCTGACCATGGTAGAAGGAGAGATCGTGTTCCAGCGGTAAATGCGCCGGAACGCAAGAAAACACAAAAGGAGGCTCTATCAAATGAAGAAGAACCACATCACAAGGGACAGCATCATTGTTGGTCTGGCACTGTTTTCCACCATGTTCGGTGCAGGCAACCTGATCTTCCCGCCGCAGATCGGCCTGGCCGATGGTACTCTGTGGGGCTGGGGCGCGCTGGGCATCGTGCTCACCGGCGTGATCCTCCCCGTGCTGGCCTTTTGGGGCGTGAACAACGTTGGTACGGACGTCAAGTGCCTCATGGGTCACGTACACCCTAAGTTCTACGACGTTTTCTACCTCATTGGCTGTATTCTGGTGGGTATGGGCTCCACCCTGCCCCGCAACGGCGCCACCACTCACGAGATGGGCGTCATGTCCATCTTCCCCAATGCGCCCTCATGGTTGACGATGATCATCTTCTTTGCACTGGTGTTCTTCTTCGGCTGTGACAAGGGCAAGGTCGTGGATAAGCTGGGCAAGTATCTGACGCCGCTCCTGCTGATCCTGCTGGCCATCGTGCTGGTGAAGGGCGTGATCTCCCCCATCGGCACGCCTCAGGATACCGGCGTATCCAAGCCCCTGACCTCCGCCATGCTCACCGGCTATCTGACCGGCGACCTGACGGTGGGCCTGATGTGCGCCAACATTTTTATCGGCGGTATTCTGGACAAGGGCCACACCAATCCTCTGGAGCGTAAGCGCAGCGGCCTGATCGTGGGCCTGACCTCCATTGTGGCGCTGGGCATCATCTACATCATCCTGACCTACATCGGCGCCTGCGGCGGTGACTACTACGACCTGAGCGTGCCTCAGACCACCCTCCTCAGCGGTCTGGTGGGCCGGGTGCTGGGCAGCTTCGGTAAGGTCTGCATGGGCTTGGCGGTCAGTCTGGCCTGCCTCACCACCGCCATCGGTATCGGCTCCACCGGCGCCTCCGTCATCAACGAGGTCTCCAAGGGCCGCATTTCCTACAAGCTGTGGATGGGCATCGCCTGCGTGGTGGGCGCTGTGTTCGGTTCCTTCGGCATCCAGAACATCATCAACTACGTGACTCCCATCTTCCTCATCATGTATCCCATCTGCATCGTGCTGACCGTGCTGGGTCTGGTGGACAAGTGGATCCCCAACGACGGTGTGTATAAGCTCGGTGTAGCCGCGGCCGGTATCGTCAGCGTGGGCGACGCCATTCTGGCGGTGGCTCCCAATCTGGACGGCCTGCGCAAGGTCATGTACATGATCCCCCTGGCGGAGCAGGGCTTCTCCTGGCTGATCCCCACGGTGATCGCCATGGTCATCGGCGGCATCGTCTACCGTGGCAAGCCTCGCTACAACTACGGCGAGATGGCAGTGGCCACGGAGGAAGCTGCCAAGTAATCTATTCATCCCCTACCCCCTCATTTGAAAAGGTTCCCTGCGGCCATACCACAGGGAACCTTTTCCTGTCGGAGAGGGACATCCAACGGAGTATTTACCCTATGAAAAAAATCTCGACCTCCACCCTGCAGCGCCCCATGGTCATCTGCCTGCTGGCGGCCTTTTGCTGCCTGCTGTGGGGCAGCGCCTTCCCGGCGGTGAAGATCGGCTACGGCCTGTTGTCTATTTCCTCCGCCGATTCGGCGGAGCAGCTGATCTTTGCGGGGCTGCGTTTTTTCTTTGCCGGTGTGGTGGCGGTGCTTTTCCACAGCGCTTCCCTGCGGCGGCTGCGGCTTCCCGCACGTTCCTCCCTGTGGAAGGCCACGAAGCTGGGTCTGATCCAGACCCTCGTGCAGTATGCCCTGTTCTATATCGGCATGGCGCACACCTCCGGCGTCAAGGGCTCCGTCCTGATGGCGGTCCACGTGTTCTTCGCCATTTTGATCTCCGCCAAGCTGTTTCACTATGAGCGGCTCAATGCCCCCAAGCTGCTGGGCTGCCTGTGCGGCTTCGGCGGCGTGCTGCTGATCAATCTGTCCGGCGGCGGGTTGGGCGGCGGCTTCACCCTGCTGGGGGACGGTGCGGTGCTGCTGGCGGCGCTGGCCAACGGCTTCTCCATCTCGCTTTTCAAGCGGTATGCCGAGGGAGAGGACACCCTGACCCTGTGCGGATATCAGTTCATCGTGGGCGGGGGGCTTTTGCTGCTGACGGGACTGTGCTGCGGCGGTACGCTGCCGCATTTCACCGGGCAGTCCCTTCTGCTGTTGGGATACATGGTGCTGCTGTCCGCCGTGGCCCAGACCATCTGGAGCGCCCTGACCCGGTATAATCCGGTGGGGCGGGTGGCGGTATACGGCTTTTTGAATCCCGTGTTCGGCGTGCTGCTGTCGGCGCTGCTCCTGCGGGAGGGACAGCAGGCCTTTACCCCGTACAGTTTAGCGGCATTGGTACTGGTATGCGTGGGAATTTTCGTGGTCAACCGCAGCGATACCCCCGGCAGGGGAGCGCAGGCCGATCAGCAACCATAACGGGAAAAGGGACGGTCCCTGTGGACCGTCCCTTTTCCTGTGGGAGAGCTTGCTATATTCCCTTACGCATATGGGAGCTTCCGGAACAGCTGGTGCTCCTCCTCGCCGCTGCCAAAGACATCCTCCGACACCTCTTGGGGACGGTGAGGGATTTCAGATCCCGGCAGCTGACCAGCGCAGACCAGCCGAAGGGGCCTTTGAAGCACTGATGATGTGCTCCACATGGCGAAAGTCCTGCATCTCTCCCGCAATACCGTCGCCAAGCATATGCGCCTGCTGGAGGAACACGGGCTCATCATCACGGAATGGACGCAGATACAGATGAAAAACGGTATTAGGAAAAACGGAAACTTGCGCTGCACCATCGTTCCCATGCACGAGGTCTTGGAGCAGTGTTACCAGCGGCAAATGACCGAACTGGAGCGTCAGCGAGTGCGGCAAAAGCTGTCGGTACAGAGCACAGAGACCATATGTCCGCCCCTGTGAGCCGCTGTGTGGTCTCTTTCGGAGTGGGGCAGCATTCCTGCCCCGAAGAGAGGTATCAAACCACTTTTGGGCGGCTTCCTCGGCTCTGCGGAGGACGAAAAAAGAAGCAGGGAAAAATTTCAAAACCGGGGCGAGAGCTCAGGTTTTCGGAATACAAAAATATGCCCCCGGCTGAGCCGGGGGCATACCCTGTATGGGAAAGACGATCTCTTACTTGTTGTAGAGCACCTTGTCGGCCTCGGCCATTTCGGCAAAGACGCCGGTGTGCTTCTTGGCGGTGACGGCCTTGATGACCAGCAGGGTGGCGATCATCAGAACGATGGCGATGATCATGCAGACCACAGCGCTCTGGACGATACCGGCAATGATGAAGCTGACGAAGGAAACGGCAGCCACGGTGATACCGTAGGGGATCTGGGTGGCCACGTGGTTCAGGTGGAAGCAGTGGGCACCGGCAGAAGCCATGATGGTGGTATCGGAGATGGGGGACAGGTGGTCGCCGCACACGCCGCCGGCGCAGGAAGCGGCCAGACCCACGGACAGCAGAGTCATCTGGGTATCCCAGTTGAACACGGCGCAGACCAGCGGAACCATGATGCCGATGGTACCCCAAGAGGTACCGGTGGCGAAGCCGATGAAGCAGGCCACGATGAAGATCACGGCGGGCAGGAACTTAGCAAGGCTGCCGGTGTTGGCCATAACGCCCTCCACGAAGGCACCCACCTGCAGACCATCGTCACGGCACAGGCCGCACAGGGTCCAGGCGAAGCAGAGGATCAGGATGGGGGAGATCATCTGGATGAAACCGTTGGGAATGGCTTCCATGGACTTGTTGAAGCCGATCAGGCCACGGCACCAGTAGTACACGAAGGTGAACACAATGGCGATGATGGAGCCCAGGCACAGGCCGGTACCGGCGGTAGCGTCGGAGAAGGACATGATGAAGTTGTGATAGTTCTCGCTCTCGGTGTCCCACATACCGCCGGTCCAGATCAGACCAATGATGCACAGGACGATCAGAACGATCACGGGAACCAGCAGATCCAACACGGAGGAGTGCTTCTCGCCTTCCTCATAATCATCAGCGCCGGCGAAGGGACGCTCGGGGGTGGTGAACAGATCGTCCTTGACCTGAGCATTGTATTCATGGGTCAGCATGGGACCGTAGTCAATGTTCAGGACGGAGGTGACGATGACCATCACCAGCGTCAGGATGCAGTAGTAGTTGAAGGGGATCTGGCTCAGGAACATACTGATACGGGAGCCGGGGAAGCCGTCGGGTACGTAGGATGCAACGGCAGCGGCCCAAGAGGACACGGGAGCCAGCATACAAACGGGAGCGGCGGTGGCATCGATGATGTAAGCCAGCTTGGCACGGGAGATCTTGTGACTCTCCGTCACGGGACGCATCACGGCGCCCACGGTCAGGCAGTTGAAATAGTCGTCGATGAAGATCAGCACGCCCAGCAGCATGGTCAGCAGCTGTGCACCGGAGCGGGTCTTCACGGCCTTCTTGGCCCAGCGGCCGAAGGCAGCGGAACCGCCGGCCTTGTTCATCAGGTCCACCATGATGCCCAGGATGACCAGGAAGATCAGGATGGAGATGTCGATGGCGTTGATCATGCCGACGCCCTCACCGGCGCCGATGAAATTCACGACCATCTGCCAGGGCTGGAAGTTGGCCAGCAGCAGGGCACCTACCACGCAGCCCAGGAACAGGGAAGAGTACACTTCCTTACTGATGAGGGCCAGCGCAATAGCCACGATGGGGGGGAACAACGCCCAACCGGTGGCTACGAAGCCGGAACCGTCATTGGCCACCTTGGCGATGACCAGTGCGATCACAACGATCGCCAGCGCAACAAAATACGCTATACGAGTGCCTTTCTTTTCCATTAGGTGATTTACCTCCTCAAATTTGGTGACTTTATGGTAGCGGTTTTTGGAGGTATTGTCAAGATTCCAGAAACCGGTTCCGGCCTGAATTTTGAACAAATTATGAATCAGTCTTTTGGACGTTCCTCTGAAAATTGCGCCGATTCTCACTTTCTTAATAGGATTTTGCGGTCTATTTACGGAAAACATATAAAAATCGTGCTAATATTTGAAAATCTCTTAACGCAAAATTAACGCACTTTTTGCGCCTTTTTCCTTTTTTAGCAGCTGACCTGACAAAAACGGAAACCGAAATATCGCATATTTGCGTTGCGGACCCATTCTGTCCGCCTCGCAGCGTACAGCTCCCTGCACGCTGCCCTCTCGAAGCGTGTAGGTGGCTGCAAGCCCCTCAAAAAAGGGAGTGGCGCAACTTCCGCTGCGCCACTCCCTTAGAGAATGCCCTGTTCTATATTCGATAGAAAAAGTGAGGGCGCAGCTCTCGCTGCGCCCTCACGATGTAGGATCGGTTCAGACCAACCTCAAAGGCACGTTTCTCTTACTTGTTGTAGAGCGCCTTGTCGGCCTCGGCCATTTCGGCAAAGATACCGGCGTGCTTCTTGGCAACCACGGCCTTGATGACCAGCAGGGTGGCGATCATCAGAACGATGGCGATGATCATGCAGACCACAGCGCTCTGGACGATACCGGCAATGATGAAGCTGACGAAGGAAACGGCAGCCACGGTGATACCGTAGGGGATCTGGGTGGCCACGTGGTTCAGGTGGAAGCAGTGGGCACCGGCAGAAGCCATGATGGTGGTATCGGAGATGGGGGACAGGTGGTCGCCGCACACGCCGCCGGCGCAGGAAGCGGCCAGACCCACGGACAGCAGAGTCATCTGGGTATCCCAGTTGAACACGGCGCAGACCAGCGGAACCATGATGCCGATGGTACCCCAAGAGGTACCGGTGGCGAAGCCGATGAAGCAGGCCACGATGAAGATCACGGCGGGCAGGAACTTAGCAAGGCTGCCGGTGTTGGCCATAACGCCCTCCACGAAGGCACCCACCTGCAGACCATCGTCACGGCACAGGCCGCACAGGGTCCAGGCGAAGCAGAGGATCAGGATGGGGGAGATCATCTGGATGAAACCGTTGGGAATGGCTTCCATGGACTTGTTGAAGCCGATCAGGCCACGGCACCAGTAGTACACGAAGGTGAACACAATGGCGATGATGGAGCCCAGGCACAGGCCGGTACCGGCGGTAGCGTCGGAGAAGGACATGATGAAGTTGTGATAGTTCTCGCTCTCGGTGTCCCACATACCGCCGGTCCAGATCAGACCAATGATGCACAGGACGATCAGAACGATCACGGGAACCAGCAGATCCAACACGGAGGAGTGCTTCTCGCCTTCCTCATAATCATCAGCGCCGGCGAAGGGACGCTCGGGGGTGGTGAACAGATCGTCCTTGACCTGAGCATTGTATTCATGGGTCAGCATGGGACCGTAGTCAATGTTCAGGACGGAGGTGACGATGACCATCACCAGCGTCAGGATGCAGTAGTAGTTGAAGGGGATCTGGCTCAGGAACATACTGATACGGGAGCCGGGGAAGCCGTCGGGTACGTAGGATGCAACGGCAGCGGCCCAAGAGGACACGGGAGCCAGCATACAAACGGGAGCGGCGGTGGCATCGATGATGTAAGCCAGCTTGGCACGGGAGATCTTGTGACTCTCCGTCACGGGACGCATCACGGCGCCCACGGTCAGGCAGTTGAAATAGTCGTCGATGAAGATCAGCACGCCCAGCAGCATGGTCAGCAGCTGTGCACCGGAGCGGGTCTTCACGGCCTTCTTGGCCCAGCGGCCGAAGGCAGCGGAACCGCCGGCCTTGTTCATCAGGTCCACCATGATGCCCAGGATGACCAGGAAGATCAGGATGGAGATGTCGATGGCGTTGATCATGCCGACGCCCTCACCGGCGCCGATGAAGTTCACGACCATCTGCCAGGGCTGGAAGTTGGCCAGCAGCAGGGCGGCTGCCACGCAGCCCAGGAACAGGGAAGAATACACTTCCTTGCTGATGAGGGCCAGTGCGATTGCGACAACAGGGGGGAACAGGGCCCAGCCGGTAGCTACAAAGCCAGAGCCATCATTGGTGACCTTGGCAATGACCAGAGCGACTACGACCACCGCCAGCGCAACAAAATACGCTATCTTGGTGCCTTTCTTTTCCATTAGGTGATTTACCTCCTCAAATTTGGTATCCCTATCTTACTCGTCCTAACGGACTATTGTCAAGTTCTTAGCGTGCTTTTCCCTCTTTTTAACAAATTGTGAACTGGCCTTTTGGTTTTTTTCACAAGAATTATTCACGATATGGTAGATACTTTACACGCCGACTGGTAAAAAATACAAGGATTGTATACAATAGAAAGAAAATTAAGGCCCTTAACCGGCAAAATGTTGAAATACCACACATAATTCTATAATGCAGAATAAACGAAACGGCGATAACAGCATGGGAGAAGAACTGTCCCAAGCCCGGCGGAGCAGCCATGATACCCCGCAGGAACAGGGATCTAACGTTTGGTCGAAACAGCTTTTTGTTCTCTATAAAAGACGATATAATGGAAATCTGTGCGCCCGCAGCGTGCAACAGGCAAAGGCCGCATCGTCCATGATGATCTGCACGCTTTCAGCACTGGCGGAATACTTTTTGTCAACAACGGTGCTTTGCGCAAGGAACGTGTCTCCGACGGCATACTTTTTGCCAACAGCAGCAAAAAGTATGAAAAAATGCCGCCAGAAACCGATGGTTTCTGGACTTCCTTTACCGTCAAGAGGCTTGCTTGTTATGGGACCGTCAAGGGAATTGAATCAGCAACAGACCCGCTGCCGCTCCCGCTCAGGTGAAGAAAATATTTCATTTACTGCTGGGAGTACGGACTCCCCCGGTAGAACAGTAAGCTTCTTCAACTGACCGGGTAGCGGCAGCGTGAGCAGAAGCAGATCAATTCCCTTTTTCGACGGGACTTAGACCACAGCTCTTGCAAACGAGAAGGAAGTGCAGAAACCATCGGTTTCTGCTGGCGTTCTTTGGTGACTTTCTTTCGCTATTGAAAGAAAGTTACCCGTCGGAGACAAAATAAGATTACTTCCCCAAAGGTATGCCGCCGGAGGCAATAAAATAAGCAACTGCAAAAACATCCCCCGCCGCAGGCCAAAGCAGCACAAAAACACACCGCCCCGGCGCATGACGCAGCCGGGGCGGCAAAGAGAGGGAGAGAGAGCATTTTTCAAGCGGCGCCGGGCACTCAGTCGCCCTCACGCATCCGGTAGCCCACGCCCACCTCCGTGAAGATGTACTTGGGCTGGCCGGGATTTTCCTCGATCTTGCGGCGGATATTGGCCATATTCACCCGCAGGATCTGGTTGTCGTTTTTGGCCTTGGGGCCCCACAGCTCCTTGATGATGAAGTCGTAGGTCAGCACCTTGCCGGCGTATTTGCCCAGCAGGGACACGATCCGATACTCGTTGGCGGTGAGCCGGGCATTTTCCCCGTGGATCAGCACCTGATGCTTGTCATAGTCGATGACCAGATCGCCGGTGGTAAAGCGTCCGGACTGGGCGATTTCCGGGTTAGAGAGGGAGGTGCGGGTGTGGCGGATGGCGGTGCGGATGCGGGCCAGCAGCTCGGAGGTGCCGAAGGGCTTGACCAGATAGTCGTCGGCGCCGTAGTCCAGCGCCTCCACCTTGTCTCGCTCGTGGTTCCGGGCGGAGACCACCACAATGGGCAGACTGGACCACTTCCGCACGGAGCGCAGCACCTCCAGGCCGTCCATATCCGGCAGCCCCAGATCCAGCACGATGAGGTCCGGACAGTGGGAGGAGATCATGGTCAGCGCCTCTTCGCCGGTGTTGACGATGATGGTGTCGTAGCCGTTGGCCGTGAGGATCATAGAGATGAAGCTGCTGATGCTCTGCTCATCCTCCACGATCAAAACCTTATCCTTGATCTTCATAGCTGTCTACCTCCTGTTGAATTTCTTTATCCAAAGGCAGCTCCACGGTGAATCGTGCGCCGCCCTCCTGTCTGTTTTCGCCCCTGATGTGACCGCCGTGAGCCCGCACCACCGTCCGGCAAACGGACAGGCCGATGCCCATGCTGCGGCCCCGATCTCCCTGCTGACCCTGCAGGGTGCCGTCAAAGAGATGCTCCAGCCGGTCCGGGGCGATGCCCTGTCCGTCGTCCTCCACGATGAACCGGGCCCAGTCTCCGCTGCGGCACAGGGTCACGGTGATGTGCCGGGTGGTCTTGCCGTGGAGCACGGCATTTTCCATGAGATTGGTCAGCACCTGCTCCATCAGCAGCGGATCCATGGGCACCAGCAGAAACTCCTCCGGCAGACGTACCTCCACCGGGATGTCCGTTCCCCACCGGCGGGTAAACTTGCCCACCGCCCCCTCGATGATCTCCTCGGCGGCCTCCGGTGTCTTGTTGACCTTGGCCTCGTCACCGCCCATGCGGGTGATGCTCAGCAGATTCTCCACGATGCGGATCAGCCACTGGGCCTCCTCGTTGGCGTTGCGGATCAGCTCATGGCGCTGCTCCGGCGTCAGGGTATTCTCCTGCTCCAGCAGCACATTAGTGGCCCCCACGATGCCCGTCAACGGCGTGCGGATGTCGTGGGACACCGCCCGCAGGAGGTTGCCGTGCATCCGCTCCAGCTCCGCCTCCCGCCGCACCTCATCCATCTGCTTGGCCCGGCTGGTAACGATGCCGGTCACAACGGAAATGGTCATGGTCACCAGAAAGGTCAACGGGAATCCCGACAGAGTGAAGCTGACGTTCCAGTAGGGCGGGGTGAAGATGTAGTCCACGCTGAGCACGGCGAAGATGGAGATGATGAGGCTGAAGAAGAAGCCCTCCGTCAGCAGCGCCGTCAAAAACACGTCCAGCAGGAAGATCATGTACACATACCCGGTGTCGCCGTCCTGGCTGGCTCCCCGCAGGATCAGGCACAGCACCACCGACAGGGTGTATAGGCTCATGGAGATGATAAAGTCCTTGCCGGAGTAGGAAAAGCCAATGGAGGGGATACGCTTTCGGCGCAGCCACTGCTCCGGCCATTGGATGTGCGGTTTCTTCAAATCCCTGCCACCTCCCGACCCTCAGGTTTTTCTGACCTGATTATACCATACTTCATGTTAAGATTTCGCTAAAAACCTGTTAAGAACAGAGAAAACGCCGGAAAAGACTTTTTTCGGGACCGGTTGACAGAGCAGGAGACCGTCTGCTATACTATATATAACTAAAGAACCAGTCATGCAGTGAGATGCTGAGCCATGCAGAATTGCCCGGAGGAGACGCCGGGCGCTTTTGCGTGGCTTTTTTGTTTTAGAAAGGAGAGATGGATCATGTATGATGTACTGGTCATCGGCGGCGGCGTCATTGGCTGCGCCATCGCACGGGAGCTGAGCCGCCGCAGCGGCCGCATCTGTGTGGTGGAGCGCAATGAGGACGTCTGCACCGGCACCAGCAAGGCCAATTCCGCCATTGTCCACGCCGGCTTCGACGCCGAGCCCGGCACCCGGAAGGCCCGCTTCAACGTGGAGGGCAGCCGCATGATGGAGGCCCTGTCCCGTCAGCTGGACTTTCCCTATCGCCGGTGCGGAGCGCTGGTGCTGTGTCTGGATCCGGCGGACCGTGAGAAGCTGCAGGCCCTCTATCAGCGGGGTCTTGCCAACGGCGTGGAGGGGCTGGAGCTGGTGGAGGGCGAGGCCCTGCACCGGATGGAGCCCGCCCTGTCCCAACAGGCGGTGGCGGCCCTGTACGGCCCCACCAGCGCCATTCTCTGTCCCTTTGGTCTGACCATCGCCTTGGCGGAAAACGCCGCCGCCAACGGCACGGAGTTCCGCTTCGATACGCAGGTGCAGCATATCCGCCGGGAGGGGGACCACTTCGTGGTGGACACCGGCCGTGGCCCGTTGGAGAGCCGTGCCGTGGTCAACGCCGCCGGCGTATGGGGCGACGTGCTCCATAACCAGTTGTGCGGCGATCCTCTGCACATCACCCCCCGCCGGGGCGAATACTGCCTGCTGGACCGAAAGGACGGCGGTCTGGTGAGCCATACCGTCTTTCAGCTGCCCGGTGCCATGGGCAAGGGTGTGCTGGTGACCCCCACTGTCCACGGAAACCTCCTCCTCGGCCCCACTGCCACGGATCAGCAGGACCGGGACGACACTGCTACCACCCAGACAGGTCTGGATTACGCCATCGCCACGGCGGGCCGCAGTGTGCCGAACCTGCCCATGCGGGATGTCATTACCAGCTTCGCCGGCCTGCGGGCCCATCTGGAGGGCGGCAGCGACGACTTCTATATCCGGGAGAGCAGCGAGAACTTCTTCGAGGCCATCGGCATCGAGTCCCCCGGTCTGTCCTCGGCCCCGGCCATCGGCGTGTACGTGGCGGGACTGGTGGCGGAAAAGCTGGGCCTTGCGGAAAAGCCCGATTTCATCGCTCAGCGCCGGGATATCGTCCACGTGAGGGAGCTGCCGCTGCCGGAGCGTCAGGCGTTGGTGGAGCGGGACCCCGCCTACGGCAATATCCTCTGCCGCTGTGAGCAGATCAGCGAGGGGGAGATCCGGGACGCCATCCGCCGCAGTCCCGGCGCCCGTTCTCTGGACGGCGTCAAGCGCCGGGTCCGGGCCGGTATGGGCCGGTGTCAGGGCGGCTTCTGCGCCCCCCGTGTCATGGAGCTGCTGTCCGAGGAGCTGGGAGTTCCTCAGACGCAGCTGACCAAATCCGGCGGCGGGAGCCTTCTGCTGACCGGCGAGACGAAGGAGGTGCAGGCATGAAGCAGGTGCAGCTTGCCATCATCGGCGGAGGCCCGGCGGGCCTGTCCGCCGCCATTGCCGCCCGGAAAGCCGGGGTGGAGGATATCCTCCTCATCGAGCGGGATCGGGAACTGGGCGGTATTCTGAATCAATGTATCCATGCGGGCTTTGGCCTGCATACCTTCGGCCGGGAGCTCACCGGCCCGGAGTACGCCGGAGAGTATGTACGGCAGTTCCGGGAGCTGAACATCCCCTGTCTGTCTGGTGCCATGGTGCTGAACCTGTCCCCGGACCGGGTGCTGACCGTCACCGGCCGGGAGACGGGCCTCGTGCAGATTCAGGCGCAGGCCGTCATTCTGGCCATGGGCTGCCGGGAGCGCCCCCGTGGTGCGCTGAACATCCCCGGCACCCGCCCGGCGGGCATTTATTCCGCCGGTGCGGCCCAGCGTCTGGTGAATGTGGAGGGCCTCATGCCCGGCCGGGATGTGGTGATCCTGGGCAGCGGCGATATCGGCCTCATCATGGCCCGGCGCATGACGCTGGAGGGCGCCCGTGTCCATGCCGTGGCGGAGGTCATGCCCTATTCCGGCGGCCTGAAGCGGAACATCGTCCAGTGTCTGGAGGACTTCCATATCCCCCTGTACCTCTCCACCACCGTGGTGGATATCCACGGGCGGGAGCGGCTGGAGGCGGTGACACTGGCACAGGTGGACGGCAGCCGCCGCCCCATCCCCGGCACGGAGCGGCGCATCCCCTGCGACACGCTGCTGCTGTCGGTGGGTCTGCTGCCGGAAAACGAGTTGAGCCGGGAGGCCGGGGTGCAGATGGACCCCGTCACCGGCGGCCCGGTGGTGTCCGACGACCTGTCCACCTCTCTGCCCGGCGTGTTCGCCTGCGGCAACGTGCTCCACGTCCACGATCTGGTGGACT
>ENA-OUQS01001377-OUQS01001377.1-human-metagenome-genome-assembly--contig:-NODE-1377-length-20846-cov-4.895339_pt1 | contig 20846 bp, 10 predicted proteins | sample MGYA00248463_ERZ548848 | MGnify/ENA primary metagenome ERZ548848 (study PRJEB26491, sample SAMN04978192) | human metagenome | host: Homo sapiens | study: EMG produced TPA metagenomics assembly of the... | reverse complement strand
GCTGAGCCGACGGTAGCCCCCGAAGTGACAGCTGAGCCGACGGCAGCCCCCGAAGTGACGGCTGAGCCGACGGTAGCCCCCGAAGTGACAGCTGAGCCGACGGCAGCCCCCGAAGCAACGGCAACGCCCACGGAAGCGCCCACATCAACGCCTGCGCCTACGGAAGAGCCGACGCTTGCGCCGACTGTAACGCCCGCGCCGACGGAAAACGCCGCCGAAACTGCTGCCCCGATGGAAGAGCCGTCCCAGACACCTGCGCTTACGGTGATTCCGTCGATGGACGCTGATGCCGCGAAGCCGGACGACATGATGATGCCGTCGTTTGGACTCGACCCGGGCTTCCTGATGATGGCGAACGAACCGCCTGCCGTCAGCGAGAGCGGCATGCAGATTACCAATATTACGGTATCGAACATCATACTTCCGGAAAATGCCAATGCGTACAACTATAGCTTCGCAGCGGACTTCAAGATTTCGGATGAAGCTATTCTGCACCATGGCGAAGGCAACAAGATTATTATTCCGGCAGAGAATACGCATATCAAAACGGACAGCACTTCTGTCTGGTCGGGCACGGACGCCAAATTCAGCAATGAAAAGCCGGCGTTTAAGTTCCAGTATAATCCCGCAACGAAACAAGTTGAAATGTGGTTCACCGACGAGTATATGGACTTTGTCCGGAACAACCCCAGCCATGACGACCGCACCGGCACCATGAAGATGAGTGCCGAAATCCGCAAGGACGATGTTGAGAATCTGGGCAACGACGACCTGACCATCAAGTTCGGCGGCGCATCGACTACCGTGAAGTGGGAGGACATCGACAGGGGCAACAACTCCCTCCTCAGCGATTTGAGAACTTGGAAAAGCGGGGCTAATGTCAACTGGGAAAAAGGAACGATTGAGTATACCGTCAAAATTGAATCCACAAAGGGCACGAACGGCAAGAACGCGACTGCTAAAGACGTCATGACGGCTGTGAATAAGCAAATTGCCCTGACAAACATGACCGTCACGGAGGTTAAAATACACTCTAACTGGAGTCAGGTGCCGGCTGTTGACTCTGCTTCGACAGAAATCAAGACGGACGGTACATGCGCCTGCGGTACGACGGGAACGCACATTCACTACGTTTATGCGAACACGACGGACGAAAGCGGCAAGGTCTATACCATGACGACGGACTATGTGCTGCCGCCTCTTTCGGCAAATGAAACATACGAAATTAAGTATGAATACACGTTCGACAAGGACGGAATGACCGGTGAATACGATCAGCTGACAAATACTTTCACTGCGCAGAGTGGCGGAAAGTGGGATCATTCCCAGAGTTCCTCTAACAGCAACCCTACTGACGTTCAGATTAGAAAGCTGCAAAAGAGCAGCGGGTACAACAGCAATGAGGGTTGCATTCAGTGGACGCTCACCGTCAACGAAAACCGTTTCAACATCAAGGATAAGACGCTGACGGACACGATGTTCGACCAGCTTGTGGACGAAAACGGCAATCTGCTGTTTTCGAAGACGGACGGCAAGGGCTATGTGTCGCAAATCACGGCGAATAACACGCCTATCACCGCTGAAAACTACACGGATTACTTCACCGTGGAAACCGGCGTGGACGGCAAACCACAGCTGAAATTCAAGGACACCACCGCTAAGATCGTAATCCAATACAAAACGCCGGTGGAGGCAACCGCGCAGGATCAACAGATTACAAACACGGCGGAATTCGACGGCGAACAAAAGACAAGCACCGCGAATGTAGGGCAGGACAAGCGTTACAATGTGGTGAAGTCGGTTGACGCGAGTATGCCGGCGGATCCGACGAAGAACGGCGAATACACCGATGGTCTGTATCCGGTAGCGTGGAACGCGACATACACCTTCCCGGCGACGAAGGATGTTCAGTATAAGCTGAACTTCGGCGATACGCTTGACAAGAAGGTGGAATGGAAAAACGGAATAGAAATCATGCAGCACTACATGACGGCGGCTCAGGCGCAGACATTGCTCAACGCCATCAAAGACCTCGATGTTGTGAAAAAGCATGATGCGCAGAATGTGCCGTACACCATTACGCTGCTGACCTGCGACAGTCAGGGCAAAAATGAAGGCACGATGGTGGTGTCTGCGGAAACGACGCTGACGGAAGGCTACTACTATGGTTTCCGGTTTGAAACGACGGGCGAAGGCGTTGTGCTGAACGACGCCAATACGGATGTGAACGCGACGACAAGCGTTACGCTCCCGTATCAGACGACCATCTATTTGGAAAAGTCCCGCACGAGCGGGGTTGACTTCAAGAACACGGCTGTTAACGCGGGCAAAAACGGAGACGCGTGGTACAAGGCCGCCCCGAACGACCTGGTGGAGAAGAAGTTCGGCAACCATGGCGTTGGCGATTTGAACGGGCAGACCATCCACGAAAACGAGCTGTACTGGACCATCCTCCTGCGCAATGATGGCGTGGCGCACGACGAAATCACCCTGACCGAAACGCTCCCGCCGCACATTGTGGTGGAGTACATCGAATACGGCGGCTCGAGGCTGATTCTTAGCGAAACGGACAGCACGAAGATGACCGTTGTCAATAAGAAGCTGGACAATGCCGGTACGATTCCGGATGGCTATGAGGTCAGCAACGAGTGGGGCGAGCAGCGCATTTCCATCAAGGCTGATTTGGCGGCGGTGGGCGAAGGCGCACAGCAGCAGCAGAGAATCAACATCTCCATGAAGCCGAATGAGAATACCGGCGGTTCGGAAACGATCCTCAACGGCAAGGCGGATATGACCGTCAAGGTTCACTGCAAGATTGCCGACGACTTCCTGGCAACCGCAGTGAACGGCAGTTTGGCGCTGGGCGTGCTGAACAACCAGCTGGACGTGAGATACGACGCGGCGCTCTATCACAAGGAGCAGAAGACCGAGCTGACCTACGAGGAAGAGACGGTCGAGGCGGTAAACGTCCAGAAGGGCTACAGCGTCAAGGGCGGCGACCAGCAGGCGCGAATCACCTACACCATCGACATCAACCAGGCAGGCGCGAAGCTGAATCCGGCATCCAGCACGCTCAGGCTGACGGATACGCTGACCTATGACGTTCTTGGATTGGCTGGCGTGTATCCTTATCTGCGCAATGTGACGTTGGATGAAGGTTCCTTCAGGCTCTATGAGGCGTTGAAGGATGAAAACGGCAACCCGATTCTGAACGTTGATGAAAACGGCAAGGGACATTTGGTGCGCGGCGCAGAGATAGAGAAGTATCTCTGGAAGATGGAGTTCACGGAAACGGAGGAAGGGAATAAAACCTACCAGTATCCTCCGCAGGGAACGCCGAGCTTTAGCGGATCGACGGTAAACACGCGTAAGCTGAACATAACTGTCACCGTTCCGGACGGCAAGGCGCTGATTCTGGAATACACGGCGCAGGAGAACATTCTGCTGCCGCCTGAGGTGACGAACGAGTACAACTTCAACGACGTGAACCACAAGGGCATCAGTCCGGCGTTGAGAAACCACGCAAACCTTGAAGGAAAAGACAGCTCAAGTACCGAACTGAACAACAGCAATAACGACTACTTCAGTCAGGGCGGCGGCTACATCCACAACAATCTGGTCATCCGCAAGGTGGACAGCGCGAACACCTCGCTGCTGCTGCCGGGAACGGAGTTCACCCTCTACGCATGGAACACGGAAACCAACAAGTTCGAGGCGGTTGGCGGCGAAAATGGTAAGGTCTACACGGATCAAAGCGGTATGATTACTTACCAATACAATTCGGAGAAGCTGAACGAGCGTCCGCTCGACCCGAACGTCGCGTACATGCTGGTGGAAACGAAGGCAGTCGAGCCGTACCACCTCGTGCTGGAGGATCGCCCGCTGGTCGTCTTCCATATCGTTCCGAGAGCGGACGATACCGAAGCACATCCGGAGAGATACCCGGACGGTCTCAACAATGGCAACTTCGGCACGATTTCAAAGAGTCGGCTGCAGGAGCTCATGACTGCTTCCGGCATCAAAGGCGTGGTGGATGGCCCGCACACCGTCAACGGCTCTGCGAGCATCAACGTTCAGGTGAAGAACAGCAAGGACCGCCACGACATGGAGGTGCAGAAGAACTGGGCTGGCGACGATGCCCATGAGAATGCGCGCCCTGCCAGCGTCCTCGTGATGCTTCGCCGCTATGCGCTGACGCAGGAGCAGTATACCGACGTGCTGAACACGGATGCAACGCAGAATCCGCAATGCATCCTGTCGGCGGAAATGGTCAACAATAGCACGAAGGTTGCGCAGCAGTTCCCGGAGAATCAGGACGTTACGCTAACGCTGAACCTGCTTGATGGCGCACTTGACAACGCTGCGCGTATTGTGGCTCGCGTAGACGGAAAAGAAGTGGTCTTGGAACCGCAAGATACGTCGAGAAAACAGTTCGTTTACACCACCAAGATGACGCATCAGAAAAAAGTAATTTTCTGCTTGCAGTGGAAAAACTGGGAAGGAAAATGGCAGGACGGTCGCTACTATAACAACGTGAGCATCACGATGACCCCGGAAGGTACGCCGGTTGACGAAGTGCCGACGCAGGTCACGCAGTTCACCGACGCGCAGTGGGCAAAAATTCGCCAGCACCCGGACGACGCTTACGGCGGTCGCGAGGCTACGCTGACGGCAGCGAACGGCTGGCACACCCAGTGGTCGCAGCTGGAATCCACCGGCGCGGACGCGAACGGCAACAAGCTCTACTACATTTACTACATCGTCGAGGGCAAAGTGCCGAGCTACACCACATCCGGCATCACCTACACCATCGACCCGAACGCCAGCAAAACCACCGGCACGGTCACGGCGACGCTGACCAACGTCTACCGTCCGGAGGACAAGTACGGCGAAATCAGCATCGACTTGTCCAAGGAATGGTACGCGCCGGATGGCACAAAGCACACGATTACCGAGGAATTCGGCGGCGTACAGGTCGCGCTCTACAAGACGCGCTGGGATTACGTCAACGGCGCGTGGACGAAGGGCAGCACGGAACGCCGCGACACGGTCACGCTGGCAGAAGCGAACAAATGGAGCACCAAGTTCGAGGGGCTGGAAACCTACACGGTCGCCATGGAAAACGGCGTTGTCCAAAACGCCCGCGCCTACACCTACAGCCTCCGGGAACTGAACGTGCCGAGCGGCTTCTACTGCCAGCTGGCATACAGCGGTCTCCCGCAGCACCCGAGCGAGTACTTCACGGACGGGAATCCCGCCAATCCGAAGGCGAACGCGGAGAACGCACGCGGCACGGCGACGCTGCGGAACTACGAGATCGCGAAGCTGACCATCGAAGCCGAGAAGCGCTGGGGTGAAGGCGCAAAGCCTGAAAACATGCAGGATACGCTGACCTTCCGCCTGACCCGCGAAAAGCAGGAGAACGGCGCGTGGGTCGCGGACGACAGCTTCCAAGCGGTCACGAGGGTCATGAGCATCAGCAGCCTGAACACAAGCAAGGTCGTGTTCGGCACTTTCCCGAAGTACGCTGTGACGGGCTTCGACGAGCAGAATCAGCCCATCAGGCAAAGCTACCGCTACAAGGTGGAGGAGGTCAAGTACCAAAACGAAGCCACCCTCCCGTTCAGCGTCAGCTATAGCCCGGCGGACGGTTTCGTGACGACGGAGGGCGATGCGAACACCAGCACCACCGTCACCGTGACGAACAACAAGCTGACGAGCGAGAAGGAAGGTCTGTACCGCTTCAACGTGGCGAAGCAGTGGCTGGATGCTTCCGGCAATCCTGCGGACAAGCCCACGCCGGAAGGCACGAAGGCGAAGATTACCGTGACGCGCACCCGCCATGTCTATGCCCCGGATACGGGCTGGACAGCGGAAACGCCCACCGCAAAGACAATCGAGCTGGACACCACAGCAACGTATACGGCGCTTTGGGCAGACTGGAACGAAACGCAGTCGGTTTATGCGCAATACAACGCCGACGGCACGGTGAAATCCGCGTGGGCGTACACCTACGAGGTGTCGGAAGCGGCGATTGACGGCTACTTCGGCACGCAGCATCTGCCTGCGGACTTCCCGCAGAAGCCGGAGGACTACTTCACAGACGCGGCACTGACCGATATCAAGGAGATTTATCGCCAGCCGCTGACGGACACGCTCCCGGAAGTGACCGAAAAGAACTACTACGTCGAGCGGTTCAACGTCAAGGTGGACAAGACTTGGGCGCGCTTCCGCGACAGGGATGAGCTGACGTTCTGCTTGATTCAGGCGAAAAAGCAGCTCACCTTTGACAGAAATGGCAATCCCATCAAGACGGACGATCAGCAGTACACCTACGTCACGAAAAACTGGACGGAGGGCGGCGAAGAACCGGTTTGGGAGTTCAACAACCTGCCGAAGTACTACTTTACGGTGAATGAGAACGGCGAAGCGGCGAAGAAGCCGTACTACTATTACATCGTAGAGGGGTACGAAACGATTAATGGTGCGCTAAACCCGTATCTGTATCAGGTGAGCTACACAGGCGACGCTACGCTTGTCAAGAAAACAACCGGTGAGGTGAACCAGCCTGCGGACGGCGGAACGGCGAACATCCACGCGAAGAACCTGCCGGGGTATGAAGTGGGAAATCTCAACCTCAATTTGACGAAAGAATGGGTCAATGTCAACGAGAAGCCGGAAAAGGTTACGCTCAACTTGACTGAGACAACGCATTCATGGGATAAAACAAAAGGGTGGATAACTTACGACCCCAATCCGAGTACCGTTGAAATAATGCCGGATGCGAATGGAAACTGGACGACAACGCAACCGCTGCAAGCGTACGATGTTGAGTATAATCCGGACGGCTCTATTTACACGGCGCATGTTTACACCTATGAGCTGACGGAAGCCCCTGTGAACGGTACGATGCCTGTTTACACCTTCTCGGAGAACTGGCCGAAAGAAGTGGGCGACGTCCTTGAACTCAATTCGGCTGGCGAGCCAATCAAGGCAAAGGATGCGTTCAAAGCCTCTTCGTCACAAATGGAAGGAAGCTTCTTAGGCACCATCGCGGACGCAAGCGCGACCATCACCAACGTGCAGACCGGCAAGCTCAACATTGTGAAGCAGTGGGCGGAAGAAGTGGAGTACGACGGCGCACAGAACCCGCTGGACATCAAGCAGGTGTCGATTTCGCTCTTCCGCAACGTCTGGGGCGAAAACTGGACGGATTCGGACGGCGTGGTGCACTACAACTGGTGCTATGACCCCTTCCAGCAGAATTACGTCCTGTCGGCGGAAAACGGCTGGAAGCTGACCATCGACAACCTGCCGTTGTACGACACGCCCCTCAATCCCGACGGCAGCCTGCGCAAGTACCGCTATTACATCCTCGAAAGCACGAGCGTCGGCAACGACACGCTGGACCGCTACACGCCGGTGATGACGGCGGATGAAAGCGAACTCGTCGGCTCGACTCTCTACATCACCTTCAAGGATACGACGGAAAACAACGTGACCATCACCAACGTGCCCAAGAGCATCAGCATTGTCAAGCAATGGGCGGACGCGGACACGTTCGGCGAAGAGGGCATGATGCAGGACATCTACCTTGAAGTCATGATGAAGTATCAGGAAGTCTACTCCACGCAGTGGAAAACGGAAAACCTGCTGGAAAAGAGCTACTTCAGCCTGAAGAACGTTATCTGCACGCCGAGTTCGCTCACGGCGGAGCTGGTGCAGATTAACGGCGCGCCCTACCTGCATGTGTCGGGGCTGGCGAAGGCGGATGAACCGTGGCGCGTGACCATCCGGAATCTGCCGGGCTACAACAGTGCGTCCTTCATCATCCGCGAAGTGGAGCTGGCGGGCTACCTGAACAACCTGCCGGACGGCAAGCTGGAGCTGGGCTTCAACGAAATCGGCACAATTACCAACACGCCGACGAAGCTGAAAATCACCAAGCAGTTCAAGCAGGCGTATTTCCCCGTAGGCAGCGAAAGCGAACTGCCGCTGAATGTCCGCAATACCGTCGTGTACCTGCAAATCTGGCGCGAAAAGCGTGATGGCGCTGGTCTTACCCTATCACAGGAACGCTACACCACGCCCTTGCTGGGTACGCTGGAAGCGAACATGGACGCGACGCTCTTGTCGGACGGCACCGTGAAGCTGACGGTCGGCACGAACACGCCGACGGACGCCGCAACGCTGACGCTGACCCGCTTGCCGCGCTACTGGTTCGACAAGGATACAGGCGCAAGCGGCGAATGGTACTACTACGTCAAGGAAGTGGACGCGGAAGGCAACGAAGTTCATTCGGCTTCTGCCCCGACGAACGGCGAACGGCCGGAAATCAACTTGAACGTCAAGACCCTTACTGTCACCAACACCCTGACTGACGTCAGCGCCCGCAAGGTCTGGACGTCGCTGGACAATCAGTTCACGCTGAATCCCGCGAACCTCCCGGACATCACGCTGACGCTCAAGCAGACCACCGCGGAAGCGGCGGCGGACGGCGACAAGATCATCGCGACCGTTACCCTTGGCTGGGACGCGGAAGCGGGGAAGGTCGTCGCGAAGAATCTGGATGGCTGGCAGTTTGGCGAAGTGGTTGAATACACCGCGCCGGAAGGCAGCAAGAACATCTGGTGGGGCTACAAGTGGTACAATCTCCCGGCGTATGACGCGGGTGGCAACATTTACCGCTACTACGCCAAAGAGCAGACCCCGGTGGGCAGCGGCTGGCAGCTGGTGACGGACGACCCGAACGCCACGAACACCGCGCCGATTCCCGCGAACAGCGAAAATCGCGTCTTCCAGATTACGAACACACCCATTACCTACACGCTGCCCGAGACGGGCGGCATCGGCACACTGCCGTACACGGCGGGCGGTCTGCTGCTGATGGCAGCGGCGGCATTGCTGCTGGGGCAGGAAATCAAACGCCGGAGGGAAGGCTGCTGAGCAGTCGGCAGCCCCCTTCCGGGGCAGCTCAATCCGTATACGCGGGCGAAAGCCCTTGTATAAACATGGGGAAAAAAAACGACGGGAGGAGGAATGAAAAAAGCATAGCAGCTATACGTCAGGAGACCTCCCGACGTAGGCAACCCCGGTAATCCCCGCAAAACGTTTCCCAATGAGTGAAAAACGACAACGAAAAGGAGAAAAACCATGAAAAAGTTTTGGGCAATTCTGCTGGCCATGATGCTCGTGCTGAGCATGGTCACTGTCGCGGGCGCAACGGAAGTGGAAAATCCGTCTACTGACGCGGAAGGCTTTACGATTACGGTAAACCCGAAGGACGATGTGGATCACGAATACCAAGTGTACCAGATTTTCACTGCTGATGTTGAAACAAATGCAGGAGTAAAGGTGCTGACGAGCGTCAAGTGGGGCACAAATGCCAAGAACGATACTGATGCGGTCAGGACTGGCGACCCTGTTCCGGACGCTGTTCTGGATGCTCTGAAAGCTGTTTCGGGCACGAATCAGGAAAAGCTGGCTGAAATCACGAAGTACTGGAATGCTGACTCCACTCCGGTTGATACGTTCGCTTCCACCAAAGCAGCCCCCGGCACGAGCAAGAAGCTGACCCCCGGCTATTACCTTGTGCGGGACAATCAGGCAAAGCTGGAAGGCAAGGACGGCGCTGCCACGCTGCTGATTGTAAAGGTGCTGGATCAGGACATCGTTGCGACTGCAAAGTCTGAAAAGCCCTCTGTGGACAAGCAGGTACAGGACGAAGTTGCTGATGCCGAAAAGAACGGCGGAGAAGTGAATCCGGAAGGCTGGGGCGAGAGTGCCGACCACGCGCTGTTTGAAAACTTCAAGTTCCGTCTGGTCGCAACTATTCCGGTCAACGCAGATTATAATGACTATCCGACGTACAAGCTGGTCTTCAACGACACCATGTCCAAGGGCATTACCTTTGTTCAGATTGATTCTGTGAAGGTGAACGGCACCGAACTGAAAGCTACCGATTATGTTTGCACTGCAACGCCTGGTCAGAAGGGCGCAGGCAAGGTTGGTGACAATCAGGCTCAGCCGTCTTGGACGCTCACAATCGAAGACCTGAAGAAGGTGATGAAAGAAAACACCAGCATCACTGCTACGGACAAGATTACGGTTGAGGTTGTTTACACGGCGTATCTGAACGAAGAAGCGCAGGTCTTCAACGCGAGCGCCAACAGCACGGACAACAAGAACAGCGTCGATTTGGAATACTCCAACAACCCCAATGCTGATGGCATGGGCAAAACGCCGGAAGACCATGTGTGGCTCTTCACCTATGTTGTGAACAACACGAAGTATGCGAACACGGCTGAGGCAGGCAACGAACTGGAAGGCGCTGGCTTCACGCTTTATGATCAAAATGACCGTGTTGTTCCGCTGTGGAAGGATGCCGATGGCAATTACATTGTCGCAGGCACCACGAAGCCGAATGATACCTATACGGATGTCGCAAACAATGAAATGATTACGGAAGCCAATGGTACGTTTAACATCATCGGTCTGGATCACGGCACGTACACGCTGAAGGAAACCACGGTTCCTGCTACCTATAATCCGCTGGATCCTGTCACCATCACGATTTCGGCAGACCACAAGGAAGCTGCTGGTGGTGCAAGTGCAACCATGGAACTCACGGCGGCTTCTACGATGAACAACAAGCTCGTCAACAAGTCCGGCGCGACCCTGCCTGAGACCGGCGGCATCGGCACGACCATCTTCTACGTGCTGGGCGGCATGATGTTCGTGGGCGCGGCGCTCATCCTCATCGTTCGCCGCAAGGCCGAAGCGGACGAAATCTGATTTCTCTCCCGCAATTCGTTGAACATCCCCATGTTCTGATGAAACCCCTGCCGGGCGGTGCGCGCAATGCCGCCGCCCGGCATTCCCAAATGGGAAAATGAAGCATGTTTGCAGAAAGGAGGCGGCTCATGAAGCGCAATATGACAACCATTTTGCTGTTTGTGGTGCTGTTTGTGGGTCTGGCGCTCCTTCTGTACCCGTCCGTGTCGGATTTCTACAATTCCTTCCACCAGTCGCGTGCCGTAGCTACCTACAACACGGTGGTGGAGCAGGAGTCCAAGAAGGATTACGAGGCGGATTGGGCGGCGGCAAACGCTTATAACGAAAAACTCCGCGCACAGTCCACCGTTGATCGCTTGATTATGACCGACGAGGAGCGCGAGGAGTACGACGCGGTGATGAATGTCGGCGGTTCGGGCATCATCGGGGTGATTGAGATTCCGCAGATTGCCGTGACGCTGCCGCTGTATCACTCGACGAACGCCAACGTGCTTCAGGTCGCCGTCGGTCACATTGAGGGCACAAGCCTGCCGACTGGCGAACCGGGAACGCATTCCGCCTTCTCGGCGCATCGAGGGCTGCCCTCCGCCAAGCTCTTTACCAACCTTGACCAGCTCACCTACGGCGATACCTTCACCCTCCGCGTGCTGGACAAGGTGCTGACCTATGAAATCGACCAGATTCTCATTGTCGAGCCGCATGACGTCAGCGCACTGCAAATCTATGACGGCATGGATTTGTGCACGCTCGTCACCTGCACGCCCTACGGCATTAACTCGCACCGGCTGCTTGTCCGCGGACACCGGGTCGAAACGTCGCTTGCGCAGCTATCCGTGCGCATCTCCGCGGACGCACTCGTGATTGACCCCTACATCGTCGCGCCGATTGTCGCCGCGCCGATGCTGCTGATTCTCCTCATTCTCATGCTGGTAACGACCAGCCCGAAACACAAGAAGCGGAAAGGAGCTGAGCGGTCGTGATGAGCCGCAAACCCTCGCGCCTGCTGGCGCTTGTCCTGCTGACAGCATTGTGCTGCCTTCTTCTTGCGCCCTGCGCGCTTGCCTTTGAACGGGTGGATTTGACGCACCCCTTGACGTTCGCCATTCAGGCGGATGACAACGAGGATGATGCGCACCTGCCCGGCGTGACCTTCCAGCTGTATCAGGTGGCGGACATGGATGCGGACGCTCGGTTCGCCCTGCGCAGCCCGTACAGCACCTTGAATATCGACATTAACGCGCTGAAGAACGCGGCGGACTGGGCAGCCGCGTCCGAAGCGATGAAAGCCCTTGCTGCGTCCGAAACGCCTGATTTCACCGGCACGACGGATGAAAACGGTCGAGTTGCCTTCGCGGGACTCAACCCCGGTCTGTACCTTGTTTCCGGCACGCCGGTTATCATCGGCGGCTGGGCGTACAGCTTCCAGTCCTTCCTGACCTCTGTGCCGACGCGCAATGTGGACGACGAGTGGCAGTATGACGTCCTCTCCACCATTAAGCTGGAACGCTCGCCCGCGCTGATTGACCTTGAGTGCGTCAAGGTGTGGGACGACGACAACCGCGGCACATATCGCCCTGTGCAGATTGAAATTCATCTGATGCAGGACGGTCAGCATATCGACACGGTGATTCTGAACAGCGAAAACAACTGGCATCATATCTTCAAGGATTTGCCGGCTGACCATGTGTACACCCTCAACGAGGTTCTGGGGGCTGATGTGTACTATGAGCCGGAATATTCCATCGAAAACGGCGTGTATGTGATTACCAACCGCCGCACGGTCACGCCGACCCCGACCGCCCCGATTCCCGAAACGGGGCAACTGTGGTGGCCGGTGCCGATTCTGGCGGGTGCGGGCATGATTCTGTTCGTCATTGGCTGGATTCTGCACCGGAAATGGAGCCAAGAGCATGAAGAACCGTAAGGGCAATTTGCTGATGACGCTGGGGCTGGTGCTGATTTTGGCGGCACTGGCGCTGGTGGGCTACAACCAGTGGGATGCCAGCCGCGCGCAGCAGGAGTCGGATGATGCGCTGATGGCGCTGGAGCAGATTCGCATTCAGCGGCAGATGGAATCGCAGCAGACCGCCGCACCGCCCGTAGTCACCGCGACGATGATGCCGACGGACACACCCGCGACGGATGCGCCGATAACCGACGCGCCGACGGCGGATGCCACTGCGACGGATACGCCGATAACCGACGCGCCGACGGCGGATGCCACTGCAGCGGATAACCCGGCAGCATCCACGCCCTCCGTAACTGACGCACTGACGACCGACATTCCGCGTGATGACGTAACCGCCACGAATACCCCTGTGACGGATGCGCCCGCAACGGCGAATCCTGCGACGAATCCGCCGAAACCGACGAGCGCGCCGACGGCGGGGACTGCGACGAATCCACCGAAGCCGACAAACGCGCCAACGGCAGGGACTGCGACGAATCCGCCGAAGCCGACAAATACGCCGACGGCAGGGACTGCAACGAATCCACCGAAGCCGACGAGCACGCCGGATGCCGCGCAGACATCAAATCCGACGAGCACGCCGGAAATCACCGAAACGCCCATGCCGACGGAATCACCCGAACCGACCGAAACGCCTGAACCGACACCATCCCCCGAACCCACGTCGACACCCACGCCCGCGCCGACGGGCAAGCTCTACGAGCGCGTGCCGGGAATCGAAATGCCGGGCGAGAAGGTCAATGGGCACGAATATATCGGCACGCTGTCCATCCCGTCGCTGGGGCTGAAAGTACCGGTGCAGCGCAACTGGTCGTACGAGAACCTGAGCGTGTCGCCGTGCCGCTATTCCGGCAGCGCCTACGCGGACAACCTCGCTATTATTGCGCACACCTACCACTTTGGCAAGCTGAGCAGCTTGGCGCTGGACGCAACCGTTACCTTCACGGACATGGAGAATAACGTTTTCCGCTACGTTGTGCGGGAGAAAAACACGATTTCGCCCAACGATGCGAACGAAATTGCCCATTCCGACTATGACCTGACGCTTGTGACCTGCACCATCAGCGGCACAAAACGCGTGGCGGTGTACTGCGAGCGCGTGAAATAATCCAACAAAAGGACTGTCTGCAACGGGCAGCCCTTTTTTCGTGAAATCCATGCAACACGGCAGGAATTGACGGGGTGGAGCGCGAAATAAACAAGCACGGCGTAACTTTCGCCGCAGGAAGGGAAAGCGACCTTGAACTGGAAAATACACCTTTATCGTGCTATCCTCTGGCTGATTACGCTGTCTCTGCTGCTGATGATGTTCGGTTTCTCGGCACAGGAAGGCGTGCAGTCCGGCAGCATCAGCGGTAAAATTGCCCGCCCAATTACGGATTCTCTGGCGCAGCGGCAGGGACTGACGGGGCAGGCGTACTGGAAGCTGTATGCACAGGTGGATTTTGCCGTGCGGAAAACGGCGCATTTCTTGGAGTACACGCTCTTGGGAATGCTGCTGACGCTGCTGCTGGACAGCTACCGCGCCCGCTGGCACTGGCTGTCATGGGCGGGATGTACGCTCTATGCCGCGACGGACGAAATCCATCAGCTTTTCGTTGCTGGGCGTACGGGCAAGTGGCAGGATGTGATGCTGGATTCATCGGGCGCGCTGGCGGGGCTGCTGCTGGCGATGTTCATGCTCTGGCTGATTCGGCGGCGCAGGGCGAAAAAGCAATCAACATAATAAATAGGAGGCAGATTATGCTGACAATCGAACAGCTTTACGACCTTAACCACACATTGGCGGCGGATTACCTGCGGCAGTTTACCTATCCGTGGGAGGCGCTTGCGGGCATCAAGGCGGAAATCCTGCGCATCGGCGCGGCGCTTGACCCGGCGGAATACACCGAAATCAGCGAGCACGTCTGGGTGCACAAAACCGCGACGGTTGCGCCGACGGCGTATCTGGGTGCGCCCTGCATCATCGGCGCGCGGACGGAAGTGCGGCATTGCGCGTTCATCCGCGGCAGTGCGCTGGTAGGGGCAGACTGTGTGGTCGGCAACTCTGTGGAGCTGAAGAACGTGATTCTTTTCGACCATGTGCAGACGCCGCACTACAACTACGTCGGCGACAGCATCCTCGGTTATTGCAGCCACATGGGGGCGGGGTCGATTACCAGCAACGTGAAGAGCGACAAGACGCTGGTGACGGTTCGCGGCGCAGGCGAAAGCATGGCAACCGGCTTGAAGAAAATGGGCGCAATGCTTGGCGACTATGTGGAAGTCGGCTGCAACAGCGTGCTGAACCCCGGCACGGTTATCGGGCGGGAGAGCCAAATCTACCCGCTGAGCTGCGTGCGTGGTGAAGTGCCCGAAAGAAGCATCTGGAAAACTGGCGGCGTGGTGGTGAAGAAGCAATGATTCAGCCGATTGTGAGAGATGTGATGTTCCTGTCCTGCAAGAGCCAGATGGTGACGGCGGAGGATTTGCCCGTTGCGCGTGACCTCGCGGATACCCTGCGCGCCCACGCGCACGAGTGCGTCGGCATGGCGGCGAACATGATTGGCGTCCGCAAGCGCATCATTGCGGTGATGGCGGGGAAAACCGTGCTGGTGATGCTCAACCCGGTCATCACGGATCGCCAGATTCCCTTCGCAGCGCAGGAGGGGTGCTTGTCTCTGGACGGCGAGCGCCCGTGTCTGCGATATCAGCAGATTTTGATGGAATATCAGGATGAGCAGATGCAGCGGCATGTGCAGCGGTTCTCTGGTTTCACCGCGCAGGTGATTCAGCACGAGGTGGATCATTTGGAAGGCATCATTATTTGAGGTGAGGACATGACTATCACACAAACGCTCTGTCAGGAGTTCCAAACCGCCCCGTGGCAAATCGACGCCGTCATTCGCCTGCTTGATGAGGGCTGCACGCTGCCGTTTATCGCGCGTTACCGCAAGGAACAGCACGGGTCGCTGGATGACCAGAAGCTGCGCGAAATCAGCGAACGGCTGACGGCGCTGCGGGCGCTCGAAGCGCGTCGGCAGGAAATCAGTGAAAGCCTGCAAAAGTTAGATGTCTGGACGGAGAAGCTGCAAAGCGACCTCGATGCTGCCGCGACATTGGCGCAATTGGAGGATATCTATCGCCCGTACCGCCCGAAGCGCCGTACCCGTGCGTCCATTGCCAAGGAGAAGGGGCTGGAGCCGCTTGCGAACGCGCTGATGCTCCAGCAGCGGAACATGATGGCGCCGGAAACCATCGCCCTGCGCTATGTGAACGCGGAGAAGGGCGTCGAAACGGCGGAGGATGCCCTGCAAGGCGCGATGGATATTATCGCCGAGGTCGTCAGCGACGATGCCGCCGTCCGCACGAAGCTCAAAACGTACTACCATCAAACGGCGATGGTCGCGACGGTCGCGGCGAAAGACGAGGACAGCACCTACCGCATGTACTACGACCACCGCGAGCCGCTGCGCCTGATGCCGTCGCACCGGGTGCTGGCGATGAACCGCGGGGAGAAAGAGGGCTTCCTCAAAGTCGCGCTGGACGTGGACAAGGAGAAGGCGCAGCAGCTCGTGCGCTACGGCTTCGTGCAGCAGACGGGCAGCCCGGCGTGCAAGTACGTTGCGCAGGCGTGCGACGACGCGTATACGCGGCTGATTGCGCCGTCGCTGGACACGGAACTGCGCGCGGAATTGACCGACAAGGCGAGCGCAGCGGCGATTCGCGTGTTCGCGCTGAACCTGCGCCCGCTGCTGATGCAGCCGCCGGTGCGCGGGAAGGTCGCGATGGGGCTTGACCCCGGCATCCGTACGGGCTGCAAGGTCGCGGTTGTGGACGAAACCGGGCGTGTGCTGGATACGGGCGTCATTTTCCCACTGCCAAGCCATGGTAAGGTTGCACAGGCGAAGGAAACCGTCAAGCGCATGATCCAGAAGCACCACGTCGGCATCGTCGCCATCGGCAACGGCACGGCGGGGCGCGAGACAGAGCAGTTCTTCGTCGAGGTGATGAAGGAGCTGGCGCTGGGCGACGCGCTCAAATACATGGTCGTCAGCGAGGCGGGCGCGTCGGTGTATTCCGCGTCGAAGCTGGCGGCGGAGGAGTTCCCGCAGTTTGATGTCAGTCTGCGTTCGGCGGTGTCGATTGCGCGGCGCTTGCAGGATCCGCTGGCGGAGCTGGTCAAAATCGATCCGAAGGCGATTGGCGTAGGACAGTATCAGCATGACCTGAAAGCAGCGGAACTGGACGCGGCGCTGGGCGGCGTGGTCGAGGACTGTGTGAACAGCGTCGGCGTGGACGTGAATACGGCGAGCGTGTCGCTGCTGAGTTACGTCGCGGGCATCAACACGACCGTCGCGAAGAACATCGTGGCGTACCGCGAGGAAAACGGCGCGTTTACGACCCGTGCGCAGCTGAAGAAAGTGCCGCGCCTTGGGCCGAAAGCCTTCGAGCAGTGCGCAGGCTTCCTGCGTATTCCCGGCGGCAAGGACTTGATAGAGAACACAGGCGTTCACCCGGAGAGTTACGATGCGGCGCGCGCCCTTTTGAAGCACTTTTCGCTCACCCCGGCAGAGGCGGTCGGCAAGCTGCTGACCTTGGCGGACGCGGAGGGGTTCGCGGCGCTGGCGAAGCAGCTGAATGTGGGTGAACCGACCCTGCGCGACATTGCGGCGGAGCTGTCCCGCCCCGGCCGCGACCCGCGCGATGAGCTGCCGCAGGTGTTGATGCGCAGCGACGTGATGGATTTGAAGGACTTGCAGCCCGGCATGGAGCTTCGCGGCACGGTGCGCAACGTGACCGACTTCGGCGCGTTTGTGGACATCGGCGTTCACCGCGACGGCTTGGTGCATATCAGCCAGATGGCGCAGCGCCGCGTGAATCATCCGAGCGAAGTCGTCCGAGTCGGCGACATCGTGACCGTGTGGGTGCTGGAAGCGGATGCGAAAACGAACAGAATTAGTCTGACAATGCGTCCGCCGGCGAAAGGGGAAGGCAATTTCTCAACAACCAAAAGCACACAAACGAAAAAACTAACATAACAGACCTGTAACATCCGAAGGGGCGCCGAAGGTTTCCAAAGGGCGATCGGAAAGCCCTTTGGTCGCTCCCGAAGGAGCGAAATCCCTGCGTAACAATCCAATCCTATAAGCAATAGGAGGGAAATTCATGCAAAACATGCGAAAATGGATTGCACTATTCTTGACCATGCTGCTGCCGGTGCTTCCGGCAGCCGCCGAGGAGGAATCAACCATGCTGACAGGCAAAACAGCGACGGAAATCGTTGAGATGATGGGTTTCGGGTGGAATCTGGGCAATACGCTGGACGCAACCGGCGGCAATACCGCGGATGTGACCGCGCAGGAGCAGTCGTGGGGGAACGCGAAAATCACCCCGGAACTGATGGTGCGCGTGAAGGAAGCGGGCTTTGACACCATCCGCATTCCCGTGACTTGGTACCGCTATACCTCGGACGATGGGACGTACACCATCCGCGAGGACTTCCTCCAGCATGTCCGCGAAGTGGTCGAGTGGGCGCGCGAGGCGGATTTGTTCGTCATCCTCAATATGCACCACGAAGCGTGGATTAACGAGCCGAATTTCGCGGCGGACGCGGAGAAAATCGGCGAGCAGCTGACGGCAATGTGGCGGCAGATTGCGGACACCTTCGCCGACTTTGACCAGCATGTGATTTTCGAGGGCATGAACGAGCCGCGCGCGCAGGGTACGAACTATGAGTGGAGCGGCAACGCGGCGTGCTACGCTGCCGTCAACTACCTCAACCAAGTGTTCGTGAACACCATCCGCAAGGACGCCAAGGGCTACAATGCCGAGCGCTGCCTGATGATTCCGGGCTACGCGGCGACCAGCTCCCCGGCGGGCACGGCGGCGATTGCCCTGCCGACGGTGGATGGCGAAGCGGCGGCAAACATCATCGTGTCTGTGCATTCGTATGACCCGCAGACCTTCTGCCTGCAGGATACGCAGACGACGTTCGACCCGGAGAAGGATGGCACGAAAATCAACCGCGTGTTCGAGAACATCAAGGAAACCTTCCTTGACCGGGGGATTCCGGTCGTGATGGGCGAAACGGGTGCGACGAACACGAATGGCAATCACGACGAGCGCGCGAAGTGGGCGTACTGTGTCGCGCAGAATGCCCAGCGCTATGGCGTGCCGATTGTCATCTGGGACAATGGGAACAATCAGACGTCCGGCGGTGAGTGCCACGCCTGGATTCGCCGCGCAGTGAATCCGAAGCTGCGCAGTCAGGCGACGAGCGTGGTGTACCCGCAGGTGCTGGACGCGCTGTGGGAGGGCAAGAACAGCGCGGCATGGGGCAGTGCGCTGACGGAAGTGCGCGCGGAGGCGGACGAGAGCATCCTCTGGGCGAACGCCGACGGCTTGACGAGCCAGAAGGAATGGGATTCCTCCTACATCCAGCTCGAAGCGAAAATGGAGTGGTTCGCGGACGGCGCGCGCATTGGCATTCGCTATTCCGGCGCGGGTACGCCTAAAATCGTGCTGGACAGCGCGGAAAAGAGCGTCTGGTGGATTCTGGTGGATGCGGCGAGCGTCGAACAGAACGCGGACGGTACGAAAACCGCGTGGTTCACGAGCGAAATCCTGCTGGCGGAAATGCGCAAAAACGGCGTTGATAACCCTGCACAGCTGCAAAATTGTTATGTCATCGCGACGAACGGGAAGATTACCGCTTACCGCATCAAGGTGGAGGGCATGGCGGCGGCGCAGACAACCTACCATGTGAACGGCAGCGCGATTCATCAGGCGGATTTGCCGGATGCCCCGACCTACCCGCACATGACCTTCTGCGGCTGGTACACCACGCCGGATTATCAGCCCGGCACGGAAGTCACGGGCGCAAGCGGCGCTTCGGACGCATGGGCGAAGATGGCGCTGGACATGAGCGTCATTAAGTAACAAAGGAGTCAATAGCGTTGGACTTTGAATACTTGCTGTTTTTGCAGAACCTCCGGGCGGAAGCGCCGAACTTCATCAACAGCTTGCTGCTCTTCATTTCGGAATTTGCCGCCGGGTCGCTGCCGGTTGTCATTATTGTCGTATTCTACTGGTGCATCGACAAGCGCACCGGGCAGCGGATGGGGTTGTGCTTCGCGGGTGCAACGATGGTGACGCAGCTCATCAAGAATATCGCGTGCGTCTATCGCCCGTGGAAGCAGGATGCGCGGCTGCAAATCGCTCCGGAAGCGGCGGCAACGGCAACGGGCTACTCGTTCCCCAGCGGACATGCGACATTGGCAGCGTCCTTTTACGGAAACCTCGCGGCATACCTGAAAAAGTACAGCAAATGGTGGATGCTGCCGTGCGTGCTGCTGACGCTGCTGACGGCGTTTGCCCGCAACTGGCTCGGCGCGCACACGCCGCAGGACGTGCTGGTTGGGATGATGATTGCGCTGGTCGTGCTGCTGCTGTCAAAATACCTGCTGAACTGGGCGGACGGCGGCCAGAACCGCGACTGGCTGCTGGCGACTATCGGCGTCATCCTGTCTGCCGCGATGCTGATTTACACCAGCGTGAAGCCGTATCCGATGGATGTGCTGCCGGATGGAACGCTGCTGGTTGACCCGTGGGACATGGTGACGGACTGCTACAAGGCGGCGGGGGCGATGATGGGCTTCTGCCTTGGCTGGGTGCTGGAGAGGCATTTTGTCGGTTTTGATGCAAAGGGTGCGGGCAAGGCACGCATGATTCGCGGCGTGGTCGGTGTGGCGCTGCTGCTGGCGGTGCGGAAGGGAATGAAGGCGGCGGGTAATCTGCTGCTGGATGCGCACTGGCTGGGCTTTGCAGAGATGTTCGGGCTGATGCTGTTCGCGATTGTGCTGTATCCGGCACTGTTCCAGTGGGTGGAGGGAAGGAAAAGCAAATCGTGAAATTGGGCGTTTCGGGCGAAAATGGCTCGGAGCGCCTTTTTGTGGTTCTTCACGGAAAGTTGGGGGAGCAAACAAGGGATTAGGCGAAGCCCCAAAAGCTGCACGCGGAAGGAGCATGAAAGTGCGACCAACCCAATCGCGAAAAGGGGTCAAGGGGCAATGCCCCTTGCAGGGTCAAGGGACAGCGTCCC
>ENA-OUQS01001318-OUQS01001318.1-human-metagenome-genome-assembly--contig:-NODE-1318-length-21523-cov-4.877399_pt1 | contig 21523 bp, 18 predicted proteins | sample MGYA00248463_ERZ548848 | MGnify/ENA primary metagenome ERZ548848 (study PRJEB26491, sample SAMN04978192) | human metagenome | host: Homo sapiens | study: EMG produced TPA metagenomics assembly of the... | reverse complement strand
CACTGTTCATTCTATAGTTCCTCTCATTCCATCGGCTTTATGCTCCAATACCACTGGCGCATCTTCCGATAACTTCGGATGCCGAGTTCTTTCTTTGTGTTTTCTGCTGTTCTACGGCTAATACCTTCATCGCTCAACCGCATATAGATTTCTCTGGATCTCATATCATCTTCTGAAAGCAGCTTCTTAATCAGGTAGGCTGCTTTTTCAGACTTTGATTCAAATACTGGTGTTTCCGGCTCTGCTGCCGGGTCCTGTGCTATTTCACATTCCAGCCATTGGAAGCCTTGCTCCGCTGTTATCGAAAATTTGATTTCTCCATCGGATGGAGCCAGACTGTTTTTTATCTGCCGGACGATGCGGACATCTGTGTTCTTTGGATCTCGCTCCACCTGCAGGACGCTTCGTGCTGCTGCCACAACATCAATACTGCCAAGGCTGCGGTACAGCCCTTTGGAGCCTTCTTTTTTGTTGAGGTGTCCAATCAGAACGATAGCGCAGTCGTAACCAGCAGCCCACATTCCAAGGCGGCGCATGAGTTTCCGCGCTCTGCCTGCGATTTGCAAATCCGAATCGCTGCCAAGATAAGCCTGAATCGGATCGATCACGACCAATCGAGGCCGGAATTCAATGATTGCCTGACGGATGCGCTCATCGTCCAATGTAAGGCCGTTATAGACTTCTTCATTGATGAAAGCGATCTTCCCGCAGTCTGCTCCGCAGCGTTCCAGACGGGGCTTTATCGTGTCTGAAACGCCATCCTCTGAGCACTGATAAATCACTTTTTGCGGCGCACCAATTTTGCATCCGTCCGGGGTCTTACCTCCTGTTGAAAGTTCCGCAATCAGATTCATCATCATGGTAGATTTTCCATCGCCGGGATCACCCTGCAGCAGTGTGATTTTTCCGATTGCAATAAAGGGATACCACAGCCACCGTACATCCGTTGACTGAACTTCGCTATACAGTGTCAGCAGCCGTTCCATTTCGTTTTCCCCACTTTATTTTCGCAGCTTGATTTCATGCTTTTATTATACTCTTTTCAGATGATTTTTTCTGTAAACCACCTGTTTACACGTGCTCCAGAATGTAAACAGGTGGTTTACATTTTGCTTTCAGAATACACGATTGATGAGGGTGAACACTTATGTACTCTGAACTCATTATTCTCTTCTTGTTATTACGACTAAAAGCGTAAATAATGGTAATGTCTTATGCGGGCGTAAGAAAGGAATGTTTTCTATGTCCGTTAATCGCATTGCTTTAGGTAAACGAATCAGTTTTTATCGTTTAAAGTTCAGCATGACTCAGGAAAAGCTTGCCGATTTGACCAACTGTAGTCGTGAATATATTGCCTATCTTGAAAACGGAGTCAAGACCCCCAGTTTGCCAATCTTGGTTGATCTCGCCAATGCTCTACATATTTCTGTCGATGCGTTACTGGTTGACAGCCTCGATTATTCTCTTTCTTCCTCTGATTCCGATTTACATCGCCTCTTATTAGACTGCAACGAAACTGAGCAGGAAATCATTATCCGCACGGCGAGGGAGTTAAAGGCCACTCTTGTCAGCTTTGGAATTTAACATCCATCCGTATTAAAATCACAAAATAAAAAAAGCCCGCATAAGCTGCAGACGCACCCTCGAATCCTCCTGGGTGCTGTCTGTGGTTTATGTGAGCCTTCGTTTGTGGTAGCTGAAACTCGATATCCACCTTAGATCAAGAAGTCGCTGCAACCACTTTTCTGCATAGCTGCTCGGTAGCTAGTTAGACCTTTTCAATCTGTAACCTTCCCATTCCTACGGAATGAAACACCCGCCTAGTCGAGAAGATTTACATCCTCTCACCTAGACGGGTGTTACCTTTTGTTTACTTTTCCATCAGCGTACAGCTTTAATAATAAAGCCAGCGCATACCATCCCAATATGGCTGAACTTCTCCTCTGGATTCATATTGCTCATCAAAAAGGTCAAATGCAATTAGCCTAGCCGTATGAAAATCATCAATTCTACGATTATTATATCGAAACACACTTTGTCCTCCATAGAGAACACCCCAACCTGCTCCAAACTTACTTTTCATAATCGTTATATTTTCGCCCTTATACCGTAGCACATATTTTCCTTGCGCGCGTTCCTGCCATTCTCTGCGCATAAAATTTTTCTTGCGATTCAAGCGATTTTTTAGTTCTCTCTCAGACTTTTGAGGGTTGATATAATCGTCCGTCATGTGTTCTGCGCATACGCATCCCACACGCAGTTCGCCATTAAAATCAGAATGCTGTAAAATGTGAACGTAGCGTATTTTCTCTTGTCCACACATTTCGCACTGTTCGTATTCTACGTCATCGCCAAATTCTAAATCCTCACCCAAATCTTCTATTCCTATTTCTTTCCATCCTTTATGCGGAATCCCTTCTCGTTCCCATCTTGCCAATTTTGCTCACCATCCTATTGTTATTCTCCAAGCATTTATTCATGCAGTTCCAATGGCAGACCATCTGGATCAAAGAAAAATGTCATCTTCTTTTGGGTGTAGCTGTCAAATCGAATCGGTTCGCATCCTATCCCCATCTGTTCCAGTTCTGCTACAGTGGCTTCCACATCATCCACCCGGAACGCCAAATGCCGTAGTCCGCAGGCTTCCGGTCGATTCACGCGCTTAGGTGGGTTCGGCTCTGCGAAGATCTCCAGCTCAATCGCATCAGCACCCTCACCAACACGCAAATCCAGTTTCCAGTCATTCCGTTCTTCACGGAAGTTTTCTCGTACAATCTCAAATCCCAGCTTATTCACATAGAAGTCTTTCGATTTCTCATAATCTGAAACGATGATTGCTACATGATGAATCGCTGCTAATTTCATTTTCTAGGTTTCACCTCCTTATATGTACCATACTTGCCGAATCGTTGCTGTTGCCAGTTCCAAAAATACCACCACACTGCCGACCACCTGCGGAATCATAAAAATCACAAATCCACCAATCAGCATTTGAAGTGCTTCTATCCCCTGCGATTGTTTCATCAGGAACGAAAGCACTGCTGTTGCCAGCAGCACACTGCCCAGCAGATAGAATATCCATGCCGAACAGCAATGAAGGAACGTCACGAACCATTTCAGTAGCCATACTACGACGAGTAGCGGCAGGGTCAATAAGGTCAATATCAGTTTTGCCAGCTTTCGGGTTATACTCATTTCGTCCTTCTCCTTCCGGTTGGTCTGTTGCCCATATTATAACATACTCTTTGATGTTGTATCATGGGCAACTTCGCCTTTTTGAAATTCATTCTGTGTGTAATGCTCTCACGGCATCCTGTATACTCTGCTCATATTTAAACCGTACTACGATACGCCCACCCTCATGCACATAAACATTTTCAATGAAGGCTGACACCATGCTTGCCGTAAGTCTCGTGCCGTGCAGAAAATTTTCTGCCTGTTCTGCTGCTGCCCGCACCGTCCCTGGAACAACGCTCTTGACAGATTCTTCCGCTTTGAATTGTTCGATTTTGTCCTGCACTTCTGCAATCTTCCTATCGCATTCCAGTTTTTTGCTCTTATAATTGTCCAGGGAGAGCGTTCCTGCCGCGTACTCCTCATACATCCGCATCTTCTCACCTTTCAGATTTTTCAGTTCCTGCTCCATCAAAGTTTTTCGGCGGCTTGCCTTTCTACTGGCTTCTTTTAAGCTCTGTTCTTCCTTTTTAATATCACTATAGAGTGAGTCCAATAGAGAAAGTTCTTTTTTTAATGCCTGAAACACTGCATTTTCAATATCACTGGCCTGATATATTTCCGATGAACATTGGGTCTGACCGATAAGTTCCATTCCCTCTCTGCACCAGAATATGGGAGAAGCCTGTTTGTAGTCATATCCCAGGACTCGTCTGCAATTACCGCATCGAATTTTTCCCTTAAGGGGAAAATCCACGCTTCCCATCACTACTCTATGTCCGTTATTTCTTATGACAAGCTGCGCTTTTTCAAATTCTTCCCGGCTGACGATAGCTTCATGGGTTCCTTCCGTAATGTATTGTTGCCCTTTTGGAACAATGCGAATGATTTTCTTGCCGGAAATCAATCTTTGACTTTTTCCCAGAACCATCGCTCCGGTGTACACATAAGCCGTGAGAATCTTCCAGACGCGAGAACTATCCCAAAGAATCACAGGTGCAATCGTATAAGTCGTTTCTTTTCCATACGCCTTATGCTCCCGGTTATAAACACTCGGCACAGGAGCATTTTCATCATTCAATGCCATCGCTATTTCTCGCGTTCCCAATCCCAGAATCGCAAGGTCAAAAATGCGACGGACAATTTTTGCCGCTGGAGGGTCAATGATATATGATCCTTTTCTATTCGGGTCAAACTGATAACCAAACGGTGCAGCAGACGCTGTAGAAATACCCTTGCGCCACTTCACTCGAATGGCTGTCCGAAGTTTCTTTCCTGCATCTCGGCAGTACATGGTGTTTACTAGGTTGCTGACAACCAAATCCATCCCCAAGGTTGTACCATTATAATTGCTGCTGTCATAGTTGTCATTGACGGAGATGAGCCTGACACCCAGTAGTGGAAAAATCTGCTCCATGTATTCGCCCACACCAATGTAATCGCGTCCAAAACGAGACAGGTCTTTTACGATAATGGTATCAATCTCGCCACTGCGCACACCATCCATCATTTTCTGAAAGCCCGGTCTGTCGAAATTGCTGCCTGTGTAACCATCATCCACAAAATCCATCACAGGCAGATTTTGCAGACTCTCTTTGTGGGAAATATACCGCTGGATCAGTTCTTTCTGGTTTTTGATGCTGTTGCTCTTGTCTTTTCCATCTTTACCCAAATCACCGTCTGCCCTTGAAATGCGCTGATACGCTGCAATCATTTTCCCGCACTCTCCTTTCCAAGGTCCGCAAACACATCTTGAAATCCAAATACAATGCGAATCCGCTTATCTGCACTCACTTCGATTCTCTGCACAAGGGATTTTACCAGCTGAGCATCAAATCCAAAGTCATCCAGATGCTCTTCCAAGTTGGAAGTCATATTCAGATATTCTCTGATCTGTTGTTCTACTTCCACCTTTTTGGCTTCTGCTCTCTGCAGTGCTGCTCGCAGGCCGTCATACTGTTTGGAATAATCTTCCCGAATCAATTGATAATCTTCAGAATCCACCACGCCTGCCACATAATCTGCATAAAGCTGTTCTCTTTTCTTTGCCATCTGGCTAACTTTATCCGTCAGGCTCATAATCTCACTTTTTGCACGGTAGACAGGATTCTGCATATCTTCGATTTTTCGCAGCTCTTCCAGAACTTTGCGCTTATCACTAAGCCGAACAATAAACAGATGCAGCTGATCCATTACCAGAGCTTTCAACAACTTTTCCGTAATCTGGTGTCCGATGCACTTATCATCCGCCTGCCTTGCTCTGCAAATATAGTAACAAACCTTTTTACTTTCTTCTGCTCCATGCGGAAGCCTATCAAAATCCATCGATCTGCCGCAGTCTGCACAGAACACCATTCCGGCAAGGTCATTCTGATACTCCGTGCGAATCTGTTCCGATTCAGCTCTTACTGTTTTGAACACCTTCTGATTCTTCGTCAGAATCTCCTGCACCTTTTCAAAATCATCCCTTGCAATGATGGCTGGATGTGTATTTTTTGCCACATACCACTGCTCTTTCGACAAGTCACGTTTGTCCTGCCCAGCAAAAAATCTCTGTGTACTTTTATTGTTGATGGTATCTCCCACATAGGTTTGATTTGCCAGCATATGCCGTACCGAGGTTTCGCCCCATTTTTTATAAGTAACAACTTCCTTTCCCTCAACAATTTTCCGATGCCACTCCCGTGGGGTTGGAACCTTCAGCAGAGTCAACCGTCTGGCGATTTCAAAAATCGCTACGCCCATCAGTACCCACTGGAAAATCAACTGTACATAAAAGGCTGTTTCCGGGTCAATCTCATTTCGTTTTGTCACCGGATTCCGAATATATCCAAACGGAGCATCACTTCCGACTGCATAGCCGGCTTCTTTTTTACGCTGCAGGGAAGTCCACACCTTTTTGGAAATGTCTTTCGCATACATGGTGTTGACCATATTCCGAATCGGGAGAGCCAGGCTTTCCATATCCTCTTTGCGCGTACTATCAAAATGATCGGTGACAGCAATCAAGCGAACACCTAGAAATGGAAATACGGTTTCAATATAGTATCCCGCTTCCAGATAGTTACGGCCAAAACGCGATAGGTCTTTTACAACGATACACTTGATTTTTTTCTGCCGCACATCGTTCATCAAACGGGTAAAGGCCGGGCGCTTGAAATTTGTTCCTGTAAATCCATTGTCAAAATACGTATCTACATAATTTAATTCACTGCTACGGTTAATAAAATCCTGCACCAGTGCAATCTGTGTTTCCATGCTTTCGTTATCTTCATCATCTTCCACCGAAAGCCGTCCATAGATTGCAGTTGGTATCTTTTCTTCATCCAATTCCGGGAACTGCACTGAAACCGTTGCCTGTTCCGGTTGGAGCAAATTCTTTCTACTTTTTCGTGCCATCGTCTGTACCCTCCAATTCTATCCGTTCAAGCATCTGCTTCCATTCCTGTGTTTTCATCGTTAGACTGATTTCTGCCTGCTTATCGCCTAAAAATGTAACCACGACCTGTTCAATGTACTTTTTCACAAAATTACGATCCAGTGCCTCTGGGGTCTTATATTGTTCCATCTGCTGAATCCACGGATTTCGCAAACTCAATGCCCGTTCCCATACCATTGTATTTTCCATGATTGTTGTAAGCTGTTCATTCAGCTTTCGATGGGCTTCTTCATAATCCAGCACTTCAGCCTGATATTGTTCTTCCGTGATTTCATCAGCCATATAGCTTTCATACAACGGTACACGGCGAAACTGTTCCATATTAAGTTCAGCCAGAATGGTCTTCATCTGCATCGAACTATCAGCTCTTACTGCTTCAATTGCTTTTCTGCCAGCTCCCTGCTGAATTGCGGAGTACATCTTTTCTTCTTCCCGATGTTCTCTCTCCATAGCATCTATCACCTTTTTATATACAGATGCAGCCGGAGCTTTCAATTCCTTTCCATTCTCCTTATGAGCACGGCAGTAGCTGCAATAGAATAGTTCTTCTCCCGTTTTCTTATCCTTATGCCAATAAAGTGGACGTCCACAGGTACAAATGATGCGCTTTGCAAGAGGATTCGGTTTTTTATATTTTTTCCGAGTTGATATTTTGTTTTCACTCTGCTGCATATTGCAAGGAAGCGCATAAAACTGTTCTTTTGTCATGTACGGCTCATGGCAGTTCTCTGCAATAATCTGACGGCTTCCGTTTGCCGTTGCACCCGTATATGTTGGATTTCTGAACAATCCCCTCAGATTATCCGATGTCCACAGATCAGATTCTCCCTCATATGGTTTTCCCTGAATTCTTTTTTTGTGCCTCATCGGTGGTTCGACATTCTGTTCATTCAACCATTTTGCAATATCGCCCATCTTCTGTCCCGATGCATATCTGGAAAAAACTTCGCTCAGATACGGAGCAACCTCTTCATCCTTTACCATGTTGCTTTCACCATTCCTGCGGATATAACCATACGGAACGGAATTGGTCAGCCGGAATCCTGCGCCCTGCTTCTTCCTCCATGCAAACATGATTTCTGCGTGCATCTCGCAGCGTTTCTCCTCAAAATAGTCCTCAACCTCTTTTCGACTGGCAGTTCTGGTATCCAGTCCTTCTTCCAGAACGATCAGATCAACGCCTGTCTCATAGAGAGTTTCCTTGATTGACTGACGCGCCGCAGGAAAGCCAGGCCCACAGTAATACATAGATGCTACAATGATGCAGTCAAATTTTCGTCCCACTCCATCATCAATCATTTTGTCAAATGCCGCACTCGCGTTTTCTGCACCCTTACGGTCAGAATACTTTTTCTGTAAATCCATTTCTTTATGTTCAGCTAAGTATTCTGCAATACGCTGATTCTGGTCGGCAATCGTCAGTTCACCTGTATGGTTTTTCCAAGGCATCGTCCGAGTATAGCTTACACATTTCATACTGTACTCCCCTCCGTTTCTGTTGTCGGAACGCTGTTGCAATATTCCAGCACATTGCGGATTTCCTGGTCGAAGCGATATTGGATGTGAATGTGCTCTTTATCATAGACTGTAATGCTTTCCACCAGTTCTACCAGAACACGGCGATTCAAACTCGTTAAGTTTTGATAGGATTTAAAATCTTCGATCCACGGCAAATGTTCCACATCCAAATTGCTCAGGCTATCCAGCTGTCGGTTCATTTCCGTTTTTGCCTTACAGATATTTTCGACTTTTTCGTTAAAGGAACGGCTGAACTCTTTATACTCATCCTTACTGACAATGCCGCTGCTCATATCTTCGTAAAGCTGACGGCGCAGGGTCTGGTATTTCTGTTCTTCCTGTTCAAGCATTTTCATGTGCTCTTCTACCGATTTTAACCTGCGTTGATTTTTAGGAATCTCGTTGATTTCATCCAGCCGCTGTTCCAGTCCACTGATCTGCTGAATTTTTCCCTGCAATGCAGCCAGCACCACTTCTGCTAATTTACTTTCGCTGATAAGGTGTGAAGAACAGCCCAGACCGTTATGATTTGTGATGCAGTGCAGATAAACATACTTCTTTCCATTTTTTGATACAGTGCGCCGCACCATATTCTGTCCGCAGCCCCCGCACCGAACCATACCTGAAAAAAGATTGACTGTCTGTTGTCCTTTCGATGCACAGGTGTCCAGCTTCAAAACTTCCTGCACGGTGTCAAACAATTTCTGCGGAATGATGGCCTCGTGCATATTGGGAACTTTAATCCAGCCGGATTCTTCTACGTCACGGATTTTCTTAATCTTGTAATTGATTTTCTGCCGTTTACCCTGCACCATCGTTCCGGTGTAAACTTCATTTTTCAAAATCCGAAGTACCTGAATCGCCTGCCACTTTGCATGGGTTCCAGCCTTGAAACCGCTGTGATAATTTAATCCGCACAGCCGTTTGTACTCACTGGGAGCCAGAACCCCCTCGCTGTTCAGCTGTTCCGCAATAACCTTTGCGCTCATGCCTTCCAATTTTCTGCGATAGATAGAACGAACAACATCTGCTGCATACTCATCCACCACCAACCGGCTTTTGTTCCGTTCATCTTTGCAGTAACCGTACATTGCATACCCGCCGATGAACTCTCCCTTGCGCCGCTTAATGTCCAACTGGCTCCGAACCTTAATGGAAATATCCCTGCAGTAGGAATCATTCAGCAGATTTTTGAAGGGAACCACGATGCTATCCGAATCACTGCTCTCAGTGTTTGCGTTATCGTAGTTATCATTGATGGCGATGAACCGAATCCCCATCATTGGGAAAATCTGTTCCAGATACTTTCCCATCTCAATGTAGTTACGGCCAAGTCGAGACAAGTCCTTGACTATGATGCAGTTGATTTTGCCGGATTTGATGTCCTCCATCATCTGCGTAAAGCCTGGTCGCTCAAAATTAGTTCCCGTGTAACCATCATCTGCATATTCTCCTACCAAATGCAGTTCTGGTCGTTCTGCAACGAAATCCCGGATCAGTTCTCTCTGGTTTCCGATGCTGTTGCTTTCAGCCTTATCTCCGTCCTCGATAGACAACCTCAGATAGGCTGCTGCTCGTATGTCCTTATTCTTTTCCTTATAAAAAAACAAAGCCATTAAACCTCCTGTCTCCACGCAATTCGCATGGTAAAATCCAGAAAGTTAATGGCTTTTGATTGCACATATTTACTTAACCCGTCTGTATTCTACCAAGCTGCGGCACGAAAATCAAGCTGTAGCGCACAATTTTAAAAAATCTTTTTTTCAGTGTTTCCCCATACTCTGCAAGAGGCAGTCCCACAGTTCACTGCCTTCTGGTCGGAACGATTCATACACGGTGATGCCCTTAATAATGATTTTTCTGTGATGGTCAGGCTCCGTTCGCTCCTGCTTCACTTTTTCGTCCAGTCGCTCTTTCTGCTTCATCGGATCAATCCCCCTTTACTAATAGGAATCCAGAAGGGCATTTTGGAATACAGTTTTTGAAAGAAATTCAAAAAAATCTGGAAAGTGTATTCCAAATAAAGGCTGCGGATTCCTATTTATAGAAGCACTTCTTTTTCTGATGGCAAGGCCTATACTGCAACACCAGGGTTTCCCTGTCTTAGAGCAAGATTCGCCTATGGTAACTCAAAACTCACTTTCGTGATTTTTCATTCCCGGCAATCTTGATGGGGATTCCGTTCCCCATCCCCACGGTACGCACAAAATCTTGGATTTTGGCTATCTGGCTCCACATGAATGTGTTCGCAGCCGAACGCCTACGGCTTATCGGGAGTTGCTTCGCAACTATAAAATGCAGGAGGATCACACTATGGCTCGCCCCAAAAAGGATGAAAGCATCAAACGGACTAAGAATGTAATGGTTCGTTTTACCGATGTGGAGTACGCACTGGTTTCGTGTTCTGCTGAACAGGCTGGCTATCCCGTTGCCGTTTATGTAAGGAAACAGGCCATAACCGAAAAACTTCACGTTCATTACAACATCGTTGCCGACATTGCAGAACTGCGAGATTTTGCAAGGCAGCTCTCTCATATCGGAAACAATCTGAACCAGATTGCAGCCTTCTTTAACAGCGGTGGTATCCAATCTCGCGCTATGTTGGAAGAGATCAATCGTTGCATGACCGACCTCCGCTCCATGCGGAAAGATATTGCTGAATTGGCAGGTGATTATCGTGGCAATCTTAAAACACGTCGCAGGTAAAAGCGCAGACTACGGTGCGGCACTCGACTATTTGAAATATGAGCACGATGAGGTCTTGAAGAAACCTCTGCTGGATGCAAATGGAAACTGGGTGCTCCGCCGGGATATTCTGCTGGATGGCATAAATTGTGAACCGGAACTTTTTGATGTAGAGTGTGAAATGCTCAATGCACAGTACCATAAAAATCAGAATTATGATGAAATCAAGACACATCATTATCTCATCAGCTTCGATCCTGCGGATAAAGATGAATGCGGACTCACAGGAGAACGAGCGCAAGCCATCGGCATGGAATATGTAAAAACAAATTTTCCTGGCCATCAGGCATTGGTCTGTACCCACATGGACGGGCATAACGGCAGCGGCAATATCCATGTACATATCGTAATCAACAGTCTGCGAAAGCTGGATGTTCCGCAAAAAAGCTTTATGGAACGTCCCATCGACTGTAAAGCCGGCTACAAGCACCACCTAACAAAAGATTACTTGAAGCATTTACAGCAGTCTCTTATGAACATCTGCATGAGAGAAAATCTCAATCAAGTTGATTTGCTCTCCCCATCTGTCAACAAAATCACGCAGCAGGAATATTATGCTAGACAGCGCGGGCAGATCAATCTGGACAAATTGAACGCCGAACTTATTGCAGAAGGCTTCACACCCATGCGAACCAAATTTCAAACCGAAAAGGACAAACTGCGGGATTCCATTACTGCAGCAGCAAAGCGTGCAAAATCATTTGAAGAGTTCAGCCGACAGCTTCAAGCTGAATCCGGTATTTCTGTCAAGGATCACCGTGGGCGATTCAGCTATCTTTTACCGAACAGGGAAAAATATATTTCTGCGCGAACATTGGGAACCAGTTTTGACCGCAATCATCTTCTGATGCTTTTTGAAAGCAATGCGCTCACCGCTGAAAGAGAAAAACAGCAATGGAGTGTTGCTGACCCCATTGCCGTTCTCTATATCAAATCGAATCTTCGTTTGGTTGTGAATCTGCAAGACTGCGTAAAGGCCCAGCAGAGCCGCGCCTATGCACAAAAAGTCAAGATTTCCAATTTGCAACAGATGGCAAATACCATCGTCTATATACAGCAGCACGGCTATGACAGCTATGACGAATTGAAAAAGGCGCGGGATGAACTCTCCGCTAAAATGTCAGATGCCCGTAATACCGCAAAGTCCACGGATGCCGATTTGAAACGGTTGAATGAACAGATTCACTATCTGGGGCAGTATCTCTCCACAAAAGCCACATATAAAGAATTTCTACAGGCCAACAATAAGAAGATTTACCGTTCTGAGCATCAAGAGGAAATTGCCAAATATGAGGAAGCCGCTCAATTCTTAAAACGCAGTTCCCCGGATGGCACGATTCCCACTATGAAGGACTTGCGGGCTGAGAAAGAAAAACTGCTTTCCACGCGAGCGGTACAATATGAAAGCTATGCCTATTTCAAGGACTACTACCATGAACTACAAACCGCTTGTCAGAATGTTGATATGATCCTTGATACAGGACATACACAGCAACATAGCCGTACACATCCTAAACGCAGTCACGAACCATCTCTTTAAAAAACTGCATAAAAAGAGCCAGTCACAAGACTTCACTCTGAATGAAAGTCCTGTGGCTGGCTTGCTTTACGGAAACAGATTTTTAGTTTTTAAGGGTTCTCTCCTGCTGTTGCTGCTGTCCCTGTTCTTTCTGCTTTCGCTCTTCCAGTTTGATATGCAGCCGATCCAGCACTGAGACTCTGTTGCCTATGACACGCGGCTTTCTCGGATTGTTGTTGACGCAACCATCAATCATATTGTAGTTCTGCTCTGTGCCAGACTCCCGCGCCCGTTCATACGTTCCATTCGTCAGGCACTTTTCATGTTCTGTCACATCCTGCTGTTTCCTTTCAGCGCGGCGAACATATTCTGTAATAGTGGCCCGAACATTTTCAAAGCCATTCGGTGCCTCTGTCACAAATACACCTTTACTGTCTACCACGATTGGAGAAACAGCATCTCTGCGTTGCTCATTCCGCATCATAAAGAAGCAGACACCCTCTACAACTTCACTATCATACGGGAGCCATGTTCCTGTTTTTCCATCAACCTGGTAATTGGGAACCATGAGGGCAACAACATTTCCGGCAGAGTCTATATCCGTAAAACCGCCAAACTCAACCAACTCGTCTTTATCGACATAGAAGAATTTTCGCTTTTCTTCTTCATCCCATACCATAACATCACTGACTCCGAACGGACGGCCGATAAATGTATTTGGCCTTTGTTCTTCCAGACGCCCCCGAACTGTAACTGGTGTTTCACTCGGTCCTACCTGCCCCTTATAAGCACTTTGGTAATTCTGATGATGAATCAGAAAACCATCCTCTATCTGCTGTGCATAAGATTTTGCCCTTTGCTTATGATGAATCTCCTTGATTTGGAAAACTCTGATCTGTTTATTCATCTGCCACCCTTTCTACTTTCTGATTCGGTTCATCCGGTTTATACCACTCCAGTTCCAGCCTCTTGAACTGCGGCTCAGTCAACCGTTGCATCTTCGGGATGGTCTGCTGAACCAGTGCAGCCATCTCTGCATCCTCTGCTATAAGCGGCTGGATCTCCGTCAACACCTGAATCGTATCTTTGAGTGTCGGCTGCTCAAACATCGCCATCAGCATCAATTCCAGTTCATCAAAACGCACATTGCTCATAACTCCATCCCTTTCTTTTTCGCTTTCTTCGGCTTATCCTGTTCCTGTGCAGGCTGCTCCTGTTTCTTGGTTTTCAGACTGCGCAGGGCATCCAGAACAGACTTTTTCGTACTGCTGCGTTCCTGCTCCTTGCTCTTCTGCCGTGCCTCCATCAGTTTTTCCATATCGGAAATAGCCTGCTGCACCAGCTTATCATCCCTGAAATAGTTGATGGAGTTGATGTTCTCACGCTGCACTTTATCGTTCACGACCAACTCATACATTCCAACAAAGCCGCCATCTTCCTCGATGCAGAATCCAATGCACTTGTCGGCGTTCATCCGCTCAGACGGAATCTTGTCGTAGGCTTCCAAGGCTTCTTCCATCGTCAGATGGTCGTGGAACTCTCCCGCAAACGTAAACTCCAAACACTCCGCAACATAAAAGCTGAGCGTTTCTTCCAGCGCAGGTCTTTCTGCAGCGAGTTTTTCTTTCAAACCTTCTGCCTGCTGTTCAGCCGCCGTATCAGCCTGTTCCCGCAGTTCTGCCGCATCCATGACTTTACCCTCTGCCGCATCGCAGCCGAACTCTGTGAGCAGTTCCGTCATAGCCTCCTGCACAGGCTTATCTCCGTCCGTTTCAAGAATGCCGCCATCCTGTTCTGTGAAGTCCTTATTATATAAGGTATAGTCGAAGCCATCGTCACAGGTCTGGATATGGAAATAGGCATCCGGCAATTCGTAGGCCAGTTCCACATCCTGCACGGCTAAGGCCCCCTGCAACGGCTGGACAACATGATTCTGGATATACGGGTTATCCCAGCCCGGAACCGTTTTGTAGTCCTCCACAATGGTGTCAATGCCGTTCCTGCACTGCAAAATATCCAGCGAACCCGGCAGAGGATCAGGATTCTTCTCCACACCCAAGGCTTTCATGCAATGGTTCGGAAGTGCCTGATACTGCGACATTGCATCGTCGAGATTTCCGAACCGCTCAATTTTCAAAGGCGCGGCCTGCAAATTTTCGACCACATAGAACTGCTTTACGAAAGGCCGCTCCTGTTCCAGTTCTTTCTGCGCATCCAGTTCTTCCCGGAACATCGTTGTAAAGCCATCCAGAATAGCCGGGTGGCTGTCAACCACCCAGTCCGTGCGGAAGGTCATGCGGTCTGCATCGTGTTCCGGGGTGCTGACCTGCTCTGCCCATTTCTTATTGCCGGGAGAAAAGCGGCCATCGCAACTTTTATGATGCAGCGTGTTCGCCAGAATGTAGCCCACACGCTCCATGCCGTACTGCCGCACCACCTGATCGACTGCACCATCGCCAAGGTACATCCCGTCATAATTATCCGCAATCGCTTCATGGATTGCCTGCTTGCACTCGCTGTTCAGCCGATAGGATGTACGGTACAAATCCACCTCGTCATTTTCTTTGGCATAGCTGAACGGCTCGTAGTAGACAGGCACATCCGAATAATCCTGTGCGCTGTTGTCCGGCACAGGCACAGACTTTTCAATGATCTCCGATACCACATCTTCTTTTTTCGGCATATTGCATTTTTCAGAGAAATATTTCTGCACGGCCTCCTGAAAATCTTCATCGAAGCCGTTCCACAAATCCTCCGCTACCAACTTGCCCCACTCATTGACTGCAACACAAGCCGCCATGTCGCCGTGTTCCTCATGCTCCAGCAGGAAGAACTTCTCGCCGCCAATCTCCGTTTCATCAATAGCGTACCATGTGCCGATATGCCCCTCGACTGCGATATGGTCGGAATCGCCGTGGATCAGTCCATTGTTTTTCTGCTGCTGTTCCTCCATGAACTCTCGCACGGTCAACTCTGCGCCCGTGAAGTTCAGCCCTTCCTCACCCAGTTCCAGCCGCCCCTCCGCGCCAAGGTCAAGTTCTTCGGCCATCAGAACAGATGCCGCATGGTTCACCACCACAGTTTTCTCTACTGTGACAGGCTGGCCGGGGTCGTAGTCCGAACCGCGCAGATCATAGCGATATAAGCCCTCCGGCACATCTTCATCCCGCAGTCGGCCATTACTGAAAAGACCCGGCTTATCAAAGATTTCGATTTCCTGCAGTTCTTCGTTCAAAAGGTTTTCTTTCTGCAAATCCAGATTCCTTTCCTTGAAAAAATCCGGCAGTTCTGCAAATCCAATGCTGTCCACATAGTAGGCTTTGACTGTACTGCCATCATTGAGTACCACCACGTCGCTGACCGACAGCGAATGACCCGTAAAATCTGCCGGACGCTGGATATTGAACCGTTCATAAATGCCATCCAGCGTGTCCTTTTCCGTAAGCGGCGCGGTATAGATCAGGTCATAATCTGCACGGGAAACCGTTATGCCTTTCTTCTGCACATAGTCCAGCCCCATGAAACGATAGTTATGTTCCGGGTCACGTTCTGTGATCTGATAAATACCGAACTGCTTTTCGCCGCTATTGAGCAGCATATTTTCCTGTTCTGTCATGTTCCGCTCCTGCTCCAAATCTGCTATTGCAATCTGGAAGGTATCACTTCCGCGCTCAATTTCCTCTCGCGCCGTGACAAGAATCGGCCACGGGCTGATGCGGACAAGATAAATCTGCTTACCCTCGTCATACAGTCGTAAAGCCTGTTCACGGTTTATCACTGTCAGCTGAAAATCCAGGCGTGCATACTCGTCCTCTGCATAATCTTCCCGCTGTTCCAATAGAATCGCATCCCATGCGTCTGCCTTAATGCCGAAAATGCCATCGTGCTGCTCGATTTCCTCTTGGCTTACATAATCGCCTGCTGTGCCATCACGAAACAGCGGATAAATCCTCTCACCCAGCCGATGCCATTCCCGTGCGCCCTCTTTCGTCAGCGGCAGCACATCATCTTTCAGGTAGCCATAGTCGTGCATTTCGGAAAGACCAATCATCCCATCCGGGAGATTTTCGATTTTCTCCTGCACATCGTACATCAGGCGGTTGACTTCTTCTTTGTCATCCTCGGCCAGTGCCGCCGCCAGACCGTTCACCAATTCTTCCGTTGCAGCCCGGTCATCCAGCTTGAAAGCAAAATTCACAATGAGGTTGCGCTGCTCATCATCAAAAATCGTTTTTTCCTGCTCCTTATTGGCAATCAACTTTTCCGCATAATGCATCGCGGTCATGCGCTCTGCGCTCCTTTCCGCGACTGCCGCTTCCAGCTTTTCCAGAAAGTCGGCTGCGGTCAATCGAATCGTATCCATCGAATCTTTCAGTTCCTTCATCTCCTTGCCGCTGGCCCAGCTTGCCACATATGGAAATGAATAATCGGACGTATCAATACCCAGAGCCGAGCAGACCGTAAATGCAATGCTTTCAGCTTCGGTTTCTTTCGTGAGCCTGTCTTTTTCTTCGCCGCTCTGCTCCATCAAATCGCTGTTGTGCAGCATCGCATGAGCAACCTCATGGATCATCGTCTTTATGGTCTGGCTCTCGCCCATGCCGACCTGAATGCAGATTTCTTTGTCTGCATCACTGTAATAGCCTTTGGCATCCCCTTCGATTTCATCAAACCGCATCGGCACAGGCGATACCTGCTCGATTGCCGCCGTAAGCAGCGCATAGTCTTTGACGCTGGCCGTCAGTTCGTTCACTTCCAGCGATGGAATCGGTTCCCCATCGGTCTGTGAAACATCAAAAACCGTCGTCACTCGGAAGCGCGGAACCACATACTCCACACGTTCCATTTCCGGTTCACCGTTTTCGTTCAGCACAGCCAAGCCCGTATCCTTGTCGATTTTCTCGCGTTCTTCCACTTCCTTGATGGGAGCCGGAGCAATGATCTGGATGCCCTTTTCGCCTTTTTTGACGTAACGGTTGAACTTATTCTTCCATGCGTTAAACCCTGCCACCAGTGTGGCATCAGGCCGCTGCATAGCGATCAGCAGCGTATTATTGAAGCTGTAATTGTGGAATTTTGCCATCGTGCGCAGATACGTCGTGTACATTTCCGATGTAAAAATGTCTTTTACACCCTGCTCCAACCGTTCCGTGATTTCTTTCATCTGCTGTTTGCGGTCAACTGCCATGCAAGCCCTCCTTTTTCTTGACCCATCGTGTTTTCATCTGGCGCGGATATTGGTCAGCCTGTTTCGGTGCCTTCGCGCCGTTCCATTCCAAGCCTCCGGCTCTGCCCTCACAGGTGTACCCGGCAGCTTTCAGAGATGCTCCATTTTCCGTATCCAGAATGTAGGTGATCACTTTGTTGTAACCCATTGCCCGTGCTGCACGGTACGCCGCCGCATACAGGATGCTGCAAGCGTTCGGTGTTCCATCTGTACACAGACGGTTAACTTCCAGCGTATAGCCATCGTCCAGCCGCCGCGCCACAGGTCTGCCGCAGATAGCAACGCCCACCAGCGCACCATTATCCGATACGCCGATGGAGAACTTATGTCCCCGCGTCGGTTTATGGTGGCGGTGATGCTGCTGCACAAATGCGTTTGCCGTTTTCAAATTGATCGGTGTTAATGTCAAGCAAATGCCCTCCTTCAAAAAAAATGCCCCGCCAGACAAAACTGACGGGGCGGCTCTCATTTACAGTTCCATATCGTGACTTTTCCGCTTCTGGGATTTCTGCGGTTCTGCGCTGCGCTCTGCCTGTTTTGCATGAAGCTGCGCCAGCACAGAGGGTTTCCGCACATTGTCCGCAGTGCGCTCTGCAACGCGGCCTGCATAGTTCACAGGCTGGCGCGGCCTGTCTGCAACTTCGGTTTCGGCTGCATCCTCGTCCACTCCCAGCGCATCCTCACTGCCCTTTTCATCCATGTTGAGCAGAGAGTTCAGCTCCGCAAGGCGCGCAGATTTTTCAGCCAGTTCCGCTTCCTGCGCAAAGGGACGTTTGGCTTCTTCCTTTGCCTGCGCCAACTGCTGTTCCAAGGTTTCCAGTCTGCGTTCCACCTGCGGCAGCGTTCTTTCAATGCCTGCCAGCGCATTGGTAACGCGCAGAATGTTACCCTGCGGGTCTTTGCCGACTTCCATCGAATAGTTCCACACGCCTTTGATGGACAGGCGGAACACCTTATCGAAGTTGTCAAACCGGGAATGCAGTTCAAACGCACCGTAGCTGCCGATTCTGCCCTCGGTGCCTGCTGCTTTCAAAGCCTTGCAAGCCTCGATAATGGCTGCACCTGCTTCCTTGCGTTCGCTGTACACCTTACCGCTGATTTCCATAGAGAAGTGGTCTTTGTCCTGCGCCAGAAGCGGTTTTGCCGCTTCCATATCCGTTTTCAGTGCTTCGATTTGACCCTGTGTCGCAGTAATTTCTCGTGGATAGCGACGCGCAATATCGGATTCCAGACTATAAATCTGACTGGTGTGATTGGCTTTCAGCAGCTTCAGTTTGCTGACCTGAATATCCAAGTCCATCTTTTCCTTGATGTAGGGATTGCCGGTTGCCAGTGCCTTAATTTCGGCATAGGACAGCGCGGTGTCGTCCACATCATCGCAGGCACGGACAGGCGATTTAGAAGTCATGATTTGGCTTATAAACTTCTGCTTATTTTCCAGAATTTGCCACATATACGAATCGAACGTATTTTCAGTGACGTAACGATAGATTTTTACCTGCTTATTCCGGTTTCCCTGCCGGAGAATACGTCCCTCCTGCTGTTCCAGATCAGACGGCTTCCACGGGCAATCCAGATGATAGGCATCCTTTGTCAGCTTGAAGTTCTTCTTTAGAAAGGTATCGTGGATGGGCTTCAGCTTGGCATGGACGGCAGCAGCGTCCTTGATCTGGGCGATTGCCCGCATACGGTTTTCGTTCTGCTTCAACTGCCTGCGGAGAGGAGCAGCGGTCTGGTTTAAGCTGTCAATGGCATGGTTCAAGTCCTCAGCGGTGTTCAGGGAATGGGCTTTCAAATAGTCCACCGCCTGTTTGACTTTCTCAAAGTCCCGAACAGTGCATTTCAGTTTTGCCTTGCCAGACCAATCGCTCCGCTGCTCGTTTCGAAGGTTGAAGTAATCCACCAGCAAGTCGGACAGCGTGGGTTCTTTCGCCTTTTCCAGAGCGTCCAGAAGAAGCTGCTTCTTTTCGTTCAGGTCTGCGATCCAGCGTTGCAGCCCACGGATTGCGCTACGGATGGACTGCATCAGGCTGTTGGCTGCACGAATGTCCCGGTTCAGGTTTCCGAGAAAGGTTTCCACTCCACGCTTTTCCATCTGGTGTGCGGCGGGGCCGAGATGCACAGTCGGTATCTGCTGGATGCCCTGTCGCTCAAAGGAGCGCAGGTCAACACGTTCTGGTCTGCCAGCGGCTTCCAGATAGCGGTTGGTAACAACTTCCCAGCTGTGCCGCCAGACCTCGGCATACTTCTGGTCGTTCCAGTCCACGGTGTTTTCCTTATGGCACTTCCAGTTGCCGGAAGCGAGCCGGATGCGCTCACAGTTCTCGTCAAGGTCGTACACCTTTCTGGCTTTCGGGAGCCACTTGCCGTGTTCATCTATTGCCCGGAGCGTCAGCAGAATGTGAGCGTGTGGGTTTCCATCTCCCTTGTCGTGGATGGCAAAGTCGGCAATCATCCCTTTGGAAACAAACTGCTCCTGACAAAACTCTTTTATCATGGACAAATACTGCTCCTTCGGCACCTCCACCGGGAACGCCAGCACGATGCGCCGGGCAAGCTGGGAGTTCCACTGGTTCTCCACAGCTTCTACGGCGTTCCAGAGGGTCGCCCGGTCTGCATATCCGGGCGGCGCATAGGATGGCAGCATGATCTCAGCGTGGACAAGCTCTTTCTTCTTGTTGTAGAATTTTGTTCTCTGGTCGTACTCGCTGAACAGCCGTTCGCCGCTTTGGTAAGCGGCCCCGGCAACAGCGGACTGCCCTTGGCTGCGCTTGACGATGGTAATTTTGAAATGCGGACACGGAATAGGCATCACCTCCTGATGACATTTGAATCGTTCTCTTGTAAAAATCACGGAATTATGGTACTATTATTTTGGATAAGTAAGCAGAAAGCTGGTGAGCCAATGTCGGAAAGAAAATCACAACAGGAACTGGATTTTGAACGGAAACATGAAGAAGATTTGCAGCGGTTGCGTGGATTGCGGTTGATTGATGATGATTTCATGGCTGCGGTGTTTGAAGAACGTGCCTGTGCTGAGTTTCTTTTGCAGATCATCTTGAAACGGGATGATTTGACCGTCAAAGAGGTTCACGGCCAGTACAGCATCAAAAATCTGCAAGGGCGTTCAGTCCGATTGGATATTTTGGCAGTGGATCGGGAAAACCGTGCATATAATATTGAGGTGCAGCGCAGTGACCGTGGTGCTAGTGAAAAGCGCGCACGGTACAATAGCAGTCTGCTGGATGCAAACTTGACTGATGCGGGCGATGATTACGATGCGCTGAACGAAACATACGTTATCTTTATCACTGAAAATGACGTATTAAAGGCCGGCCTTCCAATTTATCATGTTGACCGTACAGTTCGGGAAACGGGAACGTTTTTCAACGATCAGGCTCACATCGTTTATGTGAACTCACAAATCAAGGACGAAACCGCATTAGGAAAACTGATGCACGACTTTTTCTGTACCAACTCGAAGGATATGAATTATTCCATTTTGGCACAGAGGGTTCGTTATTTCAAAGAAGACACGAAGGGAGTGGCAGCTATGTGCAGAGCTATGGAAAAGATGCGGGATGAAACCGAGCATGAAACATCGGTCAAACACGCATTGGCAATGTTGGCAGATGGTGTGCCTTGTGAAAAGGTGGCAAAGTACACCGACCTTTCAATTGAGGAAGTCCGGGCATTAGCTGAAAAGAAATCTGCCTAACAAAAAGATAAGCCGATTGGAAATGTTTCTGTTTCCAATCGGCTTTTTCTATGCGTGTTTTATGGTAGCGGGCAAAAGGACAGCTGCAAAGCAGCGCAAGGAAAATGCAGTTTTCCTTGGGATGGAATCGGGCTGGCGCACAAACGCCAGCTTCGATTTCATCGAGCCGTCTGCAAGACCGCA
>ENA-OUQS01001292-OUQS01001292.1-human-metagenome-genome-assembly--contig:-NODE-1292-length-21960-cov-3.586076_pt1 | contig 21960 bp, 20 predicted proteins | sample MGYA00248463_ERZ548848 | MGnify/ENA primary metagenome ERZ548848 (study PRJEB26491, sample SAMN04978192) | human metagenome | host: Homo sapiens | study: EMG produced TPA metagenomics assembly of the... | reverse complement strand
CGCCGTCAACAAGGCTGCCGTTTTCGTCAACCGCAAGACATCTGTCGGCGTCACCGTCAAAGGCAAGGCCGCATGAAAGCTTGTGTTCACGAACATACTTCTGCAATTTGCTCATATGAGTTGAACCGCAGTCACGGTTGATGTTCACACCGTCAGGCTCGTCAAAAAGCATATGAACCTTTGCACCAAGCTTTGTGAAAAGCTTTTCGGCTGTTCTTGAAGAAGAACCGTTTGAGCAGTCAAGTGCGATTTCCATACCATCAAAGTCGCAGTCAACTGCCGAAACAAGGTGGTCAATATACAAATCAGCCGCCTCTGTATCATATGTTACTCTGCCGATATTTTCATCTGTTGCTGATGCATACGGTACAACATGGTCAAGTACGATTTCTTCAATTCTGTTTTCGAGGGCATCGGGGAGCTTGCATCCGTCAGAGCTGAAAATTTTGATACCGTTAAATTCAAACGGGTTGTGTGATGCGGAAATCATAATACCTGCATCGGCATTGTATTTGCCTACAAGATAAGCAACCGCAGGAGTAGGAACTACCCCGAGAATGTGAACATTTGCACCTACCGAGCAAAGTCCTGCAATAAGTGCGCCCTCGAGCATATCGCCCGAAAGTCTTGTGTCCTTACCGATTAAAATTGTGGGGTGTTCAACCTCATCGCTGATAAGAACCATTGCCGCCGCTCTGCCTATATTCATTGCAAGTTCAGGTGTAAGCTCTGCGTTTGCAACACCTCTTGCACCGTCTGTGCCGAATAATCTTCCCATTATATATATTCCTCCGTTAAATAATTTGTAGATTGTAAATTTTCAAAACTGCAATTTTCGGTATAACCCAAGTAAAAGCCTTGCACTCTGTTGAATTATACACTCATATTGTGACTGATTTATGACTCCCTGTCACCAAAGAGAGTCGGCTGTGTAGGCTGTGCATTTACAACGCCCTTAGGAAATTCACAGCCGAGATGTCTGCAAGCCTCGGCAGTTATGCATCTTCCCCTCGGTGTTCTGCTGACAAAACCTATCTGCAAAAGATACGGTTCATAGACATCCTCGATTGTTACAGCCTCTTCACCGATTGCCGCCGCAAGTGTTTCAAGTCCGACAGGACCGCCGTTGTAAAAACGAACGATTGCCTCAAGCATTCTTCTGTCGTTGCGGTCAAGACCGAGTTCGTCAATTTCGAGTCTGTCAAGTGCTGTCCTTGCGGTTTCAAGTGTGATGACGCCGTTTGACATAACCTGTGCAAAGTCACGCACACGCTTTAAAAGTCGGTTTGCAATTCGTGGTGTTCCCCTTGAACGGGACGCAATTTCAAGCGCACCGTCATGTTCAATTTTTATTCCGAGGATTCCGGCACTTCTTTCAACAATCTGTGCAAGCTCCTCGGGAGTGTAGAGCTCAAGTCTTAACACCACACCGAAACGGTCACGCAAAGGAGCGGTCAGCTGACCTGCTCTTGTGGTTGCTCCGACAAGTGTAAATTTTGGCAACGGCAGATGATACGAAGCCGCCATCTGACCTTTGCCCGTGATGATATCAATTGCAAAGTCCTCCATTGAAGGGTAAAGTATTTCTTCAACGGAACGGCTCAGTCTGTGAATTTCGTCAATAAAAAGCACATCGCCCTCGTTAAGGTTGGTAAGCAATGCCGCAAGGTCGCCCGGCTTTTCAATTGCAGGGCCTGAGGTTATTCTCATTGACACACCGAGTTCATTCGCAATGATTCCCGAAAGAGTTGTTTTACCGAGTCCCGGAGGGCCGTAGAGCAGTACATGGTCAAGGGTTTCGCCTCTGATTTTTGCCGCCTCGATAAAAACCTTGAGGTTTTCCTTTGCCTTTTCCTGTCCTATGTATTCCGAAAGTGTTTTCGGCCGCAGAGGGTTGTCGCTCTCTGCCGTATCTTCGGGAATTTCGGAAGTATCGGTTATTCTGTTTTCAAAATCAAATTCATCCGAGAATTCCATTTTACTCATATGTTACTGTCTTCCCATCTGTTTTAATGTGAGTGAAATAAGCTGTTCAACAGGCAAGGTGCTGTCGAGTGTTGCAAGCACGGGTGAAACATCCGAAGGAGAATAGCCCAAAACTCCGAGTGCCTCGATTGCTTTCGGAACATTTCCCGTTGAAACATTCACGCTGTTCTGTGCCGCCTGTGCAAAGGAACTGTCCTCCTTAGCCGCTTTTGCAAGCTTGTCCTTGAGTTCAAGAACAATTCTCTGTGCAATTTTTTTGCCTATTCCCTGTGCTCTTGTAATTGTTTTGAGGTCATCGGAGGCAATCGCCATTGCAACCTGTTCGGGACTGAGCTCCGATAAAACCGCAAGTCCTGCCTTTGGACCTACACCGCTTACGCTGATGAGGTTTTTAAAGGTTTCAAGCTCTGCCTTTGTTGCAAAGCCGAAAAGGTCAACCGCATCTTCCCTTACATTAAGGTAAGTGTAAAGCGTTACCTCGGTGTTAAGCTTTACGGCTTTGAGTGTGTTCATTGTCGTCTGGCACATATAGCCGACACCGCCGCACTCTACTACCGCCGCATTTGATTCTATAGCAATAAGTTTTCCTCTTACGGAATAAAGCATATTTAAAGTCCCTTTCCGTACATTACTCTTCTGAGCTGTGAGCCTGCCGCCTGTGTGTGACAGATTGCAATTGCAAGTGCGTCACAGGTATCATCGGGTTTCGGGATTTCTTTCAGCTTTAAAAGCCTTGCGGTCATTTCCATAACCTGCGGTTTTTTAGCCTTGCCGTATCCCGTTACAGCCGTTTTGACCTGAAGAGGAGTGTACTCAAAGATTGGTATTTTAAGTTTTTGTGCCGCAAGCAGGGTTACTCCCCTTGCCTGAGCAACATTGATAGCCGTTTTCTGATTGGTCTGAAAGTAAAGTTTTTCGATTGCAAGAGCGTCGGGGCGACATCTGTTGAGAATAGCATAGGTTTCGTCATAGATGTACTCAAGCCGTTTGTTAAAATCAGTTCCGGCAACGGTTTCAATTGCACCGAAGCCGAGAGTTTTGTATGTATTCGATTTAAAATTGATTGCTCCCCAGCCTACAATGGCATATCCAGGATCAATTCCAAACACTACCAAAACAATACCTCCGAAAAAATCCAAAAATGGCATAATAACATAGCTTAAAACATTATAACACACACAACTTTATTTATCAATAAAATTATTCGTTAATCTGCGTATTCCGCTCAAAATGTACATAAGAAACTTTGAACGGCTGATTTACTCGGTTTTTTGCGTGTTATCGGCACAGCTGAGCGTAATTTTTGAACCGTTGTATGACAAATCAAGCTTTTTTCCGTGCGGAACATATTCAAAGGTGTAGTTTCGGTAAAGTTTCGGCACAAATATGACAAGCGTTGTATCATCGACAACATATTTTCCGCAAAGCTCCGCCTTGTCTTTTCCGCTCATCATAATAAGGGACGCATTGTCGCCGTCAAACGAAAGGCTTATCTTTCCGCCGCCGTCAAGCTCTGCACTCCAGTCTGTGCAGGTAAGCTCGTTTTGATATCCCGATGTGTCGGCACTGCATGAACAAAGCAGAAAACATAAGCAGATTAAAATTAAAATGACAAATTTCTTCATAAAAACCGCCCTCACAGGTGTATGATAGTATTACAGATTATTCATGAAATCAGAAAATTAGTACATATACCGTTGACGGCAGAAAACGAAATTTACAGTTTTGTTATAATTCTTGAAAAGCATAATTATTTTGTGTATATTGTATGGTGTGATTTTATGGAAAATTTTAAAAACGAGAACACGGAGGGATTGTTTTGCAACATGAGATAACCGAAAAGCATAATGTTTTTGAAGAAAACGGAGAGGTTATGTGTGCAGGCTGGGCAAGAACGCCTGTTTTTGAATATAACAGCGAACAGAGCAAAACAAGCGGAAAACACAGCGAAAGGGATTGCTATTTCATAAGCAACACAGAGGTTTCGCTCTATCTTTCGGTTGAAAATTTAGGCATGGAATTTGCGGTGAAAATTGCGGTCGCCGACCTTAAAAGAGGCGGTGTGATTTATGATTGTGTTGTAAAGAAATTTGTTTTCAGCAAGAACGAGCTTCCCGAATCGGGCAGCTCGGGAGAGCTTTTGTACACGGACAAAAGGCTTCAGCTACAGCTTACAAACACACCGAACGGAAGATTTTTAAAATGTGATTTTATCGACTTTGGCGGCATAAAAAATCTTTACTTTAACATTAATCTCAAAAAGACGGCGGGCGAAAGTCTTAACGAAATTGCACCGTTTGAGAGAGACAGAAAATATTTTTATCTCAAACGCTTTGTTCCCAAATTTGTCGCAGGCGGAATTATTCGTGTGGGCGGTATGGAATATTCCTTAAACGAAACAACCACTAACGCATATTTTGATTGGACACGCTTTTCAAAGCCGAGAAAGCATAATTATCAGAGATTAAGCTCCGACTGCTTTATTGACGGAAAACGCTTTTCCCTCTGCCTTGCAAGCAGAGTAGGCGACAACCGTTACGGCAACGAAAATTGCTTTTTCACAGACGGGCATCTTGAAAAGCTGTCACAGATAAATGTTAAAAGCACAGGCGGAAATCTTGACAGACCATGGTACTTTAAGGCGGGATATTCCGCAGTTGACATTACATTTAAGCCGTTTACGGTAAAAGGCGAGGCAATGGCGGCATATATGGACAAAACAACGGTGATTTTCGGCAGACTGTACGGAGAACTAAAGAGAGTAGATATGGATAAACCCATTGTACTTGACAATTCACAGGCGCACATTGTTCTGACGGAATTTTAAAAATACAATTGACAAAAATAAGCACGGCTTTTATTGTGTCAGAATATTTGAGCTTAAACATAACATATTCTAATTTTGCCAAAATTATGTATCCTGCTTTGCACACGAACGGGAGAACACGGTTCTCCCCTACAATTGATTGCACAAACGATTACAATACTATGCTCGGGCATACTTTACGAACAGGAAACTTGGGTGCGCCGTGCTTTTGTACAAAACAAGTCAGGCTGTGAAGAACGAAGTCTTAAACTTCATTTCCTCACAGCCCTATCTTATTTAGTATTTATACTTGTTATCAATTTTAATTATCTGTACTCATAGTGACCGCCATCTTTGACTTTCTCATCATAAGCTTCTTTCCAATAGCCGTCTTCTACTGTTTTGGTTCCTACTTTAACCCACTGCTTTTCACAATGATAAGCTCCCGCACCATTTGTTTCCAATTCCCAAGTAAGATGCTCTCTCATCTGGTTATCATCTACTAACTGCATACCGCAATTATTACACACATCGATGTAACCATATCTCATATCATCCTCTTCGTGAGTACCCGTTACGATCCATTCTCTTTCGTGGTGAACTGTTTTGTAATCATCTACCCATACCTTCTGCTTTGGCTTTGCTGTAGGTGTTTCAGTCTTTGAAGATTCACTCGGCTTAGATGCTGGCTTCTGAGCTGGTTTTGTGTCGTTCTTTGAAGAGTTACTCGGCTTAGACGCTGGCTTATTGTCATTCTTAGAAGTGTCAACCTTTGATGTATTTGTCTTTGAAGAGTTGTCTTTCTTTGAAGATGTATTTGACTTGGTATCTTCTTTCTTTTCGGTGTTACCCTTATTGTTGTTGTTTTTGTTAGATACTGTAGTTTTTACATCGTCAACCTTAACTGTAACTGTCTTACCGTCATCGGTTTTTACTTCTACCTTACCGTCTTTTACTTCGACTTTCTTACCCTTCTTATCAGTGATGCTGCCGTCTTTGTCGACTTTGATTTCACCCTTGTCTACCAAATCTTTAACTGCCTTTGGAACCGTTACCGCAGGAGCTGTAGTTGCCTGTGCAGTGGTCTGAGCAGAAGTTGTTGCGGTCGGAACTTTGTCACTTTTATAACCTGCAAGAAGACTTGTGCCGACTGTTGTGCCTGCAAAAAGTAAGGTCATACCGCAAGCCATAGCTATGGCTTTTGTCTTAGCCGCTGTAACTGCACCTGTCTTAACCGCAGTTGCTGTACTCGATTTTATCGCTGTTGAAACACCCTTTGAAGCCGCAGTTACAAGGCTTTCTCCGTTTGGAAGTGTGATTTTTATGCTCGGAACGCAAAGGCTCTTTGCCTGCTCTCTGAAAATTGTTGTAAAGAACGGCACAAATACAACACCGTGAAGCTTGTCACCGCTTTTGTTTTCGTAATCTTCAATTGCAGTTTTCATCTTTGCCCTTGAATAGTTGAGCCTTGAAAGCACAGTACCCCTTGAACATTCAAAGACTTCTGCGATTTCATCAACAGTCATTTCATTAAAATAGTGCATAATCACTGTCTGATACTGAACATCGGACAGTACTTCCTGCATAATTGAAAGAATAATTTCTCTCTTTGCCTTGTCTGAAATGTATTCTTCGGGAATTGATATACGCTCGTCAACTATTGCCTGATTTTCAAAAATTTCATCGTCCAGTTGGATTTCACCTTTACCTTTCAAATAATTTTTGCACTTATTAACGGCAATTCTGTTAAGCCAACTTCTGATTTGTGATGATTTTTCCAAAGATTGGATTTTTAAAAAAGCCGTTATGTAAGTTTCCTGCATAATGTCCTGTGCGGTTGTTTCGTTCTTTAAAAAGCTGATACAAGTAAACCACACTTCACGCTCTGTAAGCTTGTAGAGCTTTTCAAATGATTTGTTATCTCCCTTTTTAATTTTCTCTACTAAGTGGGAAATGTTCATAAAATAACCTCCTCTCATTTCCTTTCATAATATAGACAATTTAAAACGGCTTTTGATTTTATAAAATCCGAAAAAATTTTAAAATTTTTCAAATTTTTTCGATTTTTTCAAAAAAGTAAATATTTTTCGCATAAAACAAAAAGAGCTACGAAGAATGAAGTCTTATACTTCTTTCCGCCACAGGCGGCGGTCGCAAGGCTACCTCAAGTCCCGTCATATTTCCTATTGCAGTTTGTTATAGCGGTAACTGCGAGTGACGGTGATTACTATATGTCAAACTTCCGTCCTCGCCAATGCGGCTTGTTCATAGTCATACTTTCATCAACGCTCTCCCTAAAAACAGTCCACCGGACTGTTTTCTTAACGGTCGCCTTCAAGTCCCGTCATCGCTTGCTTGCATAAAATAGAAAAGACTTGATACGCAAGGTATCAAGTCTTTTCTATGGTGCGAGTGACGGGACTTGAACCCGTACGTCGTGAAACACACGCCCCTCAAACGTGCCTGTCTGCCTATTCCAGCACACTCGCATTTATCTCTCACTTTTTTCGTGAGCAGTATTGATTATACGGTAAAACTGTAATTTTGTCAATACTTTTTTAAAAGTTTTTTAATATTTCTTTCCCCTGCATTGAATTGCAACACAGGGGAAAGATTTTAGATTCTAAATAAATCAGTTTTCCTAACTTGTAACCTTTTTGACCTTCTTTTCAAACTTATCAAGACAGGTATTCCAGTTATCGTATGACGGATCGTTACGCTTATCTTTGAAGAGCTTTGTATCGTCAAGATACTTTCCGATATAATTTGTCACCTTCACAGCACCTTTGTAGTTAAGGTGATCGCCTTTATCCTTTGTATCCTTTTTCCAATCAATCGGGATATCGTCACGGAGCAAATTGGTATCGATATAATCAACACCGAGATCCTTTGAAACCGCTTCCATAGCATTATGTCGCTGATAGTTCCAGTTTTTTGTGCTTGGGGTACTTATCAGCACAAGTTTTGCACCGTGCTTTTTACAGAATTTCGCAATTTCGTTGAGATACTTTTTGTTGGTAGAAAGTATCGGTGCAGAAACATCGGAATACTTCATATATTTCTTGATAGCCTTATCTGTCGCAGGCTTAGACTTTTTAGTAAAGTAATAACCTTTGTTATTCTCGTTCGCAGTATATTCAACTGTAGCCGAAAAATCCTTGAGCTGAAGATTCTTCCAACGGTCATGATATCTGAACACAGGGAAAATCTGCTCTGCCTTATATGTGATTTCATCCTCAAAATAAGATTTTCTGAAAATCGCATTGGTTTCAAGGAACACAATCTTCGGACTTTGTTTTTCAAAAGTTTTTTTCAAAAATTCCATTGAGTACACAAGCTTTTGAGCCGGAGAAGAAACATCATACGAGGTAATTCCGTAATCCCTCCAGATATAGAGCGGAATGAACGAATGATACACCTCACTGTCACCGATAAATACAGTGTCAATACTGTCTTTAGGTTCACTGAAAATACCGTTTGCTCTCGGATAATGGATACCCGCCGCCTTGTCATTTGACTTTGGCTGAAATATGAGTGAGGACACCTGAAGTAATCCGAGAAGTATTGCAACAAACAGGACACAGCTGACAATTCTCTTAATTATTTTCTTCATAATCAGACCTCCTTAGAAGTTCGCATAAATCGGATCAACGGCAACATAGCCCTTGCCGTAAGCACCGAAGATTATGATGAACATAATAAGAGCGTAAACAGCCGCCCATCTTATAACAACATTTCTCTTTGCAATTGCGCCACGCACACATATTCCCTTTTCATTGAGAACGCTTATTACAAAAATAAATGCAAGCGCAATAAGCACGATCATAACATCATGCATATCAATTTTAAGCTTTTTCATAAGCTCATAGTTAAGGCTTGAAAAGCTGAAATCGGTCACCATTTTCCCGAACATTGAAAGACCTGTTGTAAGTCTTTCTGCTCTGAAAAACATTTCGCCGATAACAACAAGTATTCCTGTACGAACCATCTGGAACACTCTGTATGCAAAGCATTCGGAATTGATATGAAGCTTTTTATTGAATGCGGTAACCGCAGGCGCAATGATATTGCCCGACAGGATAAGCACAAAGTGGTACATACCGAAGAATATGTAGCCCCACGCAGAACCGTGCCACAGTCCGTTGCAGAACCAAACACAGAACAACGCTATACTTCCTGCAAGCAACGGGCCAAAGTGGTTGCCGAGCTTTTTGCGTGCGGAAGATGTAAGATTTTTCATCGGCTTTGACATGGTGACGGGATAGAAGATATAATCCTTGAACCATGTGCCGAGTGTAATATGCCACCTTTTCCAAAATTCTGAAATTGATTTTGAAAAGAAAGGTCTTTCAAAGTTTTCGGGCATTGTAACGCCGAAAATCTGAGCAACACCCATTACTGCGTCCATTGTACCGGAGAAATCGCAATAGAGCTGAATTGTATAGGCAATTGCTCCGAGAGCGATTATTCCGCCCTGATAGTCATCGTAATGGCTGAAAATCTGCTTAATCATAGGATTAAGTCTGTCAGCGATTACGAGTTTTTTCATAAGGCCGAAAAGAATACGGACTGCACCGAGTTTTAAGTTTTCAAACTCAATTTGCTTTACATTCCACAGCTGGTCGGCTGTCTGACCGTAACGGCAGATAGGACCTTCTACAATCTGCGGAAAGAAAGACATAAACAACGCAAGTCTTAATATGTTGTCATCGGCTTTAATAAGTCCTCTGTAAACATCAAATAGGTACGATACAGCCTGCAAAGTAAAGAATGAAATACCAATCGGCATTATATAACTCGGAATATCAAACTGAATCGGAATATTTAAAAGCGACAACAGCGAATTTATATTTGTTGTGAAAAACGGTGAGTATTTTATCACTAACAAACCGCCAATCATAAGTACGGCGGCAAAGAGCAGAACTCTGCGACTGCGGTGGAGATAAACCTTTTTAAGAGCCTTTTTCTCCTCTTTAGGCACAGTCTTGAGCGCCGCACTTTTTTGAGTTTGTATTCTGTCAAGCCATAAGCCGAAATAATGAACACCCATTATTATCAAAATCAGATAGGCGATTAACTCTCCGCTTATGAGCCAGAAGAACGCAAAGCTTGCAATAAGCAGAAAATACCTTCTCGCTCTCTGCGGTATAACAGCATACACAACAACTGAAACAGGCAGAAACATAACAAGAAACGCTACCGAAAAATATGAGGTAAGCGTGTCAAGACTGCCCGCCATCAGTAATGATGGGAGATCCATCTTACTCCTCCTCTTGGAGTCTTTCAATCATACTCCACATTGCCTTTACTGAATTAAAGTTTGTGGGAACAACCTCCACTGCAGGAACTGTCACATCAAAAGCGTCCTCAATCTCGGCAATAAGAGAAATAATTGAAAGAGAGTCAAGATAGTGACCGTCAATAAGGTTTTCACAGCCTTCGTAATCTACATCGGGTTTAATGTCCTCTAAAATCTCAATAAGTTCATCCATTTTAATTCGTTTCCTTTCTGTAATTGGGTTTGTTTAAATTAAACGTTTCAAAGGAATCACGGACGCAAAGATATGTTCCGTCCTCCTTTTTTATATAAACCGAGGGAATGTCACGGCTTAAAAACAAAGAAATTCCCTCTGTCATACAATAAGCGCCTGTGTTTTCAAAACAAATTACATCACCGATTTCAATATCGGGCAAAGAAATCTGTTTTGCGATTATATCGTTCATGGAGCAGAGCGAACCGCAGATATTCCACGATTCGGTACACGGCTCGGTTTCTTTTCCGCAAACCGAAAGGTACGGCTGTTTCATAGCCATATGCTGACCGTAGTACACAATATGGTTCATTCCGCCGTCAACAAGGAGGTAGTTCTCCCCTTTGTTGCATTTTTTGTCAACGATATGCGTGTAATATTTACCGCAGGCTGCGGCAATGCTTCGTCCGAGTTCAAGCGTGATTTTAGGCTTTGAAGTCATCTCATTCAAAAGCTGTGCAAATCCGCCGATAAGCTCGTCCTCATTTATATTATCTTCCTTGAAATAGGCTGCAGGGAATCCTGTGCCGTATTCAAGCTCTTCTGCGGTATAATCATATTTCTCTTTGAGAAGAATAAGAAGATTGTCAAGTTTGTCAATCTCTCTCTTGAGTTTTTTAAGAGAAGTTTTCTGTGTTCCTGAAAAGAACTGAATACCGAGTATATCAAGATATTCAAATTCATTTCTTTTTGAGATAATTTCTTCGATTTCATCGGAATTGATTCCGAACTGACTTCCGTTTGTAAGTCTTAAAAGCAAAGAAATTTTCTTTTTATATTTTTCGGACAATTCTCTGAAAAGATTAAACTGTGTAAGTGACTCTACGGTGAATATTCTGTCGCATTTTCCGTTTGCAACCATATTTTCCATAACTTCGGGAGTTTTGTACACACCCGAAATCACCATCATTTCATCGGGAATATCAAGTAAATCGCAGATTTCAGCCTCACCCGGTGAGCAGATTTCAAAGCGGTCAACATCATTTTCAAGTTCTGCCGTAATGAATGTGTTCGCCTTGATTGCATAGCAGACTGCAACATTTTCGGGAAGCATTTTTCTGAGATATGCTACTCTGTCTTTGAGAGTTTTTACATCAAAAACATAGAATGCAGTTTTGTTCTGCTTTAATATTTCGTTCATTTTCTTCTGCCCCCTGCAATTTCAGCAAGCTTTTTACGGTCAATTTTGCCGTTCTTTGTGAGCGGCATTTCATCAACCTTGCGGATAACACCCGGAATCATAAACGCAGGCAAATCCCTTGACATTGATGTGGCAAGCTCGTCCTTTTCAATTGAGCCTACGAAAAAGCCCTTGAGCCTTGATTTTTTCTCATCAAAAATACAACAGCATTGCTCAACACCGTCAACAGCCGACATCTCACGCTCGATTTCCTCAAGCTCTATGCGATGTCCCATATATTTAATCTGAAAATCCTTTCTTCCGCTGAAAACAAGTTCGCCGTTTTCGTTGTATCTCGCAAGGTCGCCTGTTCTGTAAATTAATTCGGGATAGTACGGATTAAGCGGATTCTGAACAAAAGCCTTTGCATTCTGTTCGGGATTTGAGTAGTAACCGAGTGCAAGAGCAGTACCTCTCACGCAGATTTCACCGACTTTGCCAACTTCTGAAATTCTGTTATTATTCTCATCAAGAAGAATAACATCTTCATTCGGGAACGGTTTGCCTATCGGAATACCGTCTGCATAGTCGCAATCGTTGTCGAGAATATGGTATGTGCAGTTGCAGGTGATTTCCGTCGGTCCGTAAAGGTTGACATACTTTGCATTTGGAAGATGTGAACGGAAATTTTTAAGCGCCTTGAGCGGCATAACCTCACCGCTGAAAAGAATCTTATTAACGGTTTCGGGAGTTCTGTAGTCAAGCGCATGGAATGTGCTGATAAGGCAGAGAGCCGAAACAGCCCATATCATAACAGTAATCCTGCGGTCACATATGAAATCAATGAGTTCGGCAGGAGCGGAGAACATTCTCCTCGGCACAACAACAAGAGTTGCGCCTGTTTTAACAGCCGAATAGATATCCTTGACGGACACATCAAAATCAAACGGTGCTTGATTTGCTATTACATCGTTATTATCAATGCCGAATATTTCGGTAAAATGGTCAATAAAGTCAATTACACTTCTGTGACACACAACAATTCCCTTTGGAGTGCCTGTTGAACCCGAAGTAAAGTTGATGTAGAGCGGATCTGTGTCAATTTTATGGCTGCGGATTTCGCCAAGCCTTGCATAATCAGGTTCCGATTTTGCCAAATCTTCAAAGGTCACAATTTTTCTTTCAGAGAAATATTCTTTCGCTGTTTCAAGCAAGCTTTCAGAAGTTACAATCACCCTTGGATTGAGTACGGAAACTGTGGTCTGAAGTCTGTTCTGCGGAAGCTCCGTGTTGAGAACAGAATAAAATCCGCCTGCGTACACGGCAGCAAAAAATGCCGCTACCGCATCAGCACATTTTTCCATATATACGCCTACTGCATCTCCCGATGTGATAAGTTCAGAAAGGGCGGTTCCGACAGAAGAGCTGAGTTTTACAAGCTCAGAATATGTATAGGAAACCTTTTCGTCAGTTACCGCACATTTGTCGGGAAAACAGTCGGCAGAGTTTTCAAGATAAGCCAGCACACTGCTGTTCATAGCTGCACCTCATTATATATCTGTATATTAATTATCAAATTATAAATTCGTTAACCAAATATTATATATTGCATATTGCAAACGCATTAATATAATACCACAAAATTCGTCAAAAAGTATCACAAAAATGTCACAAGTAAGTAATTATTTATATTTTCAGCAATTTGCACAAATAATCAGTCAACAATCGGCAGTTTCACTTCAAATACAGCACCGTCAAGGTAGTTATACGCTGTTACGTTGCCCTTGTGCAGATGAATAATCTCCTTTGCAAGTGAAAGTCCAATACCCGTTCCGCCGTCACTGCCTTTATAAAACCTGTCAAAAATATGTTCAATATCGTCACGGTCAATACCTTTGCCGTCATCCTTGAACCTGATATAAACATACTTTGGATTAGTTTCAATAATCACTGTAATTTTCTTTTTGGAATATTTCAGACCGTTCACAATGATATTACGAAATGCTCTTGCCATCAGATATTCATCACATTTTACCGTGATTACCTCATCGGGAAATTCAGGAACAATGCTTACACCGTTCATCTGCTGAACCGCATCGAGTGAGCGGAAGCAATCATAGAGAACCTCTTTTATGTCAATCTTTACAAGGTCGAGCTTAAAATGTCGTGAATCAATTTTTGAAATTGAAAGAATTTCCTCAACAAGACCTGTCATTCTCTCGGTTTCCTGCATAATTATGCCTGCGGCATTCTGCGGATCTACAACATCCATTTCAATACCCTCGGCATAACCTTGAATTGCCATAAGAGGAGTTTTGAGTTCGTGAGAAGAGTTTTGAAAGAATCTGCGCTGAGTTTTCTGTGATTCCTCGATTTTAACACCGAGTCTGTAACCGATTATGCTCATTACAACAATTGCGCAAAGAAAAATTGCTGAAATAAGCCAGTTGAGCGAACGGGTATATTTTACGATATGGTCGATATTTATGTACATTAAATACACGGGCGAATCGTTTTCATCGGATTCTGCGTCGTCCCAATAATCATAATTCTGCGGTTCTTCATAAACGGTAAATATATAATAGCCGTTGTCTGTTTGAAGTGTATATATTTGTTCTTCGGATATATTGTGATTCTTAACCCATTCAGTGAGTTCGTATGTACTTTTTAATGAAGTTGAATTTAAGCCGACAAGGCTGTTGCCCTCGGAGGTATTTTTATCATTAAGAGCATCTGTTACATCAATATAGTAAATATCCGAGGTAAAATACGAATCCTGATAACCGCTCTCAAACTTTTTTTGAAGAGTTGACTCTTCGTTAGAATCTTCTTCATAATAATCCGATGAATAATCCTCACTCTCATTGTTGCTGTTACGAATGTAATTATAATACTGATAATCAATTTCGTATTCCAGAGCGTCTTCTGCCTCACTTACGAAGTGGGACGGCAAAACTATATTTAAAATTCCTGCAAATGCGAAAAAAAGTAAAATCATTGACGACCATACAATAATCAATATACGGAATTTTATGTGTTTCACTTTTTATCCTCCGCAATGCTTATTCTGTAACCGAAGCCCCATATTGTACCTATGCTGACATTACTGCCGGCAAGGCTTAATTTTCTGCGTATTCTTCGCAAGGTTTCATCTGTTACACGGGTTTCAACTTCGGTATCGAATCCCCACACACCATCAAGAATTTCTTCTCTTGGAAATGCCTTTTTCGGGTCTTTTAACATATATGTGAGCATTTTAAGCTCTGTCTTGCTCAAAGCAACAGGCTTGCCCTTGCAATAAAGGCAGTTTTCCTGTGCTGAAAATCTAAGGTTGCCTGCCTCAATATCCGAAAGCTCCTGACCTGTCACCTTTTTGGTGTTCATATCCATTCGTCTTAAAAGGGATTTTACTCTCATTAAAAGGGTTGTAAGTCTGAACGGCTTTGTAAGATAATCGTCACTGCCGAGGGTTATGCCTCTTACATAGTCATATTCGGAATCCTTTGCCGTGAGCATAATTATAGGAACATCAGTTACCGTTCTCAGCTGACGGCATATTGTCAAACCGTCTGTTCCGGGCATCATTATATCAAGAATTACAAGTTCACACGGTTTTTTAAGAAATTCCGCCATAAGCTCGTCACCCGTTTCAAATGCGGTAACGCTGTAACCGTCACTCTCAAGAAACTTTGTAATAAGGTCACGAATGTTCTTTTCATCATCCGCAATATAAATTGATGCACCCATAGTAAAAATACCCTTTCTGACAGGACCGCAAGTTTTAAGTATAATTTTCATCACAATCATATGTATTATACCAAATTTCAAAGTAAAAATCCACCGAGAAATGAATCTGAATTGTAATAAAAGTGTCACAAAATGTATTAAACAGAGTAATTGCAATGAAAATTTTTTTGAAGTTGACAAAATAAAAAAATTATAGTATAATTTCCGAAATATATAATGGTTTAATTGGAAACGCACATTTCTCCTTAAGGAAATGATAACGAACAACACTTATATGTTTACTAAGTTATCATTTTTATAAAGGAGATTTTTTATGCCAAAAACTAAATTTCAGGAAGTTATTTTTACGATTATCATGGTGTTCTTTATGGTTTATGCCATGATTTGCTACAACACAGCTCTTAATATCGGCGGAATGAAAAACGAAGTTTTTCTTTCCGCCTTCAAAGAACTTTCTTTTATGGGACCGATTGCATTCATTCTTGACTTTTTCATTATCGGTCACATTGCCAAAAAGCTTGCTTTTAAGATTGTAAACCCTGCAAAGGATAATCCTTTCTTTCTTGTACTCGCAATTTCTGCAATTTCAGTTGTCTTTATGTGTCCTCTTATGAGCCTTGCTGCCACTCTTATTTTCAAAAATGCGGGTGTTGAGGTTATTTCGGTATGGCTTGAAACTACCGCACTCAACTTCCCTATGGCACTTTGCTGGCAGTTGTTTTTTGCAGGCCCGATTGTCAGATTCATTTTCAGACATATTTTCAGAAGGTCACTTACAGCAGACAACACACATTGACTACACAATTACAAATAAAAATGCTCTGTACCGTTTGATTTGGTACAGAGCATTTTTGTTTTTGCATGATTTTTAATCTTCAAAAAGCGAATTCATCAGATTTTTAATTTTTTCTTTTCTGGCTTTTGTTTCATCGCTGTTCAGAAAATAGCTGTTTTCCTGAAAGTTGATTACATCGCCTTCTTTGATATTTTTTGGCAGGGCTTTAAGTTCAAGATTCACCATATCGCCGTTTTCACACTCGAGAACAGCCTTGTCGCCTTCTATTCTGTCAACAATAAATTTTTTCAAGCTTATTCATCCCTTTTCATTGAAGTTTGTCCCGTTTTGATTGTCACACCTGAACCCTCGGTTGAAATAACAACTGTTCCGTTTTCATCGGTTCTGTATGTTTCAACTCCGAATTTATCAAGCAGTTTTAATGTGCTTTTGTGCGGATGTCCGTAGCTGTTGTCCTTTCCGAGTGAAATAACCGCATATTTAGGATTTACCTTTTCAAGCAACGCTTTTGTTGTTGATGTTCTGCTTCCGTGATGACCTACTTTAAGAACTTCTGCACTCATATCTGCCGTAACGGTTTCAAGCTCTTTCTTTTCGGCATCTCCGAGAAACAGAAAACTGTCATTTTTATAATTCATTTTAAGAATTATCGAGCAATTGTTCAGATTATCCTCGTCAATCTTTACGGGAGCAAGAATATTTATGTTGAAATCGTTGTCATCAATAATATTCATACCTGCTTTGGCTGACTTGACTTTAAGTCCCTTGTCTGCAATTGCCGTGAGCAGATTCTCATAGGTCTTGGTTGTGGTTGTAACCTTAGGCATATAGATTTCGCCGATATTATTATGCTTTACAACATAAGCCATTGAACCGATATGGTCTGCGTGAGGGTGAGTTGCTACGAGATAATCAATCCTTGTGTATCCGAGATTATTGATATATTCGGTAATACTTTTGCCGTACATATTCTCGCCTGCGTCAATCAGCATACACTTTTGATTCGGCAGTTCAATGAATATGCTGTCGCCCTGCCCGACATCAAGGTAATGAACCGATAAAGTTCCGATTTCCGAAACAGTTGTTTTGCTTTCCGAATCGGAACCGTTCACATTGATATTGATTGAACACGAACAAAGTGCAAGACAGATTACCGCAAACAATGCAGTAAGCTTTAATATTAATATTAATTTTGAATTAATTTTAATTTTTAACACCTCACAATTCCGAATATTATTGTACAATAAACAAGTCAATATTTCAAGAACAGAAAAAGGAGAGCCTTTGCGACTCTCCCTTTCGATTATCATTATGCGGTTTTGCCTGTATAAAGCTGATAGTATCTGCCCTTTTGTTCAAGAAGCCGTTCGTGTGAACCACGCTCGATGATTCTGCCGTTTTCAAGAACCATAATACAGTCTGAATTTTTGATTGTAGAAAGTCTGTGGGCAATAACAAAGGTTGTTCTGCCGCTCATAAGCCTGTCCATACTGTCCTGAACCATCTTTTCGGTACGGGTATCAATTGAGCTTGTAGCCTCGTCAAGGATAAGTGCGGGCGGATCTGCAACAGCGGCTCTTGCAATTGCAAGCATCTGGCGCTGTCCCTGACTGAGGTTGCCGCCGTCACCTTTGAGCAGGGTGTTGTAGCCGTCAGGAAGTTTTCTGATAAAGCTGTCTGCATTGGCAAGCTTTGCCGCTGCGATAACCTCCTCGTCTGTTGCGTCAAGTCTGCCGTAGCGGATATTTTCCATTACGGTATCCGTGAACAGGTGCGTATCCTGTAAAACTATACCGAGCGAACGGCGAAGGTCGCCCTTTTTGATTTTGTTGATATTGATTCCGTCATAACGGATTTTACCGTCCTGAATATCATAGAATCGGTTAATAAGGTTTGTGATTGTTGTTTTGCCTGCACCTGTTGAACCGACAAACGCAATCTTCTGACCGGGTTCTGCGTACAAATCAATATTGTGAAGAACGATTTTATCATCTGTATAACCAAAGTCAACATCATCCATAACAAGCGCGCCCTTGAGTTCACGGTACTCTGTTTTGCCTGTTTCACTGTGGGTATGCTTCCATGCCCACATACCTGTTTTTTTCTCTGTTTCAACAAGCTTTTCGCCCTCTTTGCGGACATTGACAAGTGTTACATATCCGTCATCAACCTCAGGCTCTTCGTCAAGAAGTTTGAATATACGGTCTGCACCTGCAAGTGCCATAACAATTGAGTTAAACTGCTGGCTGACCTGATTGATAGGCTGGGTAAAGCTCTTGTTAAATGTGAGAAAGCTTACGAGTTTACCGATTGTAAATCCGAGGAAGTTGTTGAGAGCAAAGATACAGCCTACGATTGCACAAAGCACATAGCTGATGTTACCGATTTGTGCGTTAATCGGCATAAGGATATTTGCAAACTTGTTTGCGTTGTATGAACTGTTGAAAAGCCTGTCATTAAGCTCATTGAATTCTTCAATGCTCTTTTTCTCATGGTTAAATACTTTTACAACCTTCTGACCGTTCATCATTTCCTCAATGTAACCGTTAGTCGCACCAAGGTCTGCCTGCTGTTTTGCAAAAAACCTTCCGCTTCGTGACGCAAGCTGTTTTGTTACAAAAAGCATTACGCCAACCATTACAAGTGTAAGAATTGTAAGAGGAATACTGAGTGTAAACATACTGACAAGAACGGCTATGATTGTAATTCCGCTGTTGAAAAGCTGAGGAATACTCTGGCTGATCATCTGACGGAGGGTGTCAATATCGTTTGTGTAAACACTCATGATATCGCCGTGAGGGTGTGTGTCAAAGTATTTTATCGGAAGGCTTTCCATATGTTCAAATATCTGACAACGCAAATCACGCATTGTACCCTGTGTTACATAAACCATAATTTTTGCGTAGATAAACGCCGACGCCGCACCGATTGCATAGAAGATTGCAACTCTTAAAATTGCTCCGAGCATCGGTCCGAAGTCACGGCTGCCGCTCTGAATCATCGGAGTGATGTAATCGTCAATAAGATTCTGAATAAACAATGAACCCTGAACATTTGCAAGTACGCTGATGAGGATGCATACGAAAACAATAATCATCTGAAATTTATATTTTTTGAAGATAATACCGAATAGTCTTTTAAGAACCTGACCTGAATTTTCAACCTTTTGTGCAGGTCCTCGGTTTCTTCTTCCCATTGGTCCCGGCATAATTACAGCTCTCCTTTCGCATCAAAATCACCGTTGCCGCTTGTCTGGGCAACATAAATTTCATTGTAAATCGGACTGTTTTTGATAAGTTCTTCGTGAGTACCCACTGCGCTTATCTCACCGTCATCCATTACAATAATCTTGTCTGCGTGTGAAACGCTTGATACACGCTGTGAAATAATCAGCTTTGTAGTATCGGGAATATTCTCGCTGAATGCCTTGCGGATACTTGCGTCTGTTGCGGTATCAACTGCACTTGTCGAATCATCAAGAATAAGGATTTTCGGATTTTTCAGCAAAGCTCTTGCAATGCAAAGACGCTGTTTCTGACCACCCGAAACATTAGTACCGCCCTGTTCGATTTTTGTGTTGTACTTATCGGGGAAGCTTTCGATAAACGCATCTGCACAGGCAAGCTTGCAGGCATTGACGCATTCTTCCTCTGTAGCATTTTCGTTGCCCCATCTGAGGTTGTCAAGGATTGTACCGCTGAAAAGAACATTCGACTGGAGCACAACCGAAACCTTGTCACGCAGAGTTTCGATATCATAGTCACGAACATCTTTTCCACCGACCTTAACAGAACCTTCGGTTACATCATAAAGTCTTGCAATAAGGTTTACAAGGCTTGTTTTTGAAGAACCCGTACCGCCGATAATACCGATTGTTTCGCCTGATTTGATTTTTAGGTTGATATCGTTGAGAATCGGTTTTTCGGCTTTTGTGTTGTATGAGAATGAAACATTGTCAAACTCAATGCTTCCGTCCTTAACCTCGTAAACAGGGTTTTCGGGATTTGCAAGCGTTGATTTTTCATTAAGCACACCTGCAACACGCTTACCGCTTGCAATGCTCATTGTGAGCATTACAAACACCATTGCCACCATAAGGAGATTCATAAGAATGTTCATACAATATGTGAGCATACTTGTAAGTTCACCTGTTGTAAGCTCACTGCTTACGATCATATTTGCGCCAAACCAGCTTACAAGGATGATTGATGCGTATGAAGTAACCATCATAATCGGTGATACTGTTACCATTGCATTTTCAGCCTTAACAAAGAGTCTGTAAACATTGTCGGCTGCCTTGCGGAACTTGCCGACTTCATGTTTTTCACGAACAAAAGCCTTTACGACTCTGATTGAAGTTACATTTTCCTGAACGCTTGCGTTGAGTTCATCGTACTTTTCAAAAACCTGACTGAAATACTTGTATGTTGCCTTCATAATAAAGGCAAGAACAATTGAAAGTAAAATTGTTGCAATGAGATAAATACAGGCAAGCCTTGCATTGATGATGAATGTCATTGCCATTGCACAGATGAGCGATACAGGCGCTCTGAAACACATTCTTAAAAGCATCTGATATGCATTTTGAAGATTTGTTACATCCGTTGTCATACGGGTAACAAGTCCTGCGGTTGAGTAACGGTCAATGTTGGCAAACGAGAATGACTGGATATTTGCAAACATTGAGCGTCTGAGGTTTCTTGCAAAGCCTGCCGAAGCTTTTGCACCGTAGATACCGCCCATCATACCTGCAAACAAGCCCGTGAGTGCAAGTGCGCCCATATAACCGCCCGTTATGAGTATGTGCTGCATATCGCCCTTGTTGATACCGTCGTCAATCATTGATGACATAAGAAACGGAATAATTGTTTCAACAATTACTTCGAGTATCATAAAGAACGGTGTAAGAACAGACTCTTTGACGAAACCTTTGATATTTTTTGCCAAAGTTTTTATCATACTTATCTCCTTCCGTTTTAATTTGCATTTTCAAGTCCGCTGAGAATTTTATTTATAAGAAAAAGAAATTGTTTCTTTTCTTCTTTTGTCAGCAGACTGTCAAGCAAAGTTTCGTTTTTGGTTATCATATTTTCGATTTTGTAATGAAGTTCAATACCTGTTTCGGTCAAGACAAGTTTTTTGAGCCTTGCGTCACTTTCAACGCTCTCCCTCGTTATGTAATTTTTCTTTTCCATAAGTTTAAGAATACTTGTAACGGTTGAACGGGCAATTGAAAATGCGTTTTCAATATCTTTTTGGTAAACATCTTCATCACAATGATCATAAAGATATGCAATAATCCAGCCGTGCATAAGAGTCAGCTTATCCACTCCCTTATCCTTGGCGGAATAGATTAACTTTCTCTGCAAAACCTGATTAAGCACCTTGATTTCGTGACCGATTGAATCATTAAAGCGTTTGTTGCACTTACAGCTTTTTACGCTTTTGTCATCACACATTATTTCACCTCCGAAATCACACTTATGAGATATTGTTCTATATAGAATAGTTCGATACAAAACAATTTGTATCAGTAATTATAGCACCTTCATTTTGAATGTCAAGAGAAATTACAAATAATTATTCAAAGTTTCACATTGCTGTCACAAATCAAAAGCGACAGCTAAAATTACAGCTGTCGCAGTTAAAATCATATTCACTTTGCACAAATTATGACAATTGTCACTTTTTTAAGATTTCTGTCGCATCACGAATATCGGGAGTTTTGTCACCGTTGATATCGCAAACAAAAAGAGCATACTGATTTTCGTCATAATCGTCAAAGGTCAGGTCTTTGATAAGATACTTCTGAATAAGCTCAGCGTCCTTTTCATCTGTTTTTCCGTTCGTTGCAGTCGGGGAATTTCCGGTGACATAAACAGTCTGGGAGATCACAGTTCCCATGGCGGTATCTATGCTATTTTCGCATTCGGTCTGCTGTCCGCAGCCTCCCAGAAAAAGCGCCGGGATCATT
>ENA-OUQS01001282-OUQS01001282.1-human-metagenome-genome-assembly--contig:-NODE-1282-length-22106-cov-4.997234_pt1 | contig 22106 bp, 13 predicted proteins | sample MGYA00248463_ERZ548848 | MGnify/ENA primary metagenome ERZ548848 (study PRJEB26491, sample SAMN04978192) | human metagenome | host: Homo sapiens | study: EMG produced TPA metagenomics assembly of the... | reverse complement strand
CCATTCTGAGTATACCGCTACAGACTTTACCTGGGGCTTCAATGTCGGTCTGATGTGGCAGCCGGTTGAAAACTTGCGTTTTGGCCTTTCATATCGATCTGAAACGAAACATGCCACCAATGGTGATTTAACTATCTCTGGTACAAACGGTAATGGACAAAATAGTATTGATGGTACCTATAACGCGTCCGTAACAGTATCTGGCCCTGCTTGGGCTATGGCTACAGCCGCTTGGGATGTTAACGATTACCTTAGCCTTTACGCGACTTTCCGTTGGGCTGACTGGTCAAGTTTTAGTAGTTTGACAACAACTAGTAATGAACTTACTACAGCTGTGTATGGAGTGGCTACCTCCAATCCCACGCTTGCTGGTGGGTATAAAGCTGTATTCGATCAGCTTAAAAATATCGACAATGATTGGAAAGACACCTATCTCATGTCCGTCGGCTATGACCTCCGCGTGAACAGCTTCTGGACGCTGCGCGGCGGTATCGCTTATGAAACGTCTCCGATCGACGACAAGACCAAGCGTACGGCCATCATTCCTGACGCGGATCGCTGGTGGTTTGCTATTGGCTCGTCCTTCCATTGGACCAAGGACTTCCAGACGGATATTGGTTTCGCTCATCTGCACGGCGTGCATGAACGCTCTCTCTACGATCGCACGTCTGGTGAAGAAGTCGGCCGCTATCGTCACCTCGACGCCTACCTCCTCGGCGTTCAGATGCAGTACCGCTTCTAATCAGCTCAAGCTGATTTGAGGTCAAGCCCGCCCTGGTGAATTGCCGGGACGGGCTTTTTGCTGTGCGCTTTATGCCGCCGGCGATCCATCATCGTCCTACACTCAACTCCAGATTCGGACGATCGTCAGAAAGTGACGACTGTCTGCCCTAAGCACTCTGCTTGGAGACAACGATGGCCAGTTATGACGTCTTTGAGCCGCTCTTCACCAGCCAATTCATTGGCGGCGAGTGGACGGCTTCCTCCTCTCCCAACCGCATTGCGGTTGAGAATCCCGCGACACTAGAGAAATTCGCAGAAATTCCTGACGGCACGGTCGACGACATTGATCGTGCGGTTGATGCCGCTTATGAAGCACTGCCTGCCTGGCGAGCTACTCCGCTCGAAAAGCGCCGGGCGCTGATGCAGCGGTTTCTCGAACACTTCAAAGCCATGCGTCAGGCGATCATTGATCTGGAAGCTGCCGAACTGGGCGCTCCGATTGCTTTTGGTGCCAATGCGCACTGTGAATATCAGTTCGTCCGCATTCAGTCCTACATTGACGAAGTCGAAAAAGTCGTCTTTGAGGAACCCTTTGAACATTCAACCGTCATTCGCGAGCCCGTCGGCGTGGTCGGCTGCATCACGCCTTGGAACTACCCGATTGGGCAGATCGTCCAGAAAGTCATCCCGGCGCTCCTCACCGGCAATACTGTCGTGCTGAAGCCCAGCCAGTCGACGCCGCTGACGGCCTGCCTCATGATGGAGGCCTTCCGCCTCGCCGACTTTCCGAAGGGTGTTGTGAATCTCGTATCGGGACGAGGCAGCCGCGCGGGTGCTGAGCTTGCCCTCAACCCCAAAGTGGCGATGATTTCCTTCACGGGATCAACCGCAGTCGGCGTATCTCTTTCGCAGCAGGCTCTGAAAACCGTCAAGCGCATCAGTCTTGAGCTGGGCGGCAAATCGCCTTGTGTGTGGCTGCCTGACCTGCCCGACTACCGTCCCGCCGTCAAGCCGCTCTTTAATTCTATCTTTTTGAATTCCGGCCAAACCTGCACGGCGCTTTCTCGGCTCATTGTGCCGAAAGCTCGGCTCGCTGAAGTTGAAAAACTGCTGATGGATCATTTGAAGGACTATCCGGTCGGTGATCCGTTTGATCCCAAGATACTCATTGGACCGATGGCCTCTCGTCAGCAGTTTGAGACCGTGAAGTCCTATATCGAGCTGGGGGTGAAAGAAGGCGCACGTCTGCTTGCCGGAAGCATCCCGGAAGAACCTGGCGCTCATGAAAAAGGCTGGTTCATCCAGCCCACGATTTTCACGAACGTCAAAAATGACATGCGGATAGCCCGTGAGGAAATTTTTGGCCCCGTACTCTGTGTGATTGCTTATGACACGGTCGACGAAGCAGTAGCCATTGCCAACGATACGCCGTACGGACTCAACGCCATGGTTGTGGGTCCCAAGGCGGAAGCTCAAGCCGTTGCCCGCCGAATTAACGCCGGCAACGTTTATATCAATGACGCGCCGCGCGACGTAACAGCTCCTTTCGGCGGCTACGGTGCATCAGGCATCGGCCGCGAAGGCGGACGCTACGGGCTGATGGAATTCACGCAGCTTAAGGCGGTCTTTGACCATTCAACTTATTAAGAAAAAGCAAACTGAGACATCTCTGCTCTGAAATGAAATAACTTCTCATTCCTTGAGAAGAGATGTCTTAAACAAAAAAATACACCCAACCAATCAATCGATCGCTACAATTAGTAGCATACTGGCTATCACATCATATAGCCGCAATAATGATTTGTCGATATATCATCTATAGCATCACGAAATATTGAATATTTTTCGTAAATCTTTTCTGACATTAACAAACATTCTAAGCCGTCACTCATTTCAATGTCTACTAAAGTAATAAAATTCACCCCCCCCCCTAGAAATAACATCTCAGCTCATTTCACATTATTTAAATAATGTTATTTTAGGGGATTGTCTGACTGTAATGAAATCCATGCCCGATGAATGCGTGGATGCTATTGTCACATCACCTCCATACAACTTATTAAACTCCACTGGAAACGGGCTTAAGAAAAATACAAATTGTGGAAAATGGAAAAATGCCGCGATTAAACAAGGTTATGCCGAACATAGCGACAATCTTCCTTATCCCGAATATATCGCCTGGCAACGAGAATGTGTTGCCGAAATGGTACGCTTAATCAAACCAGATGGAGCTATATTTTACAATAATAAGAACCGAGTTCAGGGCGGACTTCTCCAAGATCGGGGGGAGATTGTCAGAGGTTTTCCTCTTCGTCAAATCATTACCTGGAAACGCAGTGGAGCTGTAAATTTTAATGCCGGCTATTTCCTGCCAACTACAGAGCAAATTTATTTGATTTGCAAACCAAAATTTCGCCTCGTAAAAGGTGCGAATAAGCTAACAGATGTATGGGTTGTCAAACAAGAGATGAAAAACCCACATCCTGCTCCTTTCCCTGAAGAGCTGATTGACAAAATACTTACTAGTATATCAGGAAAAATCATCCTCGATCCATTTGGAGGGAGTGGGACCACTGGAGTTTGTGCTCAAAAAAATGGGAAAGACTTCATCCTTATCGAGAAATCAAATCGTTATTGTGAAATGGCTGTGAAACGCATTGATGGATGCGAGGAGTGGAGAAATGTATAGCACTTCAAAAGAACAGATAAATGCATCACCATTTCGCAACATATATTGGTTTTCTCGATTTTTGATAGATACAAATCAATATGGATCAATTGGTACCAAAAGAGAAGAAGCATTATTGCGTATTGTTTCTGAAGTTGAACGCATTCTCGTCAGTCAGATTCATGAATCCGAAAACTCCCGTTTTCAGTATGGCATTTTACATCTGAATCATGAACTTCGAAATCTTGCGCAACCAGACACAAAATTATGCAACCAAATCGCTCAACTGACAGATGAATTAATCAATTCCATTACAACCAAGGAAGACCTTTCTATCTTTTGCCTCTCCGCTAAATATGTTGTAGCTCCAATTAACGAAGCTCTGAAACGAATTCCATCTACGGACAAAAAATTCGTGATAGAACATGCAACTGCAATACTAAACTTAGAGGGAGAAAGCGCAGTAGGGAAAGTTATTCGTGTATGGGATAGTATGGGAGTCAAAGCATGCTTAAATTTAGAAAGAGATGAGGTTGTGTATGAATTTGCTCGATTATTATCAACCTTATCCAATCTGAACATAGAACACAATAAATTAGATGACAATATCATACTTACAGCATTCGTACAGGAATTTGAGCGACGACTAGGACAAAAACGCAAATCTCGGGGAGGAACCTCACTTGAAGATGTCGTCGGATTCTTTTTCGATTACTATAAATTTAAGGCAACCAATAAGCCTGAACATTTCGACCAAGATATAGAAGTTGATAAATGGTTTAAATGTAAAGATGGTTGGGTGATCGGCATCAGTTGCAAAAGAACCCTTCGCGAAAGATGGAAACAATTAAGTCAAGCCGATCGAGGAACTTTATCGCATTTCAAAATAAGAGAGATATGGCATATCACAACATTCGACACAGATTTAAGCGACGATAAGATTGTTCGACTTGGTGAACAAAATCATATATTTTATTTAATGGACGAAAGTGAAGTATATTGCAAATGCAAAGACCACAAAGGAATGTCATCTTATGTACGCCCTCTTTCAGTCTTAATATCAAATATTAGAGAGCAAATTTCCTGAAATTAATTGAACTTTTGAAAGCAGTTCTCATAAATACTACCACTTTTATTGGTTTATCTGTAATTTACTTAACACTCTCGATCGCGCTAGCAATCTACATTTACGGAATGAGTCTCAGCGCATTCTTTTGACTTAAAAATCCACATCCATAAAGACAATAAAATCAAGAGAAAGTATGAGTTGAATAAAATTGTCACTCTGAATATTTCTATCACCAATTTAAAATATATTAGCTCGATTGCTTAGGTTATAAAAATAACCGGCGCGGAAACTTGCCACCTTTTCCGCGCCGTTTGGACTGCTGAAATATTTAAGAATACTCACGTTCTCGGATCACAGGCATGCGGAATCTTCCATGAGAGGAAGAGCCCCGCTGCCGCACCGCCAATCGCGGGTGAAATCCATCCCAAATCAATGTTGGACCAGGGGAGATCTGCGCAGAGATTCGACAAAAAGGGCACATTGAGACCGAAAGCTTCCAGCCCGGCAGTCACAGAAACAACACCCGTAAAGAGCATCGAAAGCGGATAAACCCAGCGGTGCAGATGAAGATTTTTCCAGGCCAAGTTAATGAGACCCAACGCGATCAGCACGATGGCGAGCGGATAGATGGCCACCAGCACTGGGATCGAAAACTTCAGAATGAGCGTGAGACCGGCATTGCTGATCACCATGCTGACGACCGCAAATACCACGGCCCAGCCGCGGTATCCGAGCTTGGGAAAGAGTCCGGAGAAATAGTCCGAGCAGCAGGCAATCAAACCCACGCAGGTATTGAAGCATGCAATGAAGAAGACGAGCCCAAGGAGCACCTGTCCCGCCGTGCCAAAAAGTTTGTCAGCGACAGCCGTGAGCGTTTGAGCACCGTTTTCCATCCCGGTGAATGCGCCGCCCGCTTCTGCGCCGATCTGCGTGAGCGCACCGTAGACCACAAAGAAAACGGCCGCGGCAATGCAGCCGGCAAAAACCGTTTCCTTCACGACGGCGCCTTCGCTCTTAATGCCCATCGCACGAATGTTCATTGCAATGATGAGACCAAAATTCAGCGCCGCCAGCGTATCCATCGTCTGATAGCCGTCGATGAAGCCATGTGCAAGCGCAGCGCCCGCATAAGCAGCAGCAGGCGCACCGGCTTCACCAATGGGATTGACAAAGGCGCCGAGCCAGAGCACGCAGATGAGCGTAATGAGCGTGGGGCAGAGAAATTTGCCCAGACGGCTCGTCAGCTTTTCAGGGTTCAGGGCTACTAAAAAAGCCGCCAAGAAGAAAAGAACTGAATAGGCAAGCTGAGAAAAGCCCAGCGCCGTCCAGCCTAAAAGCGGGGCTTCGAGCAGACCGTTCTCAGCGAGAAGCGGCCGCACCACCATCTCGAACGACGTGCTCGCCGTACGCGGAATCGCCAGGCAAGGGCCGATCGAGAGATAGATGAGGAACATGAAGATGAAGGCAAAGACCGGATGCACTCGGGCGCCGAGGTTCTTTAAGCCCCCGGATTCCGCTACGGCCATCACACCCAAAATCGGGAACCCGACAGCGGTAATGAGAAAGCCGATGAAGGCCGAGAGCGACTCTGTTCCGGCCTGCACGCCGAGCCAGGGCGGAAAAATAAGGTTGCCTGCGCCAAAAAACATCGCAAAAAGCGTGAGGCCCACCAAACTTCGCTGCCTGAGCGTTAATGCCTGCATTTCTGAAATTCCTCCTCCTCAGGAAAAGGCTCTAAGGCTAGCACACGACATTCCTCCCTACGCTCTCGTTTCTAGGGATTCTCGGTTTGACATTCCATTGATCAGCGCCTTGTGCATAATGGAGATCTCTCTTTTTTCCGCTTCAGCAGTCTTTCCGGGCGCTTTGCCGCACCCCGTATTCATCATGACTTCTCTCGGCCCGATCTTTGCCGACGACCTTTCCCGCGTAAAGCCGGGTGATCGGCTTCGCCTTACGATTTCCGCTCAAACGAGCGATGCTGCCGCTTTGGCTCAGGCTGCGCTGGAAGCACGCGCTCGAGGCGAACGCGTTCTGGTGGTCTGCGCCGACCCGGCCGACGTGCCGCGTCTCGCGCAGGAGATGCCGTGGTTTGAGCCGAAGCTGGATGTTCGGCCGCTGCCGGATTGGGAAACGCTCCCCTACGACGTGCTTTCGCCGCAGGAAGAATTAGTCTCCGAGCGCCTTGAAGCCCTTTATCGGCTGACCGCGCCGACGGGGGGTGCTGACGTGCTGCTCACCTCTGCCGTGACGGCCTCTCAGCGGCTTTCACCCGTTTCTTATATCGGCGCCAATACGTTTTTCTTTCATCAGGGCGAACAAATCTCCTTGACGACGCTGCAAAAGCGCCTTGCCGCCGCGGGCTATGCCAATGTGAAGCAAGTGCTCGCTGCCGGCGAATTTGCCGTTCGCGGCAGCATTGTCGACGTCTTTCCCATGGGGTCTGAACGTCCCTTCCGACTGGATTTCTTTGATGACGAAATCGAATCCATCCGTTGGTTCGATGTGGATACGCAGCGCTCAATGGAGTCTGCCGAGGAAATCCGGCTCCTTCCCGGCCATGAATTCCCTGTTGACCCGGAGGCGCTCCTCGCCTTCCGTCAGCGCTGGCGCAGAGAGTTTGCAGGCGACCCAAAAAAGAGCATCGTTTACTGCGACATTGAAAAGGAAATTCTCCCGCCGGGGATCGAATACTATCTCCCGCTCTTTTTTGACGAAACGGCTGCGCTCACGGACTATCTTCCTCCTAATGCACGGGTATTTCTCTTGGGCGACATTGAAGCTGCGCTGCAGGCATTCGGGCGCGACATGGCCTCGCGCTACAAAGTGCTCGCGGCCGATCCGCAGCGTCCGGCACTTGCGCCCGAGCGCATTTGGCTCAAACCCGAAGAATTCTTCAAGTCGCTCGCGAACTTTGCGCGCTTCACGGTCGAGAAAAAAGAGAACGCCGAGGATCTGAAACGCTTGAGCGGCATTGAGGTTGACCGCAAGAGCCAGAATCCAGTCGGGAAACTCTTGGAGCGTACGCGCGAATCGGCAATGAAGGGAGTGCGCACATTGATCGCAGCGCCCTCCGCCGGCCGTATGGAAACCATGTCTCAGCTCCTGCGCACGGGCGGCCTGAGCGTAGAAGAATTCCTCGATTGGCAGACCTTCCTCGAAGCTGATTCATCACTTAGCATCGCCGCCGCACCGCTCTTTTCCGGCGCCGTTTTCCATCATCCGGAAATCGTTATTCTCTCCGAAGCGGAGCTTTATGCCGCCAGTCCCCGCCGCCATCGTCTGCGCCGCGTGAAGCACGCGACGACCTTGGAGATGATAGTACGCGACGTCGCCGAACTCAAACCCGGCGACGCTGTCGTCCATGCCGACCACGGCATCGGGCGCTATCAGGGCCTCGTGCATATGGAGACGCCGGACGGCGACGCGGAATTTTTAGAGATCACCTATAAGAACGACGCCAAGCTTTTCGTGCCCATTACCAATCTGCAGCTCATCTCGCGCTATGCAGGCGCCGATCCGGAGCATGCGCCGCTCCATCAATTGGGGCGCGGCGATTGGGAAAAGGCCAAGCGCAAGGCCGCGCAGGAAGTTCGTGATACGGCGGCCGAGCTCTTAAATCTGTATGCCATTCGCCGCACGCGCGAAGGCATCCGCTTCAAGATCGATCCGGCAGACTATCAAGCCTTTCGCGAAGGCTTCGCTTTTGATGAAACCCCCGATCAGTCCACGGCCATCAATGCGGTGGTCGACGACATGACTTCCGGGAAGTCGATGGACCGGCTGGTCTGCGGTGATGTGGGATTTGGCAAAACTGAAGTCGCACTTCGCGCCGCCTTTATCGCCGCCATGTCGGGGCGTCAGGTGGCGGTTCTCTGTCCGACCACCCTTTTGGCCGAGCAGCACGCCGCCACGTTCCGCGACCGCTTCCGTGCCTGGCCGGTGACGGTTGCCGAGCTCTCACGCTTTCGCACCGGGAAAGAATCGGCCAAAGTACTCGCGGGCTTAGCCGACGGCACGGTCGACATCGTGATCGGCACGCATAAACTTCTTTCCGACAAAGCGCAGTTCAAAAATCTGGGGCTCGTCGTCATTGATGAGGAGCACCGCTTCGGCGTGCGGCAAAAGGAAGTGCTCCGCAAAATCCGCGCAGAAGTCGATGTGCTCACGCTGACGGCGACGCCGATTCCCCGCACGCTTTCGATGAGTCTTGAAGGCATCCGAGACTTCTCCGTCATCGCCACCGCTCCCGAACGCCGCCTCGCCGTGAAGACTTTTGTGACGAGCGAACAGGACGGAACGATCCGTGAAGCAGTGCTTCGCGAATTAAAGCGCGGCGGACAGGTCTACTACCTGCATAACGAAGTGAACACCATCGAAAACACCCGTGCCCGGCTCGAAACGCTTGTGCCCGAAGCCCGCATTGCCGTTGCCCACGGGCAAATGCGCGAACGCGAGCTTGAGCACGTGATGCGCGACTTCTACCAGCAGCGCTTTAACGTGCTCTTATGCTCCACGATTATTGAAACCGGCATTGATGTGCCGTCGGCCAATACGATCATCATTGAGCGTGCTGACAAATTCGGTCTCGCGCAGCTCCATCAGCTGCGCGGTCGTGTCGGTCGATCGCACCATCAGGCGTATGCCTATCTGCTCACGCCGCCCGACGGGGCCTTTACTAAGGATGCCCAAAAGCGTCTCGATGCCATTCAAGCCCTTGAAGATTTGGGTTCAGGTTTTTACCTCGCCATGCACGACTTGGAAATCCGCGGCGCCGGCGAAGTGCTCGGCGAACATCAAAGCGGCGAAATCGCCGAAGTGGGCTACGACCTCTATAACCGCATGCTCATGCAGGCTGTGAAGGCCTTAAAGCGCGGTGAGACGCCGCAGGCGGGCGATCCGCTGCAGCTCTCGACGGATATCAATCTTCACGCCCCGGCGCTACTCCCCTCGGCCTACGTGCCGGACGTTTCGCAGCGCCTGGCCTTTTACAAAGCCTTTGCTTCGGCAGAAGACCGCGCGGCCCTTGAAAAATCAACCGAAGCGCTCGTCGACTGCTACGGGAAACTTCCTGACGCCGCCCGACGCCTCATTGAAGTGCATAAACTGCGCCTCAAGTGCGAAGCGATCGGCATCCGCCGTATTGATGCCGCTCCCGCGGCGATCATTATTGCCTTTACGCCTAAACCGAACCTCGATCCGCTCGCCCTCGTGAAGCTCCTGCAGTCGCGGCGCGACGCGCAGATGCTAGGGCCTGAGCGCCTCAAACTTAATGTCGCCAACCCTGACCCCGAGAAACGCCTGCAGACGGTCTATGACGTGCTCGCTAAACTGGCCCTGCCGTCGGACCCGCTTCCGCCCGCCCCAACTGCCCCGGCTGCTCCCGGCACCTCGTCGATGAGTCTCAGGAAGCCCAAGGGCGGCAAATCTGCGTCTGCTGTTTCTCGATCCGCTAAGCCCCCTCGCCGCTGACCCCTCTGAGTGCATACGCTATGGAAGTCTCTGAACTCGATCAAATTCCTGAGCCCCGCCGCCGGCGCTTCTTTAAAGCTGGGCTTTATCTCTTTAAGGCGCTCGCCCTGCTGGGCGGATTGGTCGCCACGGCCTGCGGCTTCATGCTCCTTTATGCCCTGTGGTCGTCACATTCGGCACTCAGTACCGGGAATATGCTCTTTGTCGGCGCAGTGGGGCTTTTTGGCCTTTACATCGGCTTTTCGACCGTGCGGGACCTGAAGACCAAAGAAAAATCCGTTGAAGGCTGGGCCTTTTATGCACTCCTCACGGTCGCAGTCGCTGCCGCTTTTCTCGGCATTCTTCTGCGCAATGTCTCCTATACGGTCTCTTGATTATTTTTAGTTCCGGCCATGGCTGTCTGCATAGACGAGCGCGAAGAATACGCCTAAAATAATTCTGAACTGACTGGTCAGTTCAGAATGCACGCTAAGGATTTCGCCACCATGTCGAGCGCAAAAAAGATCGTTCTTCTTGTCGGCGCTGCCGCCGCAGCAGCAGCCCTCTACTACGGCCTCAATTGGTGGGAAGCCCATCGCAGTGTCCCGCCGACCGTTGCCTGGGGAACCGTCGATATGCGTACGGTCGACCTCATGTTCGAAACCTCCGGCCGCATTGCCTCGCTTGCCAAAGAGGAAGGCGAACGCGTGAAAAAAGGGGAACCCTTGGGTGAACTCGATCTGAGGGCATTAAAAATTGAGCGTGAACGCACGGCCGCACAGCTCGAAGGTCTTGACGCTGACTGGAAGCTTGCGCTCGAAGGCTATCGCGCCGAAGAGATTGATGCGGCTCGTGCGCAGGCCGAAGCGGCCGAAAGCAGCGCCAAACTGGCGCAGACCACGCTGGCACGCACGCAAAAGCTTTACCGCGCCCATGTGGCGTCTGATCAGGCGCTCGATGAAGCGCGATCCAATGCCGACAATCTGACCAAGGTATTCGCCGCGGCGCAAGCCGATCTTGCGCGCCTCACTGCTGGCCTGCGCCCTGAAGAAATTCGCGCCAAAAAGGCTGCCCGCGATGCGGGGGAGGCTGCGCTCAAGGCGCTCGACTACCAAATTGATGTGGCAAGCCGCATTGAGTCGCCCGTTGACGGCGTCATCCGCAGCCGCCTGCTTGAACCGGGCGATATGGCGAGCGCGAGCAAGCGCGTCTATGAAATTGCCGTTACTTCGCCCAAGTGGGTGCGGGCTTATGTGACCGAAACGCAGCTCGGCTTCATTAAAGAGGGCGCTCCTGCCCGCATCACCACGGATACGACGCCGGCGTACGAAGCCACGGTGGGCTACATCTCCCCGGAAGCGGAATTCACGCCTAAGACCGTGCAGACACAGGATCTGCGCACACTCCTCGTCTATGAAGTCCGCCTCACGCTTTCGGATCCGGAAAATAAGCTCCGTCTGGGCCAGCCCGTGACGGTGGACTTCGCGCCGCAAGCCGAGGCTCAAAGCGGTTTCCTGGACCTTTCGAGCAAGGCCGCGCCATGACGATGGCTTTAGCCCCAGCGATCCATCTTGAGGGCGTTGTCAAGACTTTTCCCAACCCCCTCGACGCTGCCCGTCCGATCCGTGCGGTCGACGGCATCAGCCTCAAAGCGGGGGGCGCCAAAGCCTCCGATCGGCTCATCGCGTTGGTGGGACCGGACGGCGCGGGCAAATCCACTTTCATGCGGCTCCTCTGCGGTCTGGAAGCTCCGGACGAAGGCCGTCTCTCGGTCCTCGGCACGACGCCGGACCCCGACAACGAAGACTTCACCACCCGCATTGCCTTCATGCCGCAGACGCTTGGGCTCTATAAAACGCTCTCGTGCCGCGAAAACCTGGAGGTCTTTGCGGGCCTGCGGGGATTTGAGGGGGAGGCCGATGGCGCTTCCGGCCTCAAGCGCCGCATCGCGGAACTTCTCAGCATGACCGGACTGGCCGGGTTTGAAGAACGCCAAGCCGGAAAACTTTCGGGCGGCATGAAGCAAAAACTCGCGCTCGCGAGCGCACTCCTGCGGATTCCCGATCTCTTGCTCCTAGACGAACCCACCGTAGGCGTGGATCCCCTCTCACGACGCGAACTCTGGTCGGTGGTGCGCAGGATGCTCGCAGACACCCCCATGACGTGCGTCTTTTCAACAGCGTATTTGGAAGAAGCCGAGGCCGCTGACCGCGTGCTCCTTTTTGAGTCGGGCCGCATCATTGCCGACGAAAATCCGCAGACCTTCATCTCGCGCGCCAAGGGCCGCACCTACCTGCTCCCGCTTGCCAACCGCGCCGAACACGACGCGCAAATGCTCTGCCGACGCTTATCGGAAGAAACCGCCGCCACGCGCTCGGACGCCCTATTTCTAGACATCGTGCCGCGGATGGGAGGCGCTGCGGCAACAACGCTCGCGCCGACGCTTCCGGTGAAGGACGCCCGTGTGCCTTCGGGGTTCGTGCCGCGCCAACCCTCGCTCGAAGATGCCTATGCGCTCCTTACCTTCCCGCGAGCACCCAAAACCGCGAATCATCTCGCCAGTCCCCCGTCAGACGCCTCCGGCACATCGGCCGCTTCGGCCGATGACACCGCTGAGCGTCCTGTCGTCATTCGCGCCGACGGCATTGCCCGCAAGTTCGGGAATTTTGTGGCCGTCGCTGACACCTCGTTTGAGGTGAGGCGCGGAGAAATCTTCGGACTCCTCGGCCCCAACGGCGCGGGGAAAACCACCACTTTCCGCATGCTTTGCGGACTCCTTGTGCCCTCGAAAGGACAAATTGAAGTGGCGGGCTACGACCTGCGCACCGCCAAGGCGGGAGCACGTGCCCGCATAGGCTACGTTGCACAGAAGTTTTCCCTCTACGGCAAATTGTCTGTCGAGCAGAACCTGCGGTATTTCGGACGCAGCTACGGCTTTTTCGGCCAAGCGCTGCAGGACCGCATTGACGCTTCGCTCGAAGATTTCGGCCTGACGGATCGCCGCGACACCACAGCCGGATCGCTTTCATTCGGCGCCAAACGAGATCTTTCCATGGCCTGCGGACTGATCCATTCCCCCGAAATCCTCTTTTTGGACGAAGCCACATCCGGCGCCGATCTCGCAAGCCGCCGCGCCTTCTGGCGCCGCATCAATGCGCTGGCGGCTGCGGGCACCTCAGTCGTGGTGACGACGCATTTTCTCGAAGAAGCGGAATACTGCGACCGCTTCCTCATTCAGGATGCGGGAAAGGTGCTGGCGCTGGGAACGCCGCGAGAAGTGAAGCAGCGCGCAGCCGTTCTCTCCGCCGTCAGCGGACAAACTCTCGTCGTCGACCGCATATCGATTGAAGATGCCTTCGTCGCCATCGTTGAAGCAGGCCGCCGCAGTCAGGAGACGCCTTCATGAACGCCCTGCGCTTTTCCCCCCGCCGCTTCCTGAGTCTCCTTAAAAAGGAAGCCATTGAGATCTTTCGCGATCGCTCCATCCTGTTTATGGGACTCGCGCTCCCGCTTCTCATGCTTTTTATTTACGGCTACGGCGTTTCCATGGATATGGAAGCCGTGCCGGCTGCCGTGGTACTGAAGGAGCGCACCCCGGCTGCGCTCGCATTTACGCGCGACCTCTCCGCCAACAAGCAGTTTGCCGTCCGCACCGTGCAGGGCCGTCCGCAAGCCGAAGCGCTGCTCGAAAAACGAGACATTGAATTTATTCTCGAAATTCCGAACGGCTTCGAACGCGCCCTGACTTCCGGCCGAGGACAGGTTCAGCTCACGATTTACGGGGTCGACAGCAATTCAGCCGTGATCTTTCGCAACTATGCCGCCAGCATCTTGGCGCAGACCGCTGCCAAGATGATCCAGGAGGGGCGCATCAGTTCGAGCGTGCAGAACGCCGATCTGCCGGCCGTGACCATCGTCCCCAGAACGTGGTTCAACGATGAAGCCAATTCCCGCTGGTATCTCGTGCCGGGCCTGCTGGTCATCGTTTCGGCGGTGTCCGCGAGTCTGATGGGAAGCATCGTCATCGCCCGAGAATGGGAGCGCGGCACCCTCACGTCGCTCTTTGCGACGCCTGCCTCATCGCTTGAAATACTGCTCTCCAAATGGACGGCTTACTCGTTCATCGCCTACTGCGGCTTTCTGCTCTGCCTCATCCTCGCCTTCCTGCTCTTCAATGAACCGCTTCGCGGCAGTCTCTGGATCCTCCTCGGCACCGGCTTTCTCTTTATCGGATGGGCGGCAGCTCTGGGGCTTTTTGTCTCGGCCAAAACCAAAAGTCAGTTCCTCGCAACCGAAGCGGCAGTGCTCGCCTCCTTTATGCCGACCATGATGCTTTCGGGCTTCATCTTCGACCTGCGAAGCGTCCCTGTTTGGATTGAAGTGGTCGGCAGACTGCTGCCGCCCACCTATGCGGTTGAAACCTTCCGCATCTGTTTTCTCTCGGGCGGACAGCCTGTGACCCTTGCCGTCAACGCGCTGGTAATCGCGCTTTGGACCGCGGGGCTATTTGCAGGCGCCCTGAAAGTGCTCGGCAAATCGCCGCTTGAAGCTAAGCACTCCCCCAAAAAGGCCGCATCATGACCCGCTCGAACCGCTTTCAGCTCCTTGACGCGCTTTGGGCCTCGATGAACCGCATCATTGCCATTGCCGGGAAGGAATTCGTCGCGCTCTTAAAGGACAAGGGCTCACGCCTCATTCTCGTTGTTCCCGTTATTGTGCAGGCCGTTCTCTTTGGCTACGGCGCCACCTTCAACCTTGAGCGCGTCCCCTGGACCTACTACGACGCTTCGCACTCCTCGAGCTCCATGGAAGTCGTGCGCAGAATTACCGGAACCGGTATTTTCGAACTCAAGGCCGCGCCGCGGTCGCTCGGCGAATTTGAAGAAACGATCTCATCGAGCACAGCGCTCCTTGGTCTCTACTTCCCGCCGGATTTTGAAAAGAACGGTCAGGTCTTCGCCGCCGCAGACGCGAGAAACTCCACGACGACCGGCATTGCCATGGGCTACGTGAACAGCATCGTTGCCCAGATCAATGCTGACCGCGGCAGATCCTCCGCTTTTGCCGTCGTTGAGCGCTACCGCTGGAATGAGAACGGCATTACGCGCTACGCCATCATTCCGTCGCTTACGATTATGCTTTCCATGCTGCAGGTACTGCTTTTGTCAGGACTCTCCGTAGCCCGCGAACGTGAGGAAGGATCGTTTGACATGATGCTCATGACGCCCGCCTCCTCACTTGAAATTCTGGCCGGCAAAGCCGTCCCGCCCACGATCATCGCCTGTCTTCAGGCGCTCGCGATTTTCCTGATTGGTCTTTTCTGGTTCGAACTGCCCTTCGCGGGCTCCTACCTGACGCTCGGCCTTTTCATCGTCGGCATATCGCTATGCTTCGTTGGCGTGGGGCTCGCTATTTCTGCCTTGGCGAACAACATTCAGCAGTCCATGGTAATGGTGATTTTCTTCCTGCTGCCGTGCGTTATCCTTTCGGGACTTTTCACTTCGATCCGTGCGATGCCCGAGTGGCTGCAGACCCTGACGCTTATCAATCCCCTGCGGCATGCCATTGTGGCGCTTCGGGCGATTTACTTCGAAAATGCCGGATTCGCTGATCTTGTTCCTTCTCTCATCCCGATCGTATTAGCCGGTGTGCTCTCGCTTGCCTGGGCGTCCTGGCTTTTCCGGCATAAGATTCAATAGACTGCCGACCGCTACCGACAAGACGCCGGCGTCGGGCTTACTGGACAACGCATATGGCTAAAAAATCTGAAGACCGCCGCAGAAGCATTCTCAATGCAGCACTCGACGAATTTGAAGCAAAGGGTTTTTCGGCCGCGCTTGTCGAAGATATTGCACATCGGGCCGGCGTCTCCAAAGGCACCATCTACGGATACTTCAAGGGAAAGGAAGCGCTGCTCCTGGGGCTTGCCGAAGAAGTCGCAGTCCTTATCCAAAAAGAATTCGATCAGCCGAGCGAACACGCATCGCTGCCGCTGATTGAAAGGCTATGGCGAACGGAAGCCGGGCTCCTCGCCGACAATGGTCACGGGCGGCTGGCTCGAATCCTGCGTGTTGTCTGGTCTGAAGGTCTCCACCGCCCCGAGCTCACGCGTCCGATCTACGAAAAATTTCTGATTCCGCACTTCGCGCCGGGCAGCCCGCTTCGAACGGAAATTGAAGCCTCAAATGTCCCCGACTTTGTGAAGAAATACCCCATGGTGCTCATGGCTCCCGTCATGCAGGGCATTTTCTGGGCAGGGATCATCGACAAGGTGATGCCGCTTAACCTTGAAGAATATTTCAAGGGCTACTTAACCATGATTTTTGGTGTGCAGCCGCAGAGCGAAAGAACGGATATTCAAGGCACCAACGATGAAGCCCCCAAAGCTGCGAACGTCAAGCCAAAGAAAGCATCAGGGAGCAGTCAGCCGCTGACCACCCCTTCGGCGGATAGGATTCACCCCAAAACGGATCCGAAATCATCCTGCTGAACGAAAAAATAGAGTCCGGCAGCACCGCACGGCGACCCTGTCCTTGGCTGCCCCACCCTCTCGCCTGAAGATCGTTTCCGTTGATTTTTTTGCGCCGCTTAGGGTCTGATTTCATCCGCTCGGCCCTTGGTTGCTGGCTGGCCGAGTTTATCCATCCACCGCTTGCAGGTGCTCGCGCCGACGCCCGTAGCTTCCGCAATCTCATGCCAGGTGTGCCCTTTTTGACGCATGCGCACGGCTTTTCGCTTGACAGCATCCGAATAGCGATAGAGATGCGGCGAGATGGTGGTGCGGAACTTCCCCGCACGCCATGCTCTGGCCCAATCCCGCAGCGTATTGGCGGGCAGATCCAAAATGCGTGAAGCGCGCTGGTAGCCAATTCCGTGCTCAAAGAGCTCTGCGGCCTGCCGGCGCTTTTCATCGGACGCATACGGGGGACGCACGCGATCAGCAAACTCACCCGACAAAGTGCCCGAGGTTTCAGCTCTACTCTTCTTCATCATTCCCTCCGACCGGAAAATGCAGGCAAAAAGAAACCCGTCCCGCGCACTGCTGCGAGAGACGGGTTCCAATTGCCTCTTTGCGAGGCTCCTTCAGGGATCACTCCCGGAAGGCCTGTGAATGCGCTCCGAGAGGGCTTCCCGCCGCCCTTGGAGCACGACGGGAAGGAAGCCCGGGAGCGCTGCGCGCATCCTGACGGGCGGTCTCTGGACCGCCCGATCAGAACCGCGGTACAAGCCTTTTAGAAGGCGTAGCGGACGTTGGCATTGAACGAGTTGTTCATGCGGTCGTCGGAGCCCACACCCAGCTTGTAGTTGAGGCCGAAGCCCCAGGCACCGTTCGTCGCGCTGACGCCGAGCGTGGCCTGAACCGGGTTGGAGTCGATGACGCGCACGGAGAGATCGTCCGAAGCCGAGACACCGGAGATGCCGAGCTTGAGATCAGCGTCCTTGTCGCCGAAGGTCGGAACGACCGAGAGGTCGAACTTCGGAGCAATCGTCCAGCCGCTGGTTTCGAAGTCGGCCGAGACCGTCACGCCGACAGGCATCTGGAAGATGTTCTGATCGTCGATTTCGGTGTTGAAGCCGGCCTTGAAGCTATCGGTGGAGAGACGCGTGTAGCGCAGACCCAAGTGCGGAACGATGTTGACCGAACCGGCCTTGGTGAGCACTTCACCGCGCACGCCGAGCGTGAAGGCATTGACGTCTTCAGAGAAGTCGCCGAAGCCGTAGCCTGATTCCGTGACGTCGTTGGAGGCCTGGAGGTAGCCGATATCGCCGGCGACGTTCCAGATGTCCGCAAACGTCTTCGAACCGTAGACGGAGAAGCCGACGAGGTCGGAATCCATCGAGGTCTTGGCAGTGGTGCCCTTGCTGTCGGTGTCGGCCGTGCCGATCGTCAGCGCAGCGCCGAGCACGGCGCCGTTGGCGAACTGGTAGTCGGCGCCGAGGGTGCCGGCATAGATGTCGGACGAGTAGCCCGCACCATCCATGACCTTCTTGCCTTCGAAGCGGCCGCCGTTGACGTCGACCCACACGTTGACGCCCTGAGCGCGCTGCGTGAGGATGGACGTACGAGCAGCAACGGTGTCAGCCATCTGGTTGACGGCATCCATCGTCACGGCCTGAGCACCCGTCGTGGCGCCGATGGCGGCAACGTCGTTCAGGATCGTGTTGAGCGTCTGGGTGTTCCAGTCATATTCGCCGTTAGAGAACTGCTGGTAGGCAGCAGAAGTCTGCGTCGACACGAGATTGCGGAAGAACACGGCATTGTCGTTGCCGACATTTTCGCCGTTTTCGTACATGGCATAGATGACGCCGAAGCCGGCGCCAGTGATACCGTACTTAGCCAAATCGGCCTGATCTTCCATTCCGAAGCTGAGGACGCCTTCCTTACGATCAGCGTCGTTGGCACCCATCAGCAAGTCGCCTTCGTGGACGAGCTTACCGCCGATAGAGGAAGCTGCTGCGCTCAGGCTGATCTTGTCGCCGTTCTTGACATTATCAACGTAAAGGATGGCATTGTCGTCCAGCGAAACAGCCTGCGTAAAGACCGACGTCTTCTTCGTCGTATCGACCTTGGTCGCATCGATCAAGAGCATCGAGTTGGCACCGATGGAGACACCACTAGTCTTAGTATCAGTATTCTTCGTACCATTGCCGTCGGCCAAAACAGCACCTGCATACTGAGCGCCTTCGGCGTAGACGACGGAGTTAACGGTCTTGGTATTGATCGAATACTGTTTCTTATCGGCATCCGTCTTGGCGAGCGTGAAGCCCGTCTTGGCGAAAGCGGCCGTACCGGCAGTGACGTTATTCGTACCGACAGAAACGATCGAGGAGCGGTCAGCTTCAACGGAGGTGTTGCTTGCAGCTTTCTTCACCGCAACAAGCGAAACCGCGGCGGCGGAGCCGTCTTCCTTCCAGGTCGGATCGGCGTAAATGCTGCCGGCAGCAAGTTCACCCACCGAGAGGGAACCGGCGCTCACAGAGTCGCCGACAAAGATAGTCGTAGCGGTTTTCTTGGCATCCTGCGCAGAGATCGTATCAGCAACGACGACACCACCATTTGCTACAGCCATATCGCCCGAAAGCGTCAGGGACTTAGCAGCGAGCTTGCCGGTGACCTGATTGACGTTGTTGAACGAGTATGCACCATCAGCATAGGCGGCCGTTGCCGTCGAACCAAACATCACAGCACTGTCGGCAGCAGCGAGTTCGCCGGAGATCACAGCAGCGTTCGTACCGGTTGTCAGCGCATAACCCGTACCAGCATCGTTCTTGGCAAGCGAAAGCTTGGCGCCAGTTTCAACATCAAGATCCTTAACATTGACATCGCCATTGGCAGTCAGGTCCCCGGACTTGACATAGAGCTCACCATTCTTCTTAGCGGCCGTACCGACAGCACCTACTTGAGCACCTTCGCCGGTGGTGACGAGTGTGCCGCCATTCGTACCAAACGTAATAGCGCTAAGCTTTGCGACATTCGGATTGGCACTCGTGTCAGTGTAGTAAACGAGGTTGCCCGTGCCGGTCAGAGTGAGACTGACGCCGTCGATCGTGAAAGTCTTCGCTTTCGAGCTTTCACCCTGATCGATAGCGCCGTAGATAGCATCCTTCGTTTCAGCCTTAGTGAGGTTCGTAACGGTAACGGACTTGATGGTGTCGTTGGTCAGACCAGCAACAAGGGCTTTTGAGCCGGAGTCGATCTTACCGTCTTTAATGGCTTCTTCAACTTCCTTGATCTTGGTAGCGCCGATGTCGACGAGACCCGTGGAGGTCGTCGCAACAAGCCCTGTCAGCTTGTCAAGCTGTGCGGTCTGCACTTCTGTGACAGAACCAAGATCAACGTCGAGAAGAGAACCCGATTCAAGAGTGATCGTATTGGCTGCAACCTTACCGGCACCTTCAGTTCCAGCAGCAACACTGGTGAAACCCTTCGTTGCGTCATACGTCAAGCCAAGACCGGTAAGCGAGGTTGCGAGCGTACCGTCATTGACACTGACAGCAGCACCCGTAACAGTCTGCAGGGTCGTCACATTGAGCGTGCCGTCATTGACGGTAGCCGTACCGCCTTTCTTTACATCGAGGACCGAGAGGGTAACGTCGGCGTCATTGGCTGCAAATGTACCGGCAACCTGCACAGTGTTGAAGGTCTTATCGGCAGCAAGATTAAACGTGCCGCCAGTAGCGACGATGTAGTGCTGAACTTCAGTGCCGTCAGCGGTGATCTTACCTTCGAGGTTGATCTTGCTGGCGATACTGAGGGCGTCGTTAGCCGCCGCAATCTTGCCGTTAAGCGAAGTCTGAAGCTCGCCGGAAGCGTTGATGGTGGTGGTAGCAACGTCGTAGACTTTCTTATCCAGAGCGGTCGAAAGGACACCGTCAACTTTAACTTCATTAGCCTTGATGACACCAGCTTTGACGCCTGAAGCTGCCGGAGCGTTCGTCAGGGTACCTTCGACGGTGATGATGCCCTTGGTATTGTCTGAGCCGATCGTCCCCAAGTTCTGAAGGGAAGCACCTTCGGCGACAACGAGAGAGTCATCCTCAGCGTTAAAGGTGATCGTAGCCCCGGATTCGTTAGTACTTTCGCCCGTAATGATGAGCTTGCCAACAGTACTAGTACTAGAGGAACTGTCAGTAGCACCCAGCTTCACGGTACCCTGGTTGGTGAGCTTACCAACGGAAAAATCACCTTGGGCAAGAGCGAAGGAACTGGCCTTTGAGTTCTTAACGACAGTAAGAGAGGATGCTTCGACAGCCTTCTTGGCAGTGTTCGTCAGAGTGAAAGAACCTGCAGTCTTTGTATCCGTGCTGCCGACAGTAATATCACCGAGGGTGACGACGGCGAGCTTATTGTTGTCGGCATCTGCGTCCTTAACCGTAAGTCCGCCCGTTTTAATGGTGGTAGCGGCAGCCTTCAGGGTGCCGTTGACGGTAGTGGCGGCATCTTCAACCGTGAGAGCCTTGACGTCAACAGTGCTGCCGTAGGTGATGGTGTTCGTGACGGTCGCGCTGGAGTCGGAAGACGTAGCCGTGATGACGACCTGATTGGTTTCCTTGGTCAGATCGGTATTAGCTTTGCCGAACTTCAAAGAATCAGCCGTGATATTGCCGTTAATGGTATTAGCAGCAGATTCGATGAAGAGGCGGCCGGCGGAAGCGGTGTAGTCGGCGTTGAAGTCAACTTTCTTGGTATCTGTGAAGATCAAGTCACCGGTATTGGCGATCGAGACCTGCTTCCCAACGGTCACACCGGTCTTGCCGGTAACCGTCATCTTGCCGGCATTGGTGATCGCTCCCTTATTGAACGTAACACCGTTCGTTTCAGCCGTAATTTCAAGGTTAACGTCGGCAGCGTTGTCAAAATTGTAGGCGGACCCCTGATTATTTAGGTCGACCTCTCCGGTGCCAGAAAGATACTTTGTTTCTTCACCGAACGCGAGTTTGTCACCGAAGATCTTTGCAGTTCCGACCTTCTTGCCATCAGCAGTGCTGGAGCCTTCAATAGTACCCGTCTTAAGCGTACCTTCCTTGAGCGTAAGCGCTGTACCGGTCTTGCCAATCGTCACATCGCCTGTCGTGCCTTTAGCGGTTTCAGCGTTAAAGACATTGAGGTTCAGGTCGAGCTTGGAGAAGGTGCCGCCTTCAATGGCGTCGTACGTAACCGAGATACCCTTGCCGTTAGAAGCGTCAGCATTCAAAGTGATCGTACCGCTGGTGGTCTGACCGGTCTTGGTATCGGCCTTAACGATGGCGTCAGTCGTCGTACCCGTAAGGACCAGTTCGCCGCCATTTAAGTAAATCGACCCTTTTGAGGCGATCGTATCACCAGCAGCAAATGTCCCTTCTTTATTACCAGCGCTTAACGTACCAGTAACCGTACCGGCCGGCGTATAAACGGTGGTGGTGCTGCTGCTGTCTTTTTTAGAAGTCACAGTCAGCGAATCGCCGGCATCGAGGGTGACGTCCTTGAATGTCTGCGGAGCAGCCGAAGCCACGCCTGCGCCGAGAGAGAGCGCAGCTACAGCGGCGGCAATAACGGTCTTTGTCCCTTTAGCCTGGACGCTCGATGTGGCTTCGTTAACCACCATCAGCGCACCACGTGCTTTAGAGAAGACCACCTTGAAATTACGATTCATTCTTTTACTCCAAGAATAATGAGGTTCTTTCTGCCTTGCGTTTACACGCTGTGAACAGAAC
>ENA-OUQS01001276-OUQS01001276.1-human-metagenome-genome-assembly--contig:-NODE-1276-length-22208-cov-14.535729_pt1 | contig 22208 bp, 7 predicted proteins | sample MGYA00248463_ERZ548848 | MGnify/ENA primary metagenome ERZ548848 (study PRJEB26491, sample SAMN04978192) | human metagenome | host: Homo sapiens | study: EMG produced TPA metagenomics assembly of the... | reverse complement strand
AAACCCCTTTCCCCGGGAAAGGGGCTATATTACTGGGGCTACCGCCCCTAGACCCCGTCGGGGGCTACGCCCCTGCGACCCCTTTTTTATCAACGATATAGGTTTATCGACAGTCTGAAACCGCCCCGATTAAAAGGCGGTTGATTTTTACTCAATCTTGGGAGCGGCTGTTTATGAAGTTGCATTCCCCCCGATAATATGCTAAAATATTCACGAGGGAAACCTTGGACGATAGGCGGTCAATTCATCTCCCGAAGTGCGAAAGCGCTTTGAAAGGAGGTGAAGCTGTGTACATAACGCTAAGTGATTTGATACAGATAGGAATATTTCTCACTGCTTTCACAGTTATGATATTCACAATCATTTCTTTTAATAAAAAGAAATAACCGCCCCTATGTCGCAAACTGAAGGCGGTTATTCTTTAACTACCATTGGGAGCGACCGTCTGTCGTTTCCCTCTTTTTGTATCTATAATATAACATAAAATCAAGTCGGTGTCAAGTGCATCGCCCTGCATAATCCGAAGAACCGCCCCGATTAAAAGGCGGTTTTCCTCACAGGCCTTATATATTTCCAGTATCTCCTGCAGTCGTGATAGAAATAGAACACCCTGCCCTGCGTTTTGTCAAGTTCATAGCCCGACTTTTCATAATCAAAGTCCTTCATAGCCTGTTCTATCTTTGCTTCAACCGCACTGTTTTCGGTCTGAAAGTCGAACGGGCCGTGTTCAAATACGATATATTCGCCCTCAGGCACATCCATGATCTGCATCTGCCTTGGTATCTCTCCGCTGTAGTCGGCAGGAAGCCTTACACCGTAAGCCTCAGCCAGCGGAATGCCCCAGCTGCATATTCTTCCCTCGGGCTCGTTTATGTACGCCATGACCTGACCGCTTCCGCTGTTCGCCTCATCACCGCCCATATCGTCGAGCTTGCCCTTGATACTGTCAAGCAGTCCGCATATAGTTGCACAATCCTGTCCGGGAATGTGACTCTGCTTTTCCCAGAAGTCGTAATACCCTATACTCTCATAGTTTCTGATATGCAGGAATTTATGAGCCGGTATCGTTACGAAATACGCCTTAATATCACTGTTTGTCTGTGCCATACCTGTTCCTCCTATACCTAAAAGATAGCAGTCGAAAGGTCTTATAGCTGTGCGGAGAATTACAGGTACAGGGTGTAAGCGGTAAGCGCTCGGAGTAATTCCGTATGCCGCTTTGAATGCCCTTGTGAATGCCTCGTGAGATGTAAAGCCATAGTCAAGCGCAATATCAAGTATGCCCTTGTCGGTATCTCTCAGTTCCCTCAGCGCAAAAGCAAGCCTGCGGTATCTCATATAATCCCTGAGCTTCATTCCCGATATTCCGCTGAATTTCCTTGAAACATAGTATTCCGAGTAGCCAAGCGTCTGCGACAGCCTGCCGAGTGTCAGCCTTTCGTCCTCGCCGCTTCTGATACACCTGTCTATGTCGTCAACAATATTCTGAATATTCATATACCATTCGTTTATCTCACTCATCTGTTTTCCCACTTACAGCTTTCTTCCGCCTTTCCGACTGAATTTATTTTACCATAAAAGAGAAGCGTCCGCTTGATACGGCTTGCTGTTTTTACTGAAGGCAGCACAGTATTTTCATATCAGATCAAGATAAGTCTTGAGATCGCCGACAAACTGATTTCCGCACCGTGCAAGCTCACCGAGCACTCGATCGGTTCCTTTTTCGGTCGTATACCAGTTTTCTTTGGTGATGTTATAGCAATGTACGGGGCAGACCGTCATATCAACATTCGGGAAAGCCATTTGATACAGCATTAAGCATCGGCGAGCATGAAAGGCTTTACAAACAATTATACCGCTTTTTATCATTATGCCCTTTTCATCAACGGCTTTACGAGAAAGAAATGCGTTATCACGGGTATGCCCCGACTTGCTTTCTTCAATGATCGCAGTCTGCGGAACGCCGTTTTTTACGAGTACATCTGTAAAAAACTCGCAGTCTGACCGGTAATCGCCACTATAAATTTCCGCTTTTGAGCGGACGCCGTGCCATTTTTCCTCTTTAACGCTTACTCCTCCTGACGGGACTATCCAATCAGTCAAACCTTGTCGGTATAATTCTGCGGCATATTCGGGCTGTTCGGGGTGTGAGCCGCCCGGCAGAAAAATCGCATCGACCTTTTGAGGTTCTCCTGACACAAAGATATAATCTGAAATATCTGTGATGATCCGGTTTGGCATAGGGGTTCTCCTCTTAGTTTTTTTGTAAAAGAAAAATGCGTGATCAATACGGCTTGCCGTCCTGCTTATTCCTCCGGCGTAAAGAACACATTCCCGTCATCGTCTGTCGTAAACACCGTGAAGCCGGTATAGCACACATTTCCGTAAATATCGTTTATAACAAAGCTGTATCTGTAGTCGCCTGCAGGCAGATTGACAAACTCTATCATATTGTCGCCGCTGTAGGTGCATTCATCGCCCTCCGCCTTGCCTGCAAAGTTACCCTCGCTGTCGTAGGTGTTGAATATCGGCACTATGACATCTCCCTCTTTAAGCGGAACAACGCTTCTTGCCGACTCGCCGTTTTCGTTTACACCGTCCCATGTTCCAAGTGCCGTTATGTCATACGCATTGCCGTCCTGCGTCATAGCTATACGCAGATTTGTTTCCTTGCCGTTGAGCTTTATAGGTGATGTGTAAACCGAGCTGTTTCCGTTCTTCTCCACTATGAACATAGGGATAAGATTATTCTCAATCATATACCACTGACCGCTGAAATTATCCTCGACCAGTCCTGATGAGAAATCAACCTTTGTACTCTGGTCAACGCCGAATTCGATAAGCTCCCCCGTTTCCTCGTCAACACGGTAAACCGAGCAGTTTACGCTCGCAAGGTTGTTTATAGTATCGTCCGTAACATTGAAGTAGAACGTTCCTTCATCATCAAGCACAGGTCCGACATCTATCTGTACACTGCTCTTATCACCGCAGAAGCCCATATTGTCGGTCTTGTTGTTGTAATGTTCCCAGTTGCTCTCATAGTCGGAATAATCCCCGTCGCTCCAGTACACCGCACCGTCCGCAAGCCATGTTTTTTCACCGCTGTACCCGTCCGTACTGCCGTTTTGTGCGCCGTATGCGATTCTGTCAACAAACGTCATATAGTACGGGCTTACGCACACCTTGCCGAATGTGGCAAGCTCGGCAGAGCCTGAAACGCCGAACGGATAGTAGGTCGAAAGCCCCGTTGAGCCGTCCTTGTCCTCGCCGTAGATGTTATACACTACCGCCTTTTCAAGTGCTGACATAACCTTGTCCGCCTTGTTGCCCGATACCGTAGCCGCTATCATAGAGCCGAGATCCACCATGTTGGTATATCCCTCTGTATCGTTGTTACTGCCGTATGCTCTTACGGTATAGATGCTTCTTACCGCATTTGCAAGCAGTGCAGGGTCGGAAGAAATATCGTTCATTTCCTCGGCGGCATCATTCACCGCCTTTACAAGTTCGTCTATACGGCTGAGATCCGTTATCGAAAGCGTAGCCTCGCCGCCTGCGCCGATAGCCTCGCACGATGCCATAAAGCTGTCAGCGACCGTCTTTCCGAGTTCGGCTGTATCCGCTGTCGGATTACTTTCCATAAAGCCTGCTATCTCGGTATAATCCCAGCCGTATCCCGGCTCCGTTTCCTCAGACGCAAACATATAGTCTGCGTGCGGAACAAGCATATTCGCCGTTTCTACCGTTGCCATAAGGCAAGCGTCAAAGCCGATGAACGCAAACTTATCCGTCATCTTATCATATACAGACGTAAGCGCAGTGTCTATCTCCTCAAGCGACAGCGAATCGTTCTCGTTAAGCTCGTCGAAGCACACGCCGCTTATACTTCCTCCGCCGTGATTCCAGAAGATAAGCCCCATTTTAGCCGCCGCATAGTTTTCTATACCCCAGCTTAAAAAATCGACAAGCACATCCTCCTTGCCCATATTGACAGATTCTTTTTCTTCGATAAGGCTTATTTCTCCGCCCGTTACAACATAACGCTGTGTCTTTTCGGCAGAGATGCCGTATGTATCCGCCCACGCTCCCGCACCGCCCGTCTGAATGACGAACTTCACGTTCTCGCTTTGTGACCCTGCGATCATTTCCTCAATGTCGCCGCTCGCAAGCCCGTTCTCACTTTCAAGGTCGCTTCCGCACATATAAACGAATACCGTCTGTGTGCCGTCCTCGCCCATAGGCTTTTCGGCTTCACGCTGTTTTCTTGCAATGCTTATCCCGTCCGAACCGCTGAACGTCAGCTTTGACGCACGACTGCCCGTAACACTTCCGTCATATTTATTATCACTGCCTTCACTGCCTTCATTGCTTTCCGCATTGCCGCCGTCACTCGTCTGCCTGTTGTCGCTTGCCGTGCTGTCGGAAATCTCCTCCTCATCGTCAAGACAACCGCTTGAAAGCACAGCCGTTGCAAGTACCGATACCGCAAGCAGTGCCCGTAATATCTTTTCACTTGTTTTTCTCATAAGCTCTCCTTTTCTCTTAGCCGTAATTATAACCATATTCTCACATATTAATTATAATCGTTTTTCTCGGCAATTGCAACGAAAAGGCACAAAAGGCATTTATTCGGCTGAAAACGGTAATCCCCCTCGCCGCCCTAAACTTCCAAAACCGCACTATCCCTCTCACTTTTCGTAATGCTAACATCTGTATTCTCCGATATGATTCTGTATCCGCACTATCCCGCCCACTCCACTACGAATATTCCTACAATTCATCACAACCGCATATAAACTGCAAACACCAAACTTGGCTTATAAACACTTTGCCGGTTTCGCAAAATGTAGCAAATCGCCAACATTCTTGGCTCCCTTGCCAAAGGGAGCTGGATTGCGACAAGACTTTTTCTTATTATAAATTGCAACATTCTGCGATTTAATCAACGTTAATATCCGCTCAACCCTATCTGTCGCAAGACTGAGGGATCGTTCGCAACCACTGTCCCACACCAACCCTTCCAAAACCTCGCCCTTTTTAGTAAGCCATAACTAACCTAATTTTTACAAAAAAATTTTGCAAAACCTCTTGACAAACGCCGAAGTATCGGTTATAATAAAATCAACAAATCAGTAAACGTTACTGATTTCGCTAAAAACAATAAGAAAATAATGATTTTATCACTATGAAAGGATAGGTAATTTACTATGAAAAAGTGGGTATGTCCGGTATGCGGTTACGTTCATGAGGGAGATACACCTCCCGAGTTCTGCCCCCAGTGCAAGGTTCCCGGCAGCAAGTTCATAGAACTTAAGGAAAGCGAAAAGCTTGTATTTGCAGACGAGCACAAGGTAGGCATTGCAAAGGCAGTTGAGGATGAAGAGATCATCGCAGGCTTAAAGGCAAACTTTGAGGGCGAATGCACAGAGGTAGGTATGTATCTCGCTATGGCAAGAGCCGCTCACAGAGAAGGTTACCCCGAGGTAGGCCTTTACTACGAAAAGGCAGCTTGGGAAGAGGCTGAACACGCTGCAAAGTTTGCAGAGCTTTTAGGCGATGTTGTAAGTGCATCGACTAAGGAAAACCTTGAAAAGAGAGTTGCCGCAGAGCACGGCGCTACACAGGGCAAGCTCGACCTCGCTAAGAGAGCAAAGCAGTTAAATCTTGACGCTATCCACGACACAGTTCACGAGATGGCTAAGGACGAAGCCCGTCACGGTAAGGCTTTCGAGGGTCTGCTTAACAGATACTTCAAGTAAGCCGCACCAAATTCGCCGTTCCGGCTGTTTCAGCTCGGCTAAGGTTACGTTAACGGCGGATATTAACGTTATAAATATGCAAATCGAGCCGTAAGCACTCTTGCTTACGGCTCAGTTTGTTCTTATAGTAAAAACGCATCTGATACACAAAAAAGAACACCGGTCGCCCGGTGTTCTCTTTTTTTACTGTCAGCTTATTTGGCTGTCTTCACATTTGCATAAGTATAAATGCTTGTATTTGCACCCTTATAAGACGCAATCCTTACCTTATACACGCTTCCGGCCCTGAGTCCGCCAATAGTGACAGTAGCATTCGTACTGCCCTTTAACGTCTTTTTGACCCACTTGCCGCCTTTGTAAATTTCAACCTTATATCCGTCTGCACTGGCGTTTTTACCCCACTTAACGGTTATCGAGTTGCTTTTTGCCGATACAACCTTGATATTGGTTACCGGTGAAAGCACTGCAGTAACCGTAGTATAGCTGTAATCGCCGTACAGATTGTCCTTATACGCTCTTACCCTTACTTTACATGTGCTGTAAGGTGTAAGTCCGCCAAGCACAGCCATTGCTGTCTTATTATCGGTTATGGTCTTTTCGACCCACCTACCGCCGATATAATATCCTACGTTATATCCGTCAGCGTTTGCATCCGCATTCCATATAACAACCGCCTTTGAGTCAACTGCGCTCTTTACCTTAAGACCGCTGACCTTTGTCGGAGCGGTAGTGATATAAATATCGTCGAATGCACTCTCAAGCTCACCCTTATAAGCCTTTATTCTGACCTTGTAGGTTTTGTAGCCCTTAAGAGAGCCTATTGTAACGGTAGTTTTTTTATTACCGGTCAGCGTCTTTTCATTCCACTTACCGTCTGCATAGTACTGAACGGTATAACCGTCCGCACTTTCGTTCTTATCCCATTTAAGCGTAAACGAAGAAGATGTGACTTTCTGCGTAATACCCGTAACTTTTGACGGGAGCGTATCTATATAGCCGTATGTATACGGACTGTAAAGGTCACCCTTATATGCGCTTACCCTTACTTTATATCGTGTTCCTGCACAAAGTCCGTCTATAACCGCCGATATATTATTGTTGCCGGTAACAGTCTTTACGGACCACTGATTATTAATGTACCACTCTACCTTGTAGCCGTCCGCTCTGGCGTTTCTGCTCCAGCTTATTCTTACCGTTTCATCGGTAGCCTTCACCGTATTTATATTCCATACGGGAGAAGGAACAGTATCAACATAGAAACATCTGAATTTGGCGGTGAATCTTCCTGCATAAGCCGCTATCCTTACCTTATATTTAAGGCCTGCAGAAAGACCGCTCAGCTTTGCCGCTACTCTGTCGCCGTCCGTGCTGAAGCCTATCTGCTTCCACTGATTGCCGACATAGCATTCGACATAATATCCGTCAACGCCGCTTATATTCTTCCAGCTTATATCGACTTCATTGTATGTTGTCTTTTCAACCGCTATTTCTTCCACATCGGGAATAGGCTTTACGGGAACACGGTTTCCGATATATGAATCCTTACATCTTGTGCATTCAAATACGCTGTAGCCTTCGTTGCGATAGTCAGGCTCAACTACTTTGATTACAACATAGTCGTGACCGAGAGGTTCGCCATACTCCGCACCGCATATTTCACACTTTGCCTTTTCGGTGCAGGTAGCCTCTCCTCCGGAATGCTCACATTCGGTTATCGTAGCCGTTACAACGTCCGACTTCATCGAAACTCCCGCAGTTGCAGCATTGCTGTAGGTAAGACGGCAGTAGTACCTGCCCGTTGTGAGATTTTCGAGCGACAGCTTTCTGTCTGTAGCACCCTCTATCTCTGTTTCGTTGCCGTTTTCATCAATGGCAATCCACTGATAAGCAACATTTGCGTCGACCTCGCCTGAATACCACGGCACTGCACTTATTTGAAGTGACGGTATGTCGCCTGGATAATAACCGTTGGTGTAATATACAGTATCAATCGGCTTGATTATCTGCATCGGACACAACCGTACCGTAAATCCGTTTGTCGATGATGCCGTTGCCTTATTAAGACTGTATATATCTATCCACTCTTTTGTTCCTCTGTCCTGTACCCAGAAGCCGTGATCGATATAATCGGCTATCACCTTATTCGGGGCATTAGTTATGATTTCGGCAAACCCACCTGACGAAATGGATACATTACCGTCGTTTATTGTAAGGCAATTTATATTGTTTGCGGCCATTGTAACATTTCCGCCGTTTATGGTCACATTGCTGCCTGTTGCAAGCCCGTCAAATGTGACATCACCGCCCCTCACTATGAATGCGTCTTGATTCTCAAACGCTGTCACCGCACAACGTCCCGTAACCGTCAGCTTTGCCTTGCCGTTTATGATGATCGGACGTGAGAACGCTGTACGAACTGCGTACTTGAGCGTGAAGTTACCTTCGGTTATGACTAACTGACCGCCGTATCCGTTCTTGTTATAAAGCGGATATAAGGTACAGCCCTCGTTTTCGCTCTTCTGAGCGTCTTTCGCAGCCTCGTCAAGATCGTTATAATACTTGACATCGTCGCCCTTTGTTATCTTTGCATTGAACTTGCTCTCGCATATCTTGCAATATGTCGGCTCGGTAATATTACCTGCGGTTTCCTTGTCCGCTGTAGGATCGACCACCTGAGAATGATCACAATCAACAAGGTCTATACTTACAGTGTTCGACTTTATTTCATAGCCGTCACCGGTAGTAACTACGAAGTATATCTCGGCAACATCGCTGTCGCCTGCCTTATCAATTATTTCGTCTGCCGACAATTTAGCGTCCTTTACAAGTGCGCTTAAGCTGCTATAAATTATATCTCCGCTTACATAGGAGTTTATACCGTATCTCTTACTTACATACGAGTCGTTCAGGTTCGAGCCGTTAGCAAGAGACAGGTTGAACTTCAGCGTGGGATTTGCGTTGCTGTTGCGATACAGCTTGTTCATTTCTGTGCTAAGCGTTGCGCTCTTTATCGGCGCTTCTTCTACATTCACCGGTTTATTGTCGTTATTCACACTGCTATAAACGCTCTCTGCACGTTCTGCAATTGAAAGCCATGCACCGCCGTCCTTTTTATATGCATAACCGTCAGCCAGAACAGATTCAAGACTGCCGTTTGCTATCTCGATGTTGTAGAATTTACCGCCGCTGATTTTTGCTTTAGCGTTACCTATAATGGTCAGAGCGTCTATAACGCCGCCGCCTATTTCTGCGTCGCCGTCTATGTAAACCATCACCGATGTGAATTCACCGCCGTTGATGATTAACTTTGAGTTTGCGTAAGCTTTAATAGGCATCCGCATTTTGCCATCGCCGCCTACGGTAAACATACCGCCGTCGGATACTTCTACAGGTGCGTTGAAAGCAAAAGTGCCACCCAGTTTTTTACCGTTCAGTGCAAGCGTTACATTGCCGGTAATGGTAACGCCCTGTGTAAGTTCGCTGTTTGTAATATCCTTATACAGCGTTACAGTAGCCGTACCTGCCTCGTTAGCCTTGTCAAAAGCGTCATAAATATCGCTGAACAGATCTGTCTGCTCGCTTCCGTCAGCCGTATAGCTTACAGTTGCGGCGATTTCCTCATTGCAGTAAGGACAAAGGTTTCCGTCAAGCGCATAACTGTCGTTTTCGTCTTTATGGTCGCACTTTATAACATTAAGATAATTGGCTTTGGTCATGCTCTGAATTTCAGCATATTTGAAACCTGAACCGACAATCGCATTTAAGCCTATAACTCTGCTTCCGCTCGCAATTGCCCTGCCTAAAGTATAATTGCTTTCATTTTCGCAAGTGAAGATGTTGAACGTACCGCTTACTATAGAGACATTATATCCGCTTCCACCGGTCGTGTCTGCTTTCATGCTTAAATAATCGGCATTAACATCATTGATGACCGTGTCTCCGCCGTTTATCGTTATTGCGCCGATATTAGCACCATCGGCACTAACCTTTCCGGAATTTACAACTAAATAATTCAATGTGGCTTTACTGTCAATTAAAACATTGGCATTCTCACCCGATACCGTTACACCGGTAAGTGAACTTGAGGCTTTTTGCGGTGCCGTAAACGTTATATCTCCGCCCTTGACATCAAATGCAAATGTTGTGGTGCCGTCATTTTTATTTAAATCAACGGTAAATCTACCCTTGCTTATGTCAAACGTTTCATTATTGTTAACCAAACTGTAGTTTAACAGCTTTAATGTACAGCCTTCGCTTTCCTCGGCAGCGCCGATAGCGTCATTCCAGTTTTCGTAATACGATAACGTGCCGTCAGACAGCTCTACCGAAGCCGGTAGTGCTCTGTTGCATATACCGCACACACAACCGTCATCGTCACATTTTACGCTTTCGACGGGGTGCTGACAGGTAGCTACTGTAAGCGTTACCACATTCGACTTATAATCATATCCGTCATAGGTAAATATGCAGTAATATTGGATTTCTCCGTCTTCTGCCACCACTTTATCAACTTGATCGCCAAGTAAATAACAGTAACCGTTTAATAATTCTGTTTTTTCGCTTATTACCGTTCCGTCAATTAAGCATCCGGTAATATAGAGTGTTTTATCTCCCGAATATGTCACATCGGCCGCGAAAGTTACAGCCTTTTTACCGTTACGGTATATTATCGGTGACTCGTTCTCAGCGGAAATTGTTGCGCTCTTTATCGGCGCTTCCTTTACTTCTACATTAGCTATATCCTGCTTTTCACGCTCTGCAATAGTAGACCAGATGCCGGAATCGATAATACTCCTATAGGCATAGCCGTCCGCAAGAAGCTGTCCTACGTTTCTGCCTTCGCCTGAAACCTGTAAGCTGTAGAATTGACCGCCTTTAATTACAGCGTTACCGCCGTCTTTAATTATGAAGTCAGAGAAAGTACCACCGTTGATTTCCGCCTTGCTGCCGTTGCGAACGGCAACACGTTTTATTAAGCCACTGCCGTTAACGGTCAGCTTACCGCTCGTTACTTCTATGGAATACCATACATCAGTACCGGGTTGTGAGAGCCTTTTACCGTTAAGTTCAAGCGTAACATTGCCTGTAACAGCTATCGTATCTGTAATATCGTCCGTGATGTTCTTCTGCAGCGTTACAGTAGCCGTACCTATCTCATTAGCCTTGTCAAAAGCGTCATAAATATCGCTGAACAGATCCGTATTTTCGCTTCCGCCGTCCGTATAGCTTACAGTTGCAACGATTTCCTCATTGCAGTAAGGACAGGGATTTCCGTCAAGCACATAACTGCCGCTTCCGTCCTTATGAACGCACTTATCAACAAAAATTCTATCGGTTTTGGTCATGGTCTGAATAGCTTCGTATGTGTAAACAGTAATGCCATTCATACTATTACCGAAAACTACGCTTCCACTCGCAATTGCCATACCTAAAGTATAACCGCTGTCTGTTTTGCAAGTGGTGCTGCCGAACTCGCCGGTTACGATAGAGATGCTACCGGACCCGTTGATATTCACGCTTAAAGAATCGGCTGTAACATAATTGATGACCGTGTCTCCGCCGTTAGCTTTCAGTGCATCAATATTTGCACCGTTTACAACAGTCTTTCCGCCATTTATTGACAGTTCTTTAATATAACTCTCGGCACTGTTTACTGCAAGCGCACCGCTTGATATTGTTACACTTCCCAGCTTGATTTTACCGTCAATTGTAACCTCAGCGTCAGTTCCGTTAACTGTGATTCCGCTTGGCAGATTTTGATTGCTCACGTCCTGTACTGCCGAAGAAGTGAAAGTCACGTCACCGCCGTTGACAGTGAACTGATAATATGCCTCTTTACCGTTAAAGTCAACAGTAAACTTACCGCCCGTCACGGTAATGGACGCAGGTACTCTTTCCGAAATCAGCTTTACAGTGCTGCCTTCGTTCTCCTGCGCCAGCTTTATGGCTCTATTAAGACCCGCATAGCCTAACGACTTGCCGTCAGCATCTACTACCTCGGCTTCTATCAATAAATCACATATACCGCAGAATACCAAACCGTCGGTTTCGTTATTAAAGCTATCCTCAGGGTGCGAGCAGGTCGCAAGTGTAAACTTAAGCACATTCGACTTATATTCGTATCCGTCACACTTCAGTACAGTGTAATATTCAACCTCACCGTCTTCCGCTACAATCTCACCGATTTTATAACCGAATACCATATACCAGTTAACAGAAAGCTTAGAATCTTTACTGCGATTATTGCCGTTTACGAAATCCGAATAGGTTATCCGCTTTGAAGTGTCCGCCACATCGCATGTAACATTGACTTTCAATTTTTTCGCTCCGTTACGGTATATAACAGGCGTTCCTTCGTCTGCCCACGCAATACTTGCGCTCTTTATCGGCGCTTCTTCTACGGATAACGCTCCTATAGAACCGCCAAAATAGCTATTTTTTTCACGCTCATCAATCGAAAGCCAAGTGCCGTCAGCATTTTTATACGCATAACCGTCTGCCAGAACAGATTCAAGATTGCCGTTAAATATCTCGATGTCGTTGAATTTACCGCCGCTGAGTTTTACGTTACCGCGAACGGACAGACCTTGTATAGTGCCGCCGCCTATTTCTGCGTTGCCTCCTTTTTTAACTGACACAGAATTGAAGTATCCACCGCCGTTAATGACTAATTTTGAGTTTTCATTAACGTAAATAGGTGTATCCATATTGCCATCGCCGTTTACAGTAAGCGTGCCACCGTCAGATACCGATATACGCGCTATGCCATAACGACCACCCAGTGTTTTACCGTTCAGTTCAAGCGTTACATTGCCCATAACGGTAATCTCCTGTGTACGTTCGCTGTCTGTAATATCCTTATACAGCGTTACTGTAGCCGTACCTATCTCATTAGCCTTGTCAAAAGCGTCGCATATATTGCTGAACAGCTCTGTCTTTGCACTTCCGTCAACCGTATAGCTTACGCTTGCGGCAAACTCAGAGTTACAGTATTTGCATATACCGCCCTCATTAAAGGCATAACTGCCGTCCTCATTCTTATGCTCGCACTTGGTAAACAGATAATAGCTTACAGTGTTGTTTTCGGAGTCAAAATTATTTTTTTCGGCTATATCGCTGTATAATAAAGCCTTTGCTGTTTTCTCAGCAGTCGGATCTGTCGGATTGTCGTAGCTTATCACACGCACACCGCTTGCAAGCGCGTCCTTAAATTTATGCTGTCCGAGAACGATACGGCCGTAAGTACCGCCGCCTATAGTAAGCTTTGCGTCAGTTGCGTCTTCGCTTACAAATAAATTATCAGCACCCGCATGATTGTCAACATTGACGCCTTCGCTGACAGTTACGGTACCGCCTGATATAGCAATACTATCAAATCCGGCGCTTGAGCCCTCAGGTAATGTAAGAGATCCGCTCTTCACATTAACCTTGCACCTGATGAACATATAACCTTCAGCAATAACATCTGCACCGTCAATAGTTATTGTCTGGTTGTAATCATAGATAGTACCATAATTACTTGTGGTAATAGTAAACTGACCGTTTGACAGCCTAACCCCACTATTGATCTTACCGCTTGTTACAAGAGTGAAAACACAGCCCTTGTTTTCAGCCTTATCGGCATATAATAAGCCTTCATCGATGCTGTCAAAATACTCGTAAGTAGTACCGTCGGCTGATGTCACCTTTGCATAAAGCACAGCACCGCACGCACACTTTGTCTCTGTTTCGGTGTATGTATGAGTATGCGCTACAACTGTGACATTTGTAAGTCTTCCGCCGATTGTCTTCGCACTGCCGTCAACTATACTTTCGGGGAGAGTTGTGAATTCTTGTACGGTCGCAAATGCATAACCCTTTGCAAGCAGAGTGTTTACAGGTGTGCTGTTGCTTTCCTCGCCGCAGATGGTGTTGTACCTTCCGCCGTATAAAGCTACACCGCTTGCGTGTGCAATATAAACATTCTCAAATATGCCGCCGTATATTTCGACACACTTAGCACTGTTAATGACTAAATTGAGTACATCTGCGGCTGAACTGCCGCCGTCTGCAGTACCGTTTATAAGCGTACCGCCGTTTACACTAAAAGGTGCGTCTATGCATCCGCTGTTGGTGCTTTTCCTGCTGTCCTTAAGGTACAGCACACCACCGTCATTTACACTTATATCCGCCTCTCCGCCGAGTGAATATCCGTTCACATCGACAGTAACCGTTGCATTGGTGATTGTTGCGGACGTCGAAAGCGAGCAATCCTTATACAATGTCAGCGTACAGCCGCTGTTTTCCTCCGATAATGCCGCAGTAAAAGCGTCGTCTATATTATCGAAATACTTCGCTGTTCCCACGCCCGAAACGCCCGCAGTAAGCTGATATTCGCAGGTAGAGCATACACCTGTTTTGCTGTCAACATCCGTATGACCGCACCGCTTACCGCAAATCGTACACTTGCCCGTTGTGCTGTCGTAACTGTGACCTTCATGTGGTATTACAATAACAGTTGTTGCAAAACCGTCTTTCAACAGTGTTTTTGAGCCGTCTATCGGCTCAGGATTGGGAGACTTCATAAACATACGGTTCTCAGCCAACAAAGTCAGTATTTCTGCGTTTGCTCTGTCCCCGCCGCCGTTATAGCATATTGTTTTGAAAGCTCCGCCGTGAAGAATTACGTCACTGCTTGCATCGTTTATATTGAGTGTTATAGAAAATGTACTATAGCAGTCAAATGTACCTGCACCTACCGACACAGTTCCCATAGCGCCGCATTTTTCGTCAAATGTCAGCTTACCGCCGGCCGCTACATTGAAATCGCCATAAATACGATTATTTTTTCCCGATCCCGTAACGGTTATATCTCCCGAAACAGTTAACGTACCTACATTGGCTTTCTCAGCGATCCACAGCGTGAACTTACCGCTGAGTGTTGTATAGCTGCCTGTATAATTCTTGTATACTCTTAATGTACAGCCGGTGTTTGCGTCACTGTCAGCCGCTTCAAAAGCCGCCTCCATCTCAGTTTCCTTATAAACGGAAGCTACAGCCCCATCCTTTACGATAACAGCCGCATACTGATATTCACACTCTGTACACTTGCCCGTTTCGCTGTCAACATCGCTGTGAGTGCATACATATCCACAGCCGCACTTGCCGTCAACATAGGTATGGCTGTGGTCTTTGACTATCAGCGTTACACTGCTTGATATTTCCTTAACGCTTGCGTTGAAAAGAGTTCCGTCAGTCTTGAAGAAAGCCTTACCCTCTCCGAGCATATCATATAATGTCTTGCTGTCCCTTGCATAAAGTCCGGCAGGATATGTACCGTCTTTCAGTATAACCGTACTCGAATCATATACATAGATCGAAGTGTCCAAAACTACATCGCCGTCTATTATAAGCGTACCGCCGGCGTATGAAGCGTCGTTTGTCGGATATACATTACAACCGAGCATAACCGGATTGCCGCTGTTTTTGATTGTAAGCTTTCCGTTTTTGCAAGGAGTAATACTCCGGATATTTAATCTGCGTCCGTTTAAGTCAATTGTAAGTTCTCCGTATAAGTCATACTGAGCTTTTGAATTATCATAATCCTTAAACAGCTTTATCGTACCGCTTCCGTTGTATTCATTCAGTAAAGAGTGAAGCTCATCGGTATCTACATACTTTAAGCTTCCGTTCTTGTCTGTATAGAGTGCGACAGACACAACCGCACCGCAGATTGAGCAGATGCCGGTGTCCGTGTTTATATCACCGCCATGCTCGCAGGGCTTTCCGCACTCCTCGCACTTGCCTGTTCCACTGCCGTATTTGTGGTCAGCGTCAGTATGCTCTACAACAGTAATTGTGCCGTAGCCGTATGTTTTGCTGTTTATAATTATACGGGTTGCTCCGTAATAAAGATTAATAATCTTGCTACTGCTCTCGTATTTCAGCATCTGATTATCCGAAAGCAGATTTTTAAGCATTATGTTTTCTGATAACGGGCTGCTGTTGTCCAGATCATACGCCAACATCTCAGTAATCTTCATTCCCGTAGCAAGCTTTACAGATGTTGCATTTCCTTCATTGCTTAAAGATTCCTTTACAGCCAAATATCTCACAGTTACATTTGCACCGTCACTTACAGTGAACCTTGTACCTGCCTCAGCAAAAATTGTATCAAATTCTACATTTGCTTCGCTGTCAATTATGAATGATCCGCCTTTGCAAACATACACCTGGTCAACATAACTGCCCTCTGTGCCGGTTAATGTAAGCGTGACGTCTTTGTTGACCTCAAGCTTGATATTGTTCAGCTTGTGACCGTTAAGGTCGATCATAACATTGTGTTTTACATCTATAGTATCTAAAGTTGCAGTTGCCGATGCATCGCCGATATCCTGATAGATCTTAACATAGTTTCCGGTATCGGCAGTAATGCTGTTAAGGCAGTCTGCGAGCGTGTCATAGCCTGTCGGCGCATTGCCGTCTGTGCTGATTGTAGCAACAAACTGATGCTCACACTTGTTACACTTACCCGTGTCAATATCAATATTGCTGTGATCACATAACGCTCCGCAGTTTGTGCATTTACCGTCGGAATAACCGTTTTCATGTGCACATTCTTTATATGTAAATGTAAATTTTTCTGTAACAGTTTCTGTGCTGTCACCGTCTGAATAGGTTATATCGCAATACAGAACATAATTTCCGGCAGGAATATTATCCGCAAGCTTGAATTCGCCGTTGCTTCCGGATACTGCCGCACCGAGCTCATCTGCACTGTATGCACTGTTCGTACTGTACCAGTTATAGCTTATGCTTTCACTGTCAACCGTATAGGTGCTTACAAGCTTGTAATTGTCCTTCTCTTCCTGCGAAGTGTTTGTATAGAAAACCGTTCTGTTTGTGTTGTCACCCTGTGTAACCTTGTTGAAACGGTTTGCATTCGACTTTACCTGAACGGTATTGGATACAATATCTCCGCACTGTATTGTAAGAGTATTATCAGTGTCGTATGTAACCGAAAACTCGGTATCGCAGACCATGCACACCCAGCCGTAATCGGTCTTGATTATGCTTGCTGATAAATCGGGTTCATCGCCGCCGAAATAGCCTCTTGCGTCTGCAAACTCTTCATCGCTCATATTCTTCAGAGTAATATCAAAGTAAACCGTACCCTTGAGCTTGGTATCAGTCATGCCTTCAATTATTTCATACTCTTCCGTCTTGAATATTCCTGTCTGCTTTCCGAGTATTATACGGGGAGAAGTATCAGGCTTTATAACTACCGTCTTAGCGTCCGCTCCGCCAATCTCATAATAGCCGCTGTTATACTTGACCTCGCCTGTCACAGCACTTTCCGAAGCCTTGAACTCGGTCGAGCCCTTTATTACAAATTCATTCTCGTCTATTGCCGGTAAAGTTTGACCGATAGCGTATGAACCGCCCGTAGTATATACCGAGCCTGTACCGCTCATTATAAGGTTTACTTTGTAAATGCCATACTTAGCACCGTAAGCAGTGACCTTACCGCCGCTTATTTCGGCATCCATTCCGTCGCCGTTGTTTCCGCTGTAGTATATTCCGACTCTTGCTGCATTGCCTTCAGGCACAGTAATACTGCCGTTTTCGCTGACGGAAATTTTGTCGAAATTACTGGTAAGCAATATTGCACTGTTTAACGTAGATTCATTAGCACAACCTACTGCAGTAAGACTGCCGTTGCCGTCAACAGTAATGCCGCCGCTGACATTGACAGCCACACCCTCAAAAGATGCAGTTGTCGCATTTGCGTTCAGCACACCGTCATTATGTATTTCAAGCGAATTTGTCTTTACAGTACCTGTTGCGTTTACTGTACCGCCGTTCAGGATTATTGATCCGCCGAGAGAGCGTGCCATACTGTCTGTAGAGCGGTTCTCTGCATTCAGCACACCGTCGCCGCTGATTGTCATTGTGCCGTCACAATTGACCTCTTTATTATTTACGGCACTGAGAACATATGTATCACTTTTGCCGGTATCGGTCTGTACGATAGTGTTTTCACCGTTCAGCACTATTTTCGTACCGTCAGGGACTGTTACGACGCTCATACTGTCGGTTGTCGCCTGAATGTTCACTCCGTTAAGCGTCAGCGTCTTTGTGTCATAATCCCAGCTCCAGCCGACACCGTTTTCGTCCGCCGTCTTTTCTCTGAAATCAAGCGGTGTCGTGATGACATTGCTCTCGCCGTCATGCGTATGTCCCTCGCCCTCGGCAAATGCCGATAACGGTACAGCCGTCAACGTCATTGCCGCAGACAGCACCGCACTTATGAGCCGTACAAATTTTTTCTTCATGTTTTTCCTCCTGTAGATTTACCCGTGCTTACGCCATGCACCTGCACTTATGCAGTGCCTCCTTCAGCTTTTCAAGCGGTATCGGCTTCTTGTGGAAATAGGTACAGCCAAGCCTGTATGACTGCGCCCCGAATCCCTCATCGTCCGACAGCCATATTACAGGCGTATCCCTGTCGGCATTCTTTGCCGCAATAACACCCTCCATACCGTCCGCTCCGTCGGCAAGCACGATTATAAGGTCAGCCGTCTTACACTCCTTCGCAAAGCTCTCATACCTCTGACATACCCTATAGGCAATTCTTCGATATGCCGCCGTTGCGATTTGTGTTATTTTTGCTTTCAGTATCTCCGCCTCGTTTGCGGTATCGTAAACGCAGATGAGCATACTTCTCCCCCTTATAATTTTATAATTATATCATAACTCATTCGCTTTTCATTTTCAACTTTTTGGCACGAACGGTTGTTATAACGGCACGAACGGTCATAAATGCGGCATATAATACAAAAAACCTGCACCCTACAGACACCGGTCAAGTGAAATATATTGCCAAGCACTATCCCTTCGCCCTGCACCACGTCCTTGCCTCCCCTCGAAAAAGGGGAGGTGGCACGGCTGTAGAGGTTTTTCGGCTTGCTGTACAGTATTCAGATAGTCCTGCTTTTACGATTCTGAAACTATTCCGAGCCGTGACGGTGGGGATTGCTCCCCATCCGCACCATCAATGAGATTTTCCGCACTATCCCACCCGCTTTTCGTAGGGCGAGCGTCTATATGCATTGATATGCTTTCACATCCGCACTATCCCACCCGCTTTTCGTAGAGCGAGCGGGCTTGCCCCTCCCGTTGCACCGAACCTCTCAATCCCCACAATCATTGCAAAAGAACAATAATCCCTCGCTCAGCACCACGTCCTTGCCTTGCTTGCCCCCGTTGCACCGAATACTGCTACCTTCGCATCTATCTTTCTTATTCAATATACTAATTACGGCTAATTTTAATTTTGCTATTAATTATATTGCCGGTATAGTATCGTCCCCCTCCCTTGATTTTCCATCTCGAACCATAAGTCCGACACTCTTCGATTTTCTTTCCTCCCATCTTTTCGTGACACTTCCAATCCAATTAACAGCTATCCGATATACAGTAATTATCTATATTTGACGTTATCACTGATGAGCCGAACCGCATTATCCACCCGAAGCAATCCGCCACCAAAGCCTCCTATAATTTTCAAGTTTTTGTGATGCAACCCTCTCTCTGCCGAAAAAATCTATATTCATCAAAAATCATCATTCGGTTATTCTTGCCTTGATTCGCTGTCACCCCCGATAACATAACGGTTTACACCCCTTCCGATGTAAAAACCGGTTCATCATAAATCATCACGCTGTGAATGACATATTTCACCTTTATTTTACACTTATTTACTGTTGCCGCTTTACTTGACAGAACAGCAGTTTTTGTATTATAATAAAGGTTGAAATTGAATTATACCGCCATATCGGGCGTATGAAAGGACAACTCGCAAAATGGAAGAGAAAAAATATGACTTTTCTGCCATAGAAAGTAAGTGGCAGAAATACTGGGACGAGCATCAGACATTCAAGGCTGAAAACGGCAGTACCAAGCCGAAATTCTACGCTCTCGTAGAGTTCCCCTACCCCTCCGGCGCAGGTATGCATGTAGGTCATATCAAGGCTTATTCCGGCCTTGAGGTAGTCAGCCGCAAGAGAAGGCTTCAGGGCTACAACGTACTGTTCCCGATTGGCTTTGACGCTTACGGTCTGCCCACCGAGAACACCGCCATCAAGACCGGCGTTCATCCCCGTAAGGTCACCGATAACAACATAGTAAAATTTACCAGCCAGCTCAAGCGTGTCGGCTTCTCGTTCGACTGGTCAAGGGTCATCGACACCACCGAAGAGCGTTATTACAAGTGGACTCAGTGGATATTCCTCAAGATGTTCGAGCATGGCCTTGTATTCAGGGATAAGACGCTCGTAAACTACTGCCCGAGCTGTAAGGTCGTACTTTCAAACGAGGACTCACAGGGCGGTCACTGCGACATCTGCCACAGCGAGATAGTGCAGAAGACCAAGGAAGTTTGGTACCTGCGTATCACCGAATATGCCGACAAGCTGTTACAGGGACTTGAAACGGTCGATTATCTGCCTAACGTAAAGCTCCAGCAGGAGAACTGGATAGGCAAGTCTACAGGCGCTTTCGTAAACTTCTCCATCAAGGAAAACGGCGAGAAGCTCCGCATCTACACGACCCGTCCCGACACGCTCTACGGCGTAACATTTATGGTTATCGCTCCCGAGCATCCCATAATAGAAAAGTACAGGGATTCCATAAAGAACATTGCCGACCTTGACGCTTACAAGGCGGAGTGCAGCAAGAAGAGCGAGTTTGAAAGAACACAGCTTGTCAAGGACAAGACGGGCGTAAAGATAGACGGTCTTACCGGCGTAAACCCCGTTACCGGCAAGGAAATTCCGATATACATTTCCGACTATGTAATGATGGGATACGGCACGGGCGCTATAATGGCGGTTCCTGCTCACGATACCCGTGACTATGAATTTGCGAAGAAGTTCGGCATTGATATAATCGAGGTTATCAAGGGCGGCGACATCTCGAAGGAAGCCTACACGGGCGACGGCGAGATGGTGAATTCGGGCGAGCTGAACGGCATCACTAACAAGAAGGACGCTATCGAAAAGATGCTCGGCGTACTTACAAAACTCGGCTGCGGCGAAAAGGGTGTACAGTACAAGATGAAGGACTGGGCGTTCAACCGTCAGAGATACTGGGGCGAGCCTATCCCGATAGTACACTGCCCCGACTGCGGAATTGTTCCCGTACCTTATGAGGAACTGCCTTTGGAGCTTCCTCCCGTTGAGAACTTCCAGCCCGGTCAGGACGGCGAAAGCCCGCTTGCAAAGATAGATTCATTCGTACACTGCAAGTGCCCCAAGTGCGGCAAGGACGCACGCAGAGAAACAGATACAATGCCTCAGTGGGCAGGCTCAAGCTGGTACTTCCTGCGTTACTGCGACCCCAACAACGACAAGGAATTTGCTTCGCAGGAAGCGCTCAAATACTGGCTTCCTGTTGACTGGTACAACGGCGGTATGGAGCACGTTACCCGTCATATGATCTACTCACGTTTCTGGCACAAGTTCCTTTATGACATAGGCGAAGTTCCCACTCCCGAGCCTTATGCAAAGCGTACCGCACAGGGTCTTATCTTAGGTCCGGACGGCGAGAAGATGAGCAAGTCAAGAGGCAACGTAATCGACCCGAATGACGTTGTTGACGTATACGGCGCAGACGTTCTTCGTGTATACGTTCTGTTCATGGGCGACTATGAGCAGGCGGCTCCCTGGAACGACAGCAGTATGAAGGGCTGTAAGCGTTTCCTTGACCGTGTATGGAATCTTCAGAATATGCTTGTCCGTGGCGATGAATACTCAGACGAGCTGAGAACATCAATGCACAAGACGATAAAGAAGGTCAGCGAAGATATTGAGAAGATGAGATTCAACACGGCTATCGCCGCTATGATGTCGCTTATCAACGAGATTACCGCAAACGGCAAGATTAACGATGCCGAGATGAAATCACTGCTGATACTCTTGAATCCCTTTGCTCCCCACATCACCGAGGAAATGTACAATTCACTCGGCTACGGCATACTGAACGAAGCGCAGTGGGTAACATACGACGAGGCGCTCTGCGTTGACAGCACCGTTGAGATAGTAGTTCAGCTGTGCGGTAAGATAAAGGCTCGTATAAACGTGCCTACAGCCGCCGACAAGGACGAACTGCTGAAGATGGCAAAGGAAGCTATCGCACAGTCGCTTGAAGGCAAGACGATCCGCAAGGAGATAGTTGTTCCCGGCAAGCTCGTAAACATCGTTGCTAACTGATAAGTCACAACAGAATACAGTTAAACCGCTCCCGGAGTGTTACGGGAGCGGTTTTTAGTTTAGTCTGTATGCTTTTAAGGAAGCGAGGGTGATGGCGATTTTCGAGGGATAGTGAGGGTTTGGGAGGGTTGGTGCGGATAGGGAGCAATCCCTCCGGTAGTCGCCCGAATTTTTTCGGGCGACAGCACCTCACCTTTGA
>ENA-OUQS01001273-OUQS01001273.1-human-metagenome-genome-assembly--contig:-NODE-1273-length-22238-cov-8.110265_pt1 | contig 22238 bp, 25 predicted proteins | sample MGYA00248463_ERZ548848 | MGnify/ENA primary metagenome ERZ548848 (study PRJEB26491, sample SAMN04978192) | human metagenome | host: Homo sapiens | study: EMG produced TPA metagenomics assembly of the... | reverse complement strand
GGATATGATCGATAAGTACCTGCCCAAGCAGGACTGATCCCACCGATTTGATTAGGAAAGAGGTGAACTGATGGCCTCTGCAACTGTAAACCCGACCAGAATGGAGCTGACGAGGCTGAAGGGGCGGCTGAAGACCGCCACCCGCGGCCATAAGCTCCTCAAGGACAAACGGGACGAGTTGATGAAGCAGTTCCTGGACATCGTGAGGAAGAACCGGGAACTGCGGGCTAAAGTGGAAAAGGGGCTGGAGCAGGCAAACGCCGCCTTCACGGTGGCCGCCGCCATTATGTCCCCGGAGATGCTGGAGCAGGCGCTGATGGCCCCCCGGCTCTCCACAGAGGTGACGGTGGACCAGCGCAACATCATGAGCATCGCCGTTCCGGTGTTCCATCGGGCGGAGCAGGAGGCCCAGCCGGATCTGGCCTGCTATGGCTTTGCCCAGACCAGCGGCGAGCTGGACGATGCTCTGCAGGCCCTGAACCGGGTGTACAGCGATCTGCTGGAGCTGGCGCAGGCGGAAAAGACCGTTCAGCTGCTGGCGCAGGACATCGAGCGCACCCGCCGCCGGGTCAACGCACTGGAGTATGTGGTGATCCCGGAAAATCAGCGGAACATCCGCTACATCACCATGAAGCTGGAGGAGAATGAGCGGGGCAACACCACCCGGCTCATGAAGGTCAAGGACATGGTGCTGCAGGACGCCCACCACTACAAGTCATAACGAAAGAAGCGGAAGGCTCTCGCCTTCCGCTTCTTTGTTGATTCGCTGCCATCGATGGGATTGCTGGCAGCATCATTCCCCCTCGTACTCGCTGAGGCCCAGCTGCCACCGGTCGGCCTCAGCCGGGCGGGCGGTCAGCCCCAGATAATAGGCATCCAGCTCCGTCAGCTGGCCGGTGATGCGATCCATATCGCCGTTGATGGTGTACATGATGTCCTGTGACCCCGTCTCCTTGCAGTAGTCCACGTAAGCCTGTGGGATCAGCCCCCCGGTATAGTACAGATCCGGGACCCCGAAGGCGTGGAGCAGCTCATGTGCGTAGGCAGATGGCGGCTCATCCACAGGGCCTGCCGCCCGGAGAAACAGATTGACCAGCTCCGTGTCGCAGGCCGGACTGTTCAGCCGTCCCAGCGACCAGGGACTGGGCGTTCCCTCATAGGGCGTGTTGAAAAAGAAAAAGTACACCACATTGTCTGCGTCATACGCACGCTTCAGCTCCTCGGTGGGGATGTTCTCCTGAATATAACCGGCCTGCACATCGTACATGGAGCCGTCTGCACGCACCAGCGTCTCGGTGAATTTGGCGCTGTACCGCAGATCGGGGTTCTCCTTCCAATCGTAGAAAAATTCAGCCGTGACGCCGTATGGTTTTACGGCATCCGTCAGCCATTCCGTGGCGATGCGGAGGTGCTCCTGCGTCTGGTCTATATCGGCAGCGTCCGTTGTCTCGTCCCAATGGGTAGCGGCATCGTCGGCAAAAATGGATACCACCAGCGTCCGGCCATGGATGTAAGCGGCAGAGCCGTGGGCCGAGACTGCCTGATCCGGCTCCTCCGGGGCCTGCGAAGGCTCGGTCTCCTGCGTTGGTTCTGGGGTCTCCGGCTGGGTCTGCACCTCCGCCGTCGGCAGCTGGGGCGCTTCCCTCCGGGCGCAGGCCGCCATCGTCGTACACAGCAGCATACACAGAAGCAGCCATAGGATCCGTCTCTTCATGTCTACTCTTCTCCTTCGTTGATCCCGTCTATTTTCCCACATCCCGCTCTGCTTGTCAACCGACGGAGGATTCCTCTTATTTTCCTTTGTTTCTCAGGCAGCTTCAATTGTGTCTATTCTGTAAATATACAGGACACTATTGGCCCGTCAGCTTGATTTTCATCACTATGTCTGTTAAAATAACAGTAGTTTGACACGCCGCAGGAGGGTGGCGATCGCAAGAAAGGGGCGGATGGAGAAATGCACGGTTTCTGGCGCTGTGCGCTGTATCTGGCGGTGTTGGGGGTGGCGGCCCATCCGCTGGGGCAGGCCCTGCCCCGCAAATGGTTCTGCGCCGAAAAGGCCCCATGGCGTTCCGCCCCTTGGGAAAAGGGCGGGCGCATCTACCTGAAGTTGGGTATCCGGAAGTGGAAGGATCATCTGCCGGATATGAGCCGCCTGATGCCGGACATGGTCCGAAAGGATTTGGGCAGCGACCCGGCGGTACTGGTGCAGGAGACCTGCGTGGCCGAGTGTGTCCACTGGGCGCTGACGCTGCTGTCGGCTGGAATTTTTTTCCTGTGGCGCAGCGGCTGGGCGGCGCTGCTGTGGCTGGTGTATAATGTGCTGGGGAACGTGAGCTTCATTGTCATCCAGCGCTATAACCGGCCGAGACTGCAAAAGCTTGCGGAGAAAACAAGGAGGAGACCTGTATGAAAGTGCTTCTGTTCTCCTGTTCCACGGGGGGAGGACACAACTCTGCCGCTGCGGCGCTGGCTCAGGAGCTGGAGGCCCGCAATGTGGAGAACCGCACCTATGACGCCCTGCAATTCCTGCCCAAGTCCACGGCCGACCTCATCAGCCACGGCCACGACTTTGCCTATCGCTATGCCCCCAAAATTTACGGCGCAGGCTATCGCCGGGAGGAGAAGCACCCCTCCAGCCTGTTCTATGAGCAGAGCATCCGGGGCATCGGCCCCCTGTATGAGGAGCTGATCGATCAGGCACCGGACGCCGTGATCTGCGTCCACCTGTTCCCCGCCATGATGATGACGGAGCTGCGCTGCAGCTATGGCGTCCGCATCCCCACCTACTTCGTGGCCACGGACTTCACCTGCTCTCCCGGTGTGGGGGATCTGCAGGTGGACGGACTGTGCATCCCCCACCGGGACCTGATCCCGGAGTTCGTGACCGCCGGACTGCCGCAGGAGCGGCTCTTCCCCACCGGCATCCCCGTTGGGCAGCAGTTCCTGCATCCGGAGAGCCGGGAGGAGGCCCGCCGTGCGCTGGATCTTCCGGTGGATGGCCGCATCCTCACGCTGGCCTGCGGCAGCATGGGCGCCGGACCCCTGCGTACCACCGCTCAGAAGGTAGCGGAGCTCATGGGGCCGGAGGATCTGCTGGTCACCATCTGCGGCAGCAACCACCGGATGTATCAGCAGATGCAGAGCGATTTCTTCCGCCCCGTGGATCGGGTGCGGGTATTGGGCTATACCCACGAGATGTTCCGGTATATGTACGCCTCGGACCTGCTGCTGACCAAGGCCGGGGGCCTCACCACCGCCGAAGCCGTGGCCGCCGGAACGCCGCTGCTGTACCTCAACGCCGTCCCCGGCTGCGAGAGCCACAACATCGACTTCATGACCCGCCACGGCTGTGCGCTGGCGGTCAGCAGCGACGAGGAGCTCCAGCCCATGCTGCAGGGCATCCTCTCCGGGGCCATCGACCCCCGGAGCATGGTGGCCCGTCGGGCGGACTTCCCTACCGCATCCGCTGCCGCCGTCTGCGATCTGGCCCTGCGCCACGCAGGTGCGTAAAATCACAACAGAACGAAACCCCGCAGGCACTGCCTGCGGGGTCCTTTTTGGTTTCAGGAGCGAGGGGCCGCATCCGTGGAACCGGAGAGGTGTGTATTTGGCGTGTTTTTTCCGCATACCGGCCAGCATCAGCCCCACGATTTGGTGATGACGCAGGGCAGCATGGCAGCCAGCTGCGGGGGCAAGACGGGGCGGCCCGTGCCAAGGCTCTGGGCGGCGATGCCGATGAAGCCACGACCGGAGATCATGTCCCGTGTGAAGGCGTTCAGGCGCCGACAATGTGATCGCCCTCCAGATCGATCACCGCCACAGGCAACTCCTATGCCGTTCATCATTTGATGCGCCGATTACAACACATCCGTCAGCATCGGTCAATGACAAACTTTAAGGTGGACCGGTTTATTCTGAATTCGTGTTTTGTTGTCTATATCAGTCATTATTGCTGGATATGGCCGATTGGTCAAGCATCTTTCCCTTGGCCGCTTCTTTTGCTTTCAGGGGAAAATACCTCTGCGATCCCTGCAAAAATTACCAGCCGCCGCATCGCATATTCGTCCACCGCTGGGAAAAGCTATGTGTGCGATACCCAACCAGCGCAAAAGCGCAAATCAGACATGAAAGGAGAACGACACAATGTCCAGTAAGAACAACAACAAGCTGAATATCCCCGAGGCCCGTGCCGCCATGGATAAGTTCAAGATGGAGGCTGCCAACGAGGTGGGCGTGTATCCACCTTAAAGAATTTTTGCAAACCCCGATTTTTGGCTTAAACACTGGAAAAATGACTTTTCGTAAAATGTCATTTTTTGAGGTAAAAACACCAAACCTGTAAAGGCTTTTTTCTTCAAGGTAAATATTTTTCACATCCCCGCAGCATGGGCGGCTTCTTCACGATCTCTATTTGCCTGCATTTCACGCAGGTTGTCCCCCGAAACTTCCCCGATAAAGCGGTAGAAAATTCGGATGCTTTGCCGGTATGGGGTGCGCGGCCCGGCAATTTTTTTGCCCTCCGGCAATATCTTTTCACCGATCTCTATGCGGTCGATGAAAGTGTGCAGGATATTTCTATCCAGCGTTTCTACACAGGTATACCGCTTGACAAGGTCGAAGAAATGTCCATAGGTATCGCGTATCTCCTTCGCTGTGGTTTCGCCTTCCACCAGCTTCTTGCGGCGTGCGGCCAGCTCGTCAATCTCAATGCCAAATTTCCTGACCATTTCCTCATGGATATCGTCACTGAGCATCCCTGCGATGTTGTCGCGATAGGAACGCTCGATCATCTTCTTGAGTCGGGCGGTCTGCTTGTCGATATGTTCGATCTGTGTGGCCGGATTTTCACCGCCTAGGGAAGCATTGGCCTGCTGGACGGCGTTCTCTGTGATGGTGCGAATTTTGCCCTCATCAAAGGCCAGCATCTTATTGAGGTCACAGCGAATAATTTCCATCAGGTCATCGTAGCGGATACGCGCCCCATGCGCACACCGGTGCTGCGCCCGGGAGGTCAGATTGTTGCACACCAGATACCAGTATTTTTCCCGCTCTCCGTTGTAGACAGAGCCGCCGGAGCACATAGCTGCGCCGCAGCAGGCGCAGTAGGCGATGCCGCCGAAGATGCTGTGGCGGAAGGCAGGGTTCGCCCCGTTCGCCTTGGTGTTCTCTCCCATAAAGTGGGCGGCCAGATCGAATTTCTCCTGCGTCACCAGGGGTTCATGGGTGTTTTTTGTGAATACCCACTCTTCCTCCGGCACCTTGATCTTCTTCTTGGACTTCACGCTGACCTTGCGGCTCTTGCCCAGCAGCGTGTGCCCCAAATAAACCCGATTGCGAAGGATGCGCTTTACGGTGGTGTAGTTCCACAGGTCAGACATCCGCTGTGCGCCGCGCTCGGTGAAGTTATCGCGGCACTCCACGCGATACTTCAGCGGCGGCATGACACAAGCCTCATTGAGCCGCAGGGCAATGCTGCGGCAGGACTGGCCGGATGCAGCCATGTCAAAGATCATCTTCACCACCGGTGCGGTATTCTCATCCGGTACAAGCTGGTCGGTGGTGCGCTCCGCCTTCCTGTAGCCGTAGGGCGGGCAGGCCACATACTTGCCGTTGTTGCGCTTGGTGTTCAGCGTCTGCTTGACCTTGCGGGAGGTGTCCCGCAGGTAGACATCGTTCATGGCAAACTGGAACGGTGCCATCAGGTTATCATCCTCGGAATCGAAGTTACTGCCGGGTGCCAGATAGCGGATGCCGTGTTCAGGAAAATAGCGTTCTGCGTAGTGGCTGGATTCCGTCATGTCACGTCCCAAGCGGGACAGGTCTTTGGTAATGACCGTGTTGACCTTACCGGTTTTCAGATGTTCCAGCATGGCACGAAAACCGGGGCGTTCAAAGTTGCCGCCGGAGTAGCCGTCGTCGGCAAATTCCTCCACTAAAATAATTCCGTGTTTTTCGCAGTACTCCCGCACGATGGTGCGCTGGTTGGTAATACTGGCAGACTCACCGTACTTCCGTTCCTCGTCGGAAAGCCGGTAATAGGCGTCTGCAAGCTGAATGTGGTTCCTCATTGTTCCTCCTTTCCGGAACCACTCATTTACGGCTCCATTATACCATACTGCTGTCCTTTGGGTCAAAATTTACTGTTTGTTTTCCCGCGAAAATGATTTCCTCTGTTACCACTTCCTGGATGGTCTTTGTACCGGAAAAGACGCGCTCGATGACATAAGTCGCTGCACCGATCTTCTGCTCGTTTTTGCTGTCCAAGCATCTCCACCTCCGTTACCAGTATGAACAGATTCTGCCAACTTTAACCAAAAGCCGTCGAGCATACAGGCAAGCACTTGTCTGCAGGCTCCGCGGCTTTGCATTTCCCTTTGAAGCAGAACAGGCGGCTGGTGGCTGCCAGCCTCACGGGAATCTCACCCCGGCCCATGCTGATGGGTGCGCCGCACGATGCTTTGAGGGCGTCCAATGCGGGAGTATCATTATGGGTGCCGGTGGTCGTGGCCCACAGAGTGCCACTCTGTTTCGGCACAGCGTCTGTTTCGCTCCCTCCCATGTGGGAGATCATGGCGGACGCTGCTGCATGGCTCGCACCGACACGAATGTACCTGTCTGCTATATTTGCGCCGCAAATGCAGCTCTTTTCAATGTGCAGCATCGGCTCCTTATCAGCCTGCATCATCTACCAAAGGTTTGATGGCTGGTGCACACTCATAAGGAAGAAGCTGCGGCGGCGGTGCGGAAAGGGGAATACACCGCCGCCGCAGAAACAGGGGGAGGCGTTTTAGGTGCCATTGCGAAGGTAGGCGGCCAGCATATCTATAAACTGTGAATTTGTCGGCGGCTGCGACAGCGGGCATCCCGCAATGTGATCCAACAGGCTGTGATCCGGTTGTCTCCAGCAGGCTTGCACAAGGGTGCGCAGGTTTCGCTCCACGCAGCCGCTCGCTGTGTGGAACTGCTGTGCCGTCTGCTTATAGAGCCGCTTCGTGATCAGCAAGACATACTCAGGCTTTTCCTGTACCTGCTCCAGCATATATACCGCGAAGTAAAATCCCGACAACTTTCCGGATACACCCAAGAGGCGCAACAGGCGTTCGGCATCCAAAGTCACGTTCTTTTCAAGTTCCGAAACATAATAAACTAACGGCATTGGTACTCCTCCTGTCGTGTGTATTTTGAAAGGCAACCATCAAGCCGTTATGGCGGGCTTCTTGCCGAATTTGGTAAGCTTCTTCGTTCCTTCCATACTGATTTTACACGATTTATGGCTATTTGTGTCATGTATTCGTTCTACAATGGTCTACGCAAATGCGACGGGTTTTGTGTGTTTTTGTCGTTTTTTTCTTTCTCAAAGCTTCGCCGGTATGGGAGTGCTTGCTTATTATCTATTATCTTGCTAACATCACATAAGGAAGTAATCTGAGAGAATTGACCGAATATAATCTCTGTGCATTAGTAAGGGCAAAACAAACGCCAGCGTAGAGAGCAAAAATGCTTTTTGCGCTGGCGTTTGTTCGACTGCCATATCTGCATATTCGGCTTACCATGATTTTACAAAAGGAAGAAGAAACAATCAGAGGCAAAAAGGAATAACTTGCGGAATTGATTCACGCAAGCTACACACCAACAATGAAGAGGACTGCTGGTAGCAGTCCTCTTCATATAAATAATCTATTAAGAACGATCAAAAATACTACGACATGAGTGCTGACATACCAAGAAAAGCCGTATTTTCAGGTATACCTAATCTGACCCTATAAGGCACTATTGCTAGTAAGTTCTTCAAAAGGCACAGGAGTTAATTTTGTCCGCACCCGCGTTTTTTCACATCCAGGCGTATGCCGTACCAGCGGGGAGCAGCAAAAGCAGCACCGACAGCAGCAGCGTCGGAACAGTCGCGCAGCGGCGGGAGAGGAGCATCACCGCTGCGGCGGCCACCGCCAGCAGGAGCAGGCGAATGGCCAGCAGCGCCAGCACCACGCCGCCCACCGTCCAGCCGTCCGACAGGACGGACAGGCACTGCACACTGTTGGCCTGAGCGGCCATGTCAAGGGAGCCGTAGGCTCCCTGCACCGTCAAAAGTCCTGGCAGCCACAGGGCGAGGGTCAGCAGCAGGACATAGCCCCCTGCAATGACGCATTTCCACCGCACCACGCTCCTTCGGCGGGGGCTGGCCGTCAGCAGGGCGTCCACGCCGCTCTCCCGTTCCCCGGCGAAGCTGCCGAACAGCAGCAGGGCAACGGCTAAAAACGCGCCGCCCAGCTCCAAAACATCCTGCCGCAGGGCATCCGCACCCAACAGCCGCTGATAGCCGGTCTGATACAGGTACACCTGCCCCGGCCGCAGGGCGCGGTATTGGTTCTGCGCCAGGTGGAAGGCGTCCTCCGCGTGGAGCTGATTTCGTATTGGCTCCGCCTCCCGGTCAAAGATCACAGAGTCGGGATACCGCCGCCACAGCTCCACAAGTTGCTCGTTCAGCTCGTCAAACCGCGCCTGCTCTGATGCCAGGTAGTCGTCCTTTTCCTGGCTGGGCGCGCCTGACAAAAACTCGGAATAGTTCCGATAATATACCTCAAATTCACTGCGCTCCGGGGTAAATCGGCCGTACAGCAGGGCGATAACGGCAAAAAATGCCAGCAAGATCCACAGTCCGCACCGAGAGATCAGCGCCTTATACAGCTCGTGTCCCGCCAGGCAGGTGTGCCGGGGGCGGGGAAGCGACCATGTAAAGGTCACCCGCTTGCCGGAACCGCCGGGGGTTTGGGCATACAGCGCCGCGCCGCCGATTCCGGCGATCACGGCGAGAGCCGCCAGGAATATCGCGCCAAGCAGCACCCGATCCGAGGGACTGCCCAGCAAATTCAGATACACCGCCTCCCGGCACAGGGCTTGTCCGTCCGCCAACTGCCACAGGCTGAGATTCCGCAGCCATAATTGGGAGCTGCCCGCCATGAGGGCGGCTATGCCCCCGCAGACCGCCGCGCAGCCAACCGCTGCGGCGGCGTTGGACGCGCGGGCGCACAGCAGGAAGATCAGCGCCGTGGAGCACAGCAGCCACAGGTATTTCATCCCCGCCGACAGAGCCAGCAGCCCGCCCACCGTCATTCGGTAGGGGCAGGCGGCAAAGCCGTACAGGCTCTGCACCGGGGCGTCCAGTCCCGCAAAGCCGTACAGCAGCCCCGCTATAAGGGCGTTGATGCCATAGAGCAGCACGAAGCCTACCGTGGAGAGAGTCGCGGCGGCGGCCAGCTTTCGCCCGTAGACCCGCGACCGCCCGAATCGGGTGGGACGTGTCAGGTTCAAAAGCCCCGATGCCCTCTCGTGGGTCAGCAGGGTCAGCCCCGCCGCCAGGGGAAACAGCAGTGCCAGCGCGTCCGTCAGATGAAAGGACAGCAGTACCTCCGCGCTCCCCAGGAATTCTCTCCGGGGGGTCACATCCGCCAGGGATTCATAGACCTGCGCGCCCTGCTCTAAGGAGCGGGCGGCAAAGCCGTCAAACAGTCCCATTCGCAGCTTCAGGCGGGATTCTGCCGCCAAGCCTGCCCGAAAGGACGGATATTCCTCCGCCTGCCGCACCCGCGCAAGAGCCGCATCGGCGGCGTACAGCTCGCGGCGCAGGGCGTCGTATTCACTGCGCGCGCCGGTGTATGCGACCTGCTCCAGCTCCTGCCACAGACGCTCCTCGTACCCGTCGAGATCCTCCTGCGCCATGGCGTGGCGCAGACCGGACACGGTATAGCCGCCGCTGTCGCCGGTGGCGTGGAGGGCGAACAGCACCCCGCTGCACAGCACCGCCAAAACCAGCAGCAGGCACAGCCGTTGGCTGCCCGTGATCTTTCGCAGCTCGCCCCTCATAACGTAGCCCCCTCACCGAAGTGGAAAAGGTACACATCCTCCAGATCGGGTCTGGCCGGGGCGCAGGGGAGGGGCGGCTTTGCTGCGCTGAGCAGACGCACCAAAATGCCCTCCTGCTGGCGGGAAACGCCGCACACCGTGCCGTATTGCGCCACATCGGGGAGCTGCTCCTCCGCCACGGTCAGCTCCCACACCTGCCCCTCCAGCTCCTGCTCCAGGGCGTGGGGGGAACCGCGACGGATGGCAAGCCCTTGGTTCATTAAGATCAGTTCCCGAGCGATGAATTCCACATCCTGCACCACATGGGTACACAGCAGCACGATCTTTTCCCCGGCAATTTCGCCGATGAGGTTCCGCACCGCCACCCGCTGGCGGGGGTCAAGCCCCGCCGTTGGCTCGTCCAGCACCAAAATATCCGGGTCGTGGAGCAGAGACTGCGCCAAAAGCAGCCGCTGCTTCATGCCACCCGACCAGCCACGGATGGGGCAGCCTGCCGCCTCCGTGAGATCCAGCCGCGCCAGCGCCCAGTCCATGCGCCGTTTGGCATCCTCCCGGCTCATGCCCTGGAGGGACGCCATGTAATAGAGAAATTGCTCCCCGGTGAAGCCGGGATATAACGCCTGCTGCTGGGGGCAGTATCCTAGCCGGCGGCGGAAGGCCTCCCCCATGGAGACGGTGTCCTCCCCGTCCAGAGTGACGTGGCCCCGGGTGGGCCGGAGATTCCCGGTGAGGATGTTCATGAGGGTGCTTTTGCCTGCGCCGTTGGGGCCTAACAGGCCGTATACCCCCGGCGTCAGGGTCAGGTCAATGCCCCGCAGGGCCTCCTTTGCACCGTATCGCTTGGCGACGTCGTGAAATTGCAGCTCCATATCCGTCACCCCACATCCACGGCGTTTTCAAAGCGTACGGCGTAGAAATCTTCTTTGGAGATGACGCATCGGCCATTGTCGCCCAACGCCCGGAAGAAGGAGCCGCCCTCCTGGAAGGGGCTCATGGCTATGCCGTGCTCGTCGGTGGCGCCCACCAGCTCCACGGGCTTACCGTCCTGCAGATCGGCCATCCAGAACCGATAGCCCGCTTCTGTCTCGGTGATGATAAATGCCTTGCTGTCCATGACCCAGTAGTGGATGATATCCTCCATGGTCAGCAGGGTGCGGCTCTCGCCGCTCTCCAGGTTCAGAAGGCGCAGCTGGTCCCCACACTGGTAGATATGCTCCATGCCGTAGACCTGCGCGGGGTCGACGGTCATAAGATAGCCATCCTTGTTATGATCGGCCACAACGGTATAGTCTCCGCTCTCCATATTCCACAGCAGAAGCCGCCGCTGGGTGTTTTGGTGGACATACCGCCCGTAGCTGGCGTTCTCCCCGTACTGCGCCGCGAACTCCTCCGCACTCAGCAGGGACTGCTCCTTCGGCTCCTCCACCACGGCGCCCCAGCGGGCGGAAAAGCCCATCAGCGTCCCGGGGACAGACAGCTCCCGATAGCTGCCGGCGGCAAGGTCGTATAGCAGGGAGCTGCCCTCGGTTCGGCTATCGACCCGCCCGTCCGCCTGCTGCTCTGTGATGCGGCATTGCACATACAGGGTGGCCTTGCCGCAGGAGAAACGGCGCAGGGTGGCGGTGTAGAAATGATTATCTGTGTTGTCCCACTGCTCCAGGACGGTGACTTTCCCGCCGGACAGCTCTTTGCGCACCAGCTGTGCGCCGCTGCCCGCGTCATCGAGGGTGGCGTAGAGCACCCCGTCCAAAACGGCGAAGCTGTTGACATTCCCCACCCACGCCTGGCAGCTGGCGTCCCTGTGGGAGCAGCCCGGCTGGGCGCACAGGGTCATGGTCCGGCCGGAGGTATAGTCGTAGTAGCTCACCGCCCCGGCACTGCAAATATACCAGCCGTCATCGTCGGTAAACACCTCGCCCGATCCGGCGGCGCTCCGGTTCTCCTTGGGCAGGGCGTGGCCCTGAGCGGCGGGGGTGGGGTTTGGCCCTTTGATTGGATCCTCTGCGGAGCCTCCGGATCTAGAACAGGCGGTTAGTAGCAGAAGCATCGCAAAAAGCCATGGCACTATGCAGCGTTTCATTGGATAGTCCCTCCCCGGTCGAATTGTGAAATTCGCCCGCCTATCACATTATATATGCAGTAGGCGGGCAAATTCATTTTAGATATTTACAAAAGACTCCTATCAGCTATCAGCGGTTGACCATATGGGCATAGAGTTGATAATTGCCATCTCCATAGATAACTGCTCCTCCGCTAATATCGCGGCAGCTAATAACTTGACTTGCCCCGACGCTGCAGACAGCATAGGGCGATTCAATGGATGTATTTCCACTGCTAAAATTTCGTGTATGAGAAGCGCCGGTGGCAGAGACATACCCATAGTTTTTTGTGTCAAAAGATGCTGTAACACTTTTTTGCGTGAATCTCACATATGCCTGACAGGCAATTATCGTACAGGCGGCTCCTTGTTCAGCTTTATACGAGGCGGCCAGCGACGACTCATACTTTTTTCCATTAAACCAAATGTCACGGATATGATACCCGTTACCAGAGCGTTCTGCGGCATATGCAGGCAAAATACAAGAACAGGCAAGCGCAAGAGTCAAAACAAAAAGCAAAATTCTTTTTTTCATAGAACACAGCACTCCTTTTTGATTCTTTTGTTTTGTATTCATCAATGGTTGTTGCAAAGTGTTTAGTCATGACTATTACGATGCTCATTGTAGCGCATTGCGAAAATAATGTCAATATTGTTAAAAAAGTTTTTCTAAAAAAAGTATTTTGCAAAAGTATTTGTGATTTCTAAATACAGCCGGATTTCCTTGTTTGCATCCCCAAAAATCTCCGGCTACTGCCGCTTGTGCGGTTGGCACTAATTCATTTATATATGCGTAATTGCGTTCCGACATAATGACACCCCCTAATGTAGTAATTATCCTACATTAGGGGGTGTTTTGTCTATTGCCCGATTTTTTACTAGTTGGATTCAAAGCTTTCTAGGTGGCTTGTTATCAATAACGATATCTACTAGTAATCTATAATTTATGTTAGATTTCCGTTTTTGTCACAGGAAAGTGTAACTGTAACGGGAATAGATTTTGAAATAAATAAGCCGCCCTTTTTCATTTCGACTTTTCCAGTTGCTACATTCCCAACTTTGGATGCAGATTTTGAAACTGCAGACCACTTCCCAGCATAAACCTCAACTTTTGGCTCCCGAACATATGTGCATGATGACGTTGTACCATTAAATGTGAAGTCCGCGCTTAAAGTTACTATCCATTGCAGTTCGTCAGCCGCCGAATAATATTTATACTGTTTACTGCCACTTTTAGAACCAAGCGCCTTCGTTTTTTGGCTAGAGCATTCTTTTTCAATAAGGATATAACTGCCGTCATCGTAATGAATCGACTCAACACTCTGTGCGTACACCTGAGGAGGTGATAAAGCAAAAAATAAAACAACAACCACCAGTATTGCCGAAATCTTCTTTTTCATGATTCTCCTCCATTTCTCAATTATTCAATGATAATTGTTTCGCTCCACCCATTATAGGCTTGATGATAATCATACAAGCTGACGCAAAGGGCAGCAACCCAAAACAGCAATGCTGCCAGCACAGATGCAATCAGAATTGTCAGCACTCGTCGGCGCTGACGCAAGGCCTTCAGTAGCTCTTGGGTGCTCATGGCATCCACATAGGCGGCAGCTACCTGCTGCGGCGTCCCAAAACGCATCTCAAGGTCAGCATCACAGGTTTCGGAACAATAGGCTTCTGCTTCATTGCGTAGCACCGTTAATAACTGCTTTTTTTGTTTTCTAGTGCAGGGCAGATAACTGGCGACGGCTCGGACATATCGGTTGATTTGCCGTTTTTTTTGTTGCATGACGGCACCTCCTCTCGAATGATGGCTAACACACCAGTCATCATGGATTCAAATTCTTGGGCCATTTCATCTAGCCTATCCTCTCCGGCAGGCTCTAGATGATAGTATACACGAGTCATCCTCTTTCCCACCAATACCTTGCGGTCAGATATTAAACCCTGCTCCTGTAGCCGATATAGCACGGGATATAAAGATCCTTCTTGGGTTTTCAGCTGTCCGCCGCTACATCGCTCTATTTCCTGCACCAGCTGATAGCCGTACATATCTTCCCTTCGCAACAATGATAGCAGGATCAGCGCCATGACACCGCGCTGAAATACATTGGGTCCCGAATTGCGTGACATGTCGCCACCTCCTTCATGCAAATAGATTTCTTCTCTTTTATACCATTCAATCCGCCAAAATGCAAGCCCAACTGTGCAAAAACTCAAGACAGACAGGTGAAATACTTTTCAACAAGAGGACAGTGAAATAATATTTTTTCGGCCAACAACCTACAGGATCCTCTGCCCTCTATTTGTCGGCATACCACACCGGCCTTGCCGCCGTTTCAAAGCTGGTTTGGTGGGAGATGGTCACGCCGTTGGTGCCGGATGCGCAATGCACCACCAGCAGGAGGCCCAGCCAGTCGCGCCCTGCGGCGATGCCGACGTGTTCGTCCTCCGGGTAGAACAGCAGATCTCCCGGCTGCACCTCGTCCCACGCTATGTCTGTGCAGCTAGCGTGCTGCGCCGCCGCGCCGCCACCCTGCCCGATGATGTAGCTGCCGCCGCTGGCGTTGTAGAACGCCCAATCCACGAAGCCGGAGCAGTCCAAGCCGTAAGGCTGCTCTGTACCGGTGGTGTCGCTGCCCTCGGCTGTGACCTCTGCCGGCTCGCCCCAGCGGTCGTCCCAGCCCAGCACCAGCGATTTGCCGCCCCAGAAGTAGTCCACCTTGTCCACCAGTGCCAGCGCGTAAGTGACGACCATGCGCCGTTCCATGGAGAGATCGTCCGGCAGGCGCTCCCACACCTCCATAGCCTCGCCGGTAGGTTCCATGGCGTGACTGTCCGCGACAACACCTGCCGGGGACAGGGCCGCCGCAACCGCAATCACCGGCAAGGCCAGCAGTAGAAACAGCACCACACCGCCGCCCGCCGCGGCTATGGCTTGGATACCGGCGCAGACGGTTTTGCCTGCCACCTGCGCCACCTGCGCCACCTGCGCCACCTGCGCCACCTGCGCCATCTGCGCCATCTGCGCCATCTGCTCCAGCCGCTGTCCCGCTTTGCGGGCGGCGGCTTTTGCCTGCTGGAGCATCTGCCGCTGGGCGGTGCGCTGGGTATGCTGCTTTGCCCGCTGCTGGGCGGCGGTCATAGCGGTCGCAGGCGGTTTTTGTGCCGGTTGGCGCGGCACTGTGGCAGTGTGCTGCGCCGCGGCGGTCTGCTCCGTTGACTGCCACATATCCCGCTGGCGCACCTGCGCCGCCGTTGTCTCCTGCCGCTGCCGCACCTTCTGGGCGCGGTATTTGTGCAGGACATACTTCCGCTGAAGCTGCCGCGTGGCACGGAAGGTCAGGCGGGCGGCGTTCGACGCACCCTGCTGCACCTGTTCCGTGGCGTACTCCACCGGCTGCCGCTGGTGCTGCGTCTGCCGTTCCTGCTTCTGCTGGGCATAGTGCCGCTGCAAGATACGCACCGCCGTGCGGGGCATGGCGTTTTTCTGCCGTGTTTTCGGCTGCTCCATGGCGGCGCGGGTCTTGACGTCACGCATTTTGCTCCCCCGGCTTGGTGGTCATCAGGCGGTACAGCTCCGTGTCGCGGGGCAGCTCATTGATGAAAGGCACGAGGCAAGAGCCGACCTTGATCAGCCCGTGTCCTGCCGGTGCGTCACTGACGTAATCCATCTGCGCGTCGCTGGCATCCAGCAGCTTGGCCAGCTCCGCACGGTCAGTAGGTGCCTGATTCAGCAGTACCAAGAACTCGCTGTTGGCGAACATCAGCCGCGCCGTATCGGACAGCAGACACTCCTCCACGTTCTGCGTAATACCGGTGAGGGTGGCGTAGTATTTACGGAACCGCTTCCAGCATTTGTAAAGGAACTCACTGGAATAGTTGTTGATGGCGCTCTTACCGCCCACACCAGGGCTGGCGAAGAACAGATAGATCTCGTCAATGTAGACGTGGGTGTACCGCCCCTGCTGCCGGTTGCGAATGACACGGTTGAGGATGCTGTCCAGCATCACCAGCAGGCCGATGGGCTTGAGGTTTTCGCCCAAGTCCTGAATGTCGTAGCAGATGATACGGTTGCGGGTGTCGATGTTGGTCTGATGGGCGAACACGTTAAGACTGCCGGTGGTAAACAACTCCAGCGCCAGCGCAATTTCGTGGGCGACAGGCTCCTTCTGCCGCATGAGGTCGTCGTAGAGGTCTTTCAGCGTGGGCGGGTCTCCCTCGTATTTGCGGATGTACTTGCGGTAGATGTTGGCAGTGCAGCGGTCGATGATGGATTTCTCCTTTGCACCGATCTCACCTGCGCCCATGAGCTGTTCGCACAGGCTCATGATGAACTCACTTTTCAGCACCAGCGGATTGCGCCCGTCACCGTACTCCTTGGAGATGTCCAGCGCGTTGACATAGCTGCCGTTGGAGGCGGAAATGGTAATGACCTCGCCGCCCAGGGCTCGGATCAGCGGGCCATACTCCCGCTCAGGGTCTACCACAATAATATCGTGGTCGGTGTTCAGTGCCACAAAGCCGATCTCCTGCTTGGCCATCATGGACTTTCCGCTGCCGGACACGCCCGTATACAGACCGTGACCGTTGAGCATCGCGTCGCGGTTGCAAATGATGAGGTTGCGAGACACGGCGTTGACACCGTAGTACAGCCCGCCGGTGTCCATGATCTCCTGTGTCTTAAAGGGCAGCAGCACAGCGGTACTCTCCGTGGTCAGCGTCCGCATAGCGTCGATACGCCGCAGGCCGTAGGGCAGCACCGTGTTCAGCGCGTCCTCCTGCTGGTGCTTCATAGTGGCAAACTGGCAGCCGTGGGAACGCCCGATGGCGGACAGCGCCTCCGTGTCCTGCTCCAACTGCTCCTCGCTGTCGGCAAGGTGAGTCAGCGTCACCAGCGCGTACATCATCCGTTGGTCGCGGGCGGTGAGGTCGTCTAAGAACTCCCGCGTCTCCTTCCGCATTTGCTCCAGATCATAGGGGATATTGGCGGAGAAATTGTTGTGGTGGTTCTGCCGCTGCTGCCAGCGGGTGATGTCGCTCTCCACCGCCATGATGCGCCGGTGCATCTCCGACACAGCCTCGTCTGTGGCCACCGGCACAATGTCGATGGACAGCATCATGTTTCGGGGATAGTCCATCAACTCGGTAATCATAGTGTCCTTGATGAAACTGGCATACTCCCGCAGGAACAGGGTGCGGCCCACACGCTCGTCCACGGCGTAGTGGTCATGGAAGAATTGCAGCGTCTCCGGTGCGATGGCATCGCGGAAGTCGTGGCCCCGCCGCTGAGCGGTTTGCAGGTCGAAGGCGAAGGCCGATTCCTGCCCCACGCGGAAGAAGTCGTGGAACAGCCGCAGGCGCTCGTTGAGGGTGATTTCCCGTATGCCGGAATCCATGCGGCTCAGGCCAGCGGTCAGGTCAGTTCCCACGCGGGCGAAGAAGGTGCAGGCCTCCTCGATGCTGCGCTTGGCCACGGACACAGTGATGTACTTCTCCTGCACCAGATTGTTGCTGCCGGTGGCCTTGTCCAGCAGAATGCCGTTGTACTCGCGGCGCATATAGTCGCGGCCATCCTGCCGGTAGGCCATGAGCAGGTTCCGGCTGAACTCCTGCCGGTTCAGTTGCCGGTTTACCAGCGTCAGCTTAATACCCGCGTCGATGGGCAGGCTGTTGAGAACGCCGCAGTAGCTCAAAAACAGCTCCATTTGCTTTTCCGGCGAGGCCACGGCATAATTGATGTCAAAAAAGCACCAGGTCTTGGAAAACCTGCCGCTTACACGAAAGATACCGTCTTTATAGATGCGCTTGATGGGGATGGACTGCTGCACGCTGCGTGGGATGCGAAAGGCGTCCCGTTCCGTGCTGCGACCCTTGAATAGTTTTCTCACTTCTTGTCCTCCTTCTCCCAAAGGTCGTATAGGTAGTTCTCGCTGTGCCACAGACGCCGACCGGCCAGCAGGAAATTGGTCTTGCACCATGCCCACAGGAATTGCTCCAGCGTCAGGCCGTTGTAGTGGAAGAAGCCTGCCGCCGCCATAGGCGCAGCGCCAACGATGCACAGCCAGCCCAGCGTCTCGCGGTCTAATACGCCCCGCAGGGCGAAATGCAGTCCTACCGCTGTACCCACAGCCAACAGCGAGCAAATCAGCTGCCGCACTGTCAGGCCGAAGTAGACAGTTTCCTTGTAGCTACGAATTTCTTTGTTGATTTTGATCTCCATGTGTGCCTCCATAAATGTCGAAACCCGTCTCAATTTGAGACGGGTTTCGGAATCAGATGTCAATTGGCATTTTTGTCAAAATTACCAATTGATTTTTGACAAAAATTATCATATACTATCTCATAGAAAGAACGTCGCCGGATTAACACGAGGGTGTTTCACCAGCATGCTTGTCATGTGGTAGTCGTGCCGGGGGTTCTTTCTTTTTTGGTGCAAATGCGCGATTTCTTCAGTGCGGTTACATTTGGTTTCATATCCGATGTGAAGAACTTAATTCCATAACTATCAATTTTTCCATTGTTGTTTCGGTAAATATGGTCAGACATACTCACTGAAAAACAAGGCGTTGAAAAACCATATCTATTAACTTCGTAGGTCAAAAACATTGAGGTCGCACAAACATCAGCCAACTGTAACATATCCCATGTAGCTGCAGTTTTGGCAGTTACCGCCCCGAAAGACGAGGCATCTATTCCGTTGGACGGATACGGAAGAAGTTTTTCTTGAATGTATTGTATTAGTTCCCCATCTCGGCTTGTTCCACGTGCAGATAGGACAATATCCCCGGACGATCCAAGTGAACTCAGATACCACGACACCCGTTGCAGCAAATACTTGCACACATAATTATATGCAATGATCGGGTTTGGAATTCTCGCTCTGTCAAATTTATCTGTATCCACCAGAACATTCATATAAACGAATTCTTCATCTCTCAATTCACGCACAATGAACGCCCGCTTATAGAATTCGGTAATCTTCCGCAAGTGGATTTCTCGGACATTCAGGCAAGCCTTTATCGCGGTCATCCGCGCCCGTATTTGAGGCTCTACAGTCTTTTTAACAACCACTGCTGTCAAAACAAACCACCGTGTGCCACGTCCTATTCCCAAGTCGCCCGCTTCGTCAATATACACCGCATAGTCGCTCACCTGTCTCACTCCTTTTTCAACAATTCTACGCGCCATTTATCATTATTATTGGAAGTAATCCTTCTATTTGTATTGTCTCATAAATGTTTCCCTCTGTCAACACCGCTTCACATCCCAAACATCTCCCGTACCACGCGGTCGGCACCCTTCACCAAGCCCACCAGCACCAGCATATTGAAGATCACCTCGCCCAGATAGCCCCACACCTGCGCGACTACCGAGCCGCCGCCCAACACCACCGTGCCGCTGGCAGCGAAGGCCGAGAACACGATACAGGCCAGCACGATTACCGCGCCCTCCAGACACACACCCATATAGCTTTTGAGAAAGGCACGCCCCATCTGGGACGTGCCTTCTCCCGCAAAGGACGCCAGCGCCACCGGCGACAACGCGGCATATAAATAGAGCTTGAAGAAACGGCCATATACGGTGAGGATCATCAAAAACGCCAGCACCGTAATGACCAGGCAGCCCAGCAGCGTCACCAGCCACAGAGGGATGCTGGCCAAAAAGCCCACATTCCCGATGGCCGTCACTATCTCCGTAGGCAGCGACACAGCTGCACCGTCGATACCGCCCACACTGCCGGCAGCGGTGGAGATGATACCGGCGCAGACCGCAAAGATGTCCACCATCAGGTCGATGCCGTAGGTAACAGCCAGCTTCGCCATGACGAAGTAGATAAAATGCCGCAGGACGTGTTCAGGCCGTTGGAAGTCCCGAAAGCCGGCGCTGCTGCGGAAGATGCCGATGGCCAGAAACAGCACCAGCAGCCCGTAGCCAATGCCTTGCATAGCCCCGTTGACGGTCTGTATCGTTCTCCATATCGTCCCGCCCTTAAACGCCTGGGGCGACTGGGTCAGCAGCGACCACATCTCCGTCAGCTTGTCGTTCCATACTCCAAAGGCATAGTTGAGATTGTCAATGATCCAGTTGTTATCCATGTAATATCACCTCTACAGCAAAACGTGAGATGCAGACCACCTCTACACCTCACGTTTTAAAATTAAATTTTTTCGCAGCCTATTTCAAACTTGTTGTTTACAAGGATTTCTTGTTTGAAAGTTACATCCGGATATTTCGCCTCACCAATGCACTGAATTATTGATTCTCGTGGTGCTTCAGATAAACGCATACCAAACGTTATACTTGTTAGCCATTCTTTCGGATATGTAAAGTAGTATTCACGCGTATTTGCCCCCGCCGCAAACTTACATTCACTATCTATTGGATAACACAAAAGGACTCTATATTCTTGCTCATATTTCCAACAGTCTGGTTTTGATAAAAGCGCATCGTAAACAGGATAATCATTCTCAGCAATCCCATCCGAAAAGATAATGGCTTTTCTTTGGGCTTCATAGTTTACATCTCCGCAATGGCAAAATAATCCGAAATTCTTATGAGAGAAAATTACCGCATCACTCCACGTCACCTTGCTACAAAAGCTATCTGGAAAATCAAATTCCAAGCAAATGCCTCTATGATAGTCGGCATAATGTGCCCACATAAGTTGATTGTTCTCACTTTTTGAAAGGCAAAGCATTATCGCGTACTCTAAAGAAATGCCAAACGGCATTACCTCCAAAATTCTCTTTCCTCTCGGTTCTTTCCAAACATTCTTACCGAGGTGGGTAGAAAGTATTTCTTTGATTTCTTTCGTATTTGGAGTTACTACATTGCCGTTTTCTCTAAAAGTATAAGGCGCGACTGCTTCCAAGGGATCATTTAGTGTAGCTGGATTAGTAAATCTCAAACGCGCACACTGCAAGTTTTCTATCATTCCCTTGTATAGCTGAGTCCCATTTTCTCTATCAAGTGCAGGAATATATCGGTATAATTTCATGAATGCATCACCTCCCTTCTATTATTATAGTCACAAATTCCTACTTTGCAATTAGCAATCAGTTCTTTACACCGCGCCGATCAGCGTCAGGATCTCCTTGGCGAAGGTAATAAGCAAGCCACCGAACAGGCACAGCAGGCCCTGCGTCCGCTGGCTGGCGTCGTGGCTCTGGATGCTCATACCCACCTGCACGATGCCTCAGCCAAGAATGATGATGCCGATGGCCTTGATGATCGAAAAGATGAAGTCGGACAGATTATTAACGATGCTCAGCGGATCGCTGGCGGTAGCGTAGGCAGGTACAACGCAGCACAGAAGCAGCGCACCGGCGCAAACGCTTCTTGCCATGGTTTTAGTTTTCTTCGTTTTCATGTTCGTCCTCCAAAAATGTGAAATCGTCCAGTGTACGGAATGCATAGGGCAGATCCGGCAGAGAATAGTCCGGCACAGGCGGATTGTGGATATAGGGCTCCGCTCCTCCGTCTGTGGTGCGCTGCACATTGTGGTGACGGCGAATGTCATACTTTTTATCCCGCACCGGCTTTTCACCGCGGATAAGCAGCAGGGCGTCATCTGAGGGCAGCATCCGTATCTCGTCCGGCGTCATCAAATCGCGCCCGGTCTGCTGAAAATTCACAGAGCTGGAGCCGCTGCGCCCTTTCGTCTGCCCGCGTGTCCGGGTATGTACCGTTTCTTTTCCCAGGAGCTTGGAAATAAATTCCAGCGATGTCGGCTCATTGCCGCCGCCGAGGAAAAGGAGGGTATCGCAGTTGCCGATGACGCTTTCCCATTCGTCCTTATAGAGTGCCTTGATGCTATGAATGTTCTGCACAATGATGTTGATGCCGATGTTATAGCTGCGGCAGGTGGCCAGCACCTTGGGATAGCTGTCCGGCTGCGCCACATTGGCCCACTCGTCCTGTATGACGCGCACCGGCACCGGCAGCCGCCCGTTGTACCGCTCATCCGACCGCAGGTAGAGCTGCTGGAAGCACTGGGTCAATAGCATACTGACCAAATAGTTCATGCTGCCGTCATTGACAGGAATGATGCAGAAGATGGCTCGCTTTCGCTCACCCAATGAGGCAAAGTCCATCTCATCCGTCTGCATCATGGCCGCATACTGCGGGAAAATAAATGCCGCCAGCCGGACGGAGGCGGTTACAAGAATGGATTTCGCTGTCTTGCCAGAGACGAAAAGTCAAGGACTTTTTCATCAAATTCAAAAAGAAGTCACATTTTGCGGACTTCCTCACGGAGCAGACGCTTGATTTTGTC